>Ga0098061_1001764_pt1 | contig 10468 bp, 17 predicted proteins | sample 22_taG_FD_92579 | JGI IMG/M metagenome (GOLD analysis project Ga0098061, IMG submission 92579) | Marine viral communities from the Subarctic Pacific Ocean - 22_ETSP_OMZ_AT15343 metaG | ecosystem: Environmental > Aquatic > Marine > Oceanic | place: Subarctic Pacific Ocean | collected 2015-01-20 | reverse complement strand
GTTAGTTATGATGAGAGGGTACGTTCAGCATGCTGTTGAGCATCATGGGGACGATGAACCAAGGATATCTCTAATATACAATTTTGTACGAAAGGATAATAAATAATGGACGTTGGACAAATTATTAATGACTATGGGTTTCCTATTATCGCTGCAGGCGGACTAGGGTACTTTATATACTTTATTTGGAGATGGGTAACTGAACAAGTAGACCCAATTATAGGCGAGAGTCACATGACATTAATAGCACTTATAGATAGAATAAGAATGCTAGACAATGACTTGATTAGGCTCAATGCCAAGTTAGATATGATTATACAACAAAAGGAAGAAGCAAATGAGATTAGTAGCACTGATATTACTAAGTCTGAGCCTGGTAAGTCACGCAAGTAACTTAACTTTTGGGTTTGGTAATCCTTCCTTTAGTGGAGAAGGGTACTCTAGTCATGTACTGTCTTTAGAGCAGTTACAGTATAATAGGGCCCAGTCGGTGAAAGATGACTTAACTGCAGCGGAGAAAGCTGCAGAGAGGGCAGCTAAGAATACTACTCTTTCTAAGTTTGTTACAAATGTCGAAAGTCGTATATTTGCTAATTTATCCAAACAGATGGTTGATAATATGTTTGGTACTAATTGTACTGAAGATGATGAAACAGAAGAAACAGAATGCCCTCTTAGTGGCACAGCAACTTTACCTGATGGTTCAACAGTATACTGGGCGAAGGATGAAACAGCAGAAACAATTACATTAACTGTTACAGATGCGAATGGAGGCATCACCCAGTTAATAGTTCCAGTAGGAGACTTTAAGTTTTAAGATGGACTACTTAGGAATAGCAATACTATCGTTTTTATTAGGTTCATGTTCTATGAATCAGAAAACGCAAGCTATAGAGGGCGATATGCCTTTTACACAAGGAACACCGACAAAGACACTTCTACATGATATGCCTGGGTTGATAAATGTTCCTACAGACGGTGAGGGCAACCCGGTAAAGGTTACCGTCGCAGTTTATAGCTTCCCTGATGTTACAGGACAGAGAAAGCAGGTAGGTTTATCCACTGCAGTATCGCAGGGAGCAGATGTTTGGGTTATACAAGCATTAATGGCAGTTAATAATGGTGGTTGGTTTACAGTTGTCGAAAGAGCAAATCTAGATGCTCTAGTTAAAGAAAGACAGTTGATTAGAAGTACACGAGAGTTGTACGACGGTACAGGCGGGCAGGAAGCTTTGCAACCTATGATGTTTGCGGGTCTGATACTGGAAGGAGGTATTGTTGGTTACGATACTAACACTACAAGCGGTGGAGCAGGCGCAAGATATTTCGGTTTAGGCACACACGAAGAATATAGAACCGATCAAGTAACAGTTTCACTAAGGTTAGTTGCAGTACAGACAGGAGAAATACTTCTTACTGTATCATCAACTAAGACAATCGCAAGTATCAGTAATGGAGCTGATGTCTTTCGATTTCTGGATTTAGGTACAAGAGCATTAGAAATAGAATCTGGCAATGCAGCAAACGAACCAGTCAACTATGCTATTCGTACCGCAATTGAATATGGAGTTTTACAAATGCTCTACGAAGGTAAAGAGCAAGGACTATGGGAGTGGGAAGAGCCAGTAACCGCAGAAGTTACTGAGGATACCATAGAATATATTAATTTAGTAGACGATTGGATACCTCATCCAATTTCTGAAAAACAAGGAGAATAAAATGAAGGAGTACTAAGATGAGATACTTAACTTTCTTTATCATAGCAATGATGAGTTTGCCCTCTATGGCAACAAACAAAATATACGTAACACAGGCAGGAGCCTCATTAGTGTTTGACGTATTACAAGATGGGGATGGGAATACAGTAGGTAGTTCTACAGCCGCATCGACAGTTTCGGGCTCAGCCTCAAACTTTAACATAGACCAAGTGGGTAACACTAACGTATTAACTTTTGATATTGATGGTGATAGTTTCACAGGTACTTTTTCAACAACAGGTAATAGCAATAATATTGATTTTAACTGTGATAGTGGGTCTTCTACTTCAGGTTGTGATAGTGTAACAGCTTCAATCATTTTTACAGGTAATTCCTCTGATATTGATATTGATATAGGAAACGCCTCTTCAAAGTCTGGAGATAGTGCAGGAGTTACAATTTTAGGTGAATCAGGTACTGATAGTACAGTAATTAATGCAGCTATAGATGGTACTAGTGTTATAGTAACAATTACAGTTGATGGCGACAGTAACAACTACTTACTTAATATAGATGACAATGGTGATGTAAATGGACATACTTTTATAAGTGACCAAACAGGTATTACCGGTGACTACGATGTAGTACAGTCTGGAAGTTATGATAACTACGTTTCTTACACTGCTGTAGGTAGCTCACAAAACATAGATATAAACCAGACTGCGGGCGGTACAATTAACATGACTTCTTCTGGAAGTACAAGTTCAGCAGTAAAAACAATTAACATAAATCAAACTGCCCATGCTACCGCAACTCTAGAATTAGATGGAGCGGGAGGAACGTACGATATAGACCAAACCAGTGCCAGTACTTTAGACTTAGACCAGACTGGAGATAGTGCTGATTTTGTTATAAATCAAAGTGGGGGAGTAAACGTAATTGATATGACAACAAACGGTGCAAGTGCAAATGTGGACATTATTCAGAGGGACTAGTTTATTATTACTTTTAACTACAACGGTTTCAGCAAACATTGGTTTAGTAACCGCTTTTTCAGGCTCCGCTGCTATAGAAAGAGATGAAGGGTTTGAAGTATACGAAGTAGAAAAAGACTTAGGAGTAGAGATGTTAGATGTAGTCTCTACTGCAAAAGGCAAAGTACAGATAGACTTTATAGATGAAACAAGAGTAGACGTAACAGAGCATAGCAGGTTACTAATTGATGATTTTGTTTATGACCCTGCTTCACAAGAAGGGTCTCTAACTCTTAAAGCGAGCTTGGGTACTATAAGATACGCAAGTGGGCAAATAGCTAAGAATAGTAGACAGAACGTTAAGATTACTACTCCTAGTGCTGTGATTGGTGTTCGTGGTACTGATTTCACAATGACAATAGATGAGATTGGTAGCTCCACAATAATACTACTACCTTCTTGCGATACAAACGGAAATTGCTTTGTAGGGGAGATATCGGTAGAGTCGGATGCTGGCATGGTTATAATGAATCAAGCTTTTCAAGCAACTGTTGTAGACACTATTAGTAGCAGACCTCTAAAACCAGTAATATTAGATTTAGAAGAAAACTATATAAACAACTTATTAATTATCGCTAAGCCTAGGGAAATTGAAGAAGCTGAAAGAGAAGAACAACTAAATAAGGTAGCTACTGCACTAGATATAGACTTTCTAAAGTTTGATGATTTAGAGATAGACTACTTAGAAGAGGAAGAAGATGAATTAGCCTCCTCTTTAGATATAGATTTCTTAGATCAGAACTTCTTAGGAGATATACTTGCACAACTAAACGCGCAATTAGCTTTACAGATGCGTTCTGAGTTTGAAAAGAAGAAAGGTGTATACGACTTCAAACTAGGTAAAGATACAACAACAGGAATTACAATACTAGATGAAGACCCACAATGGTATTGGCACAGGGAAGCAGCAAGTGGTAGTGTTGTAGAACTAAGACTCGAAAAGGCTAATAGCTACATAATGAATATCCAGATGGGGGATTTCGAGTTATTGGACTTCGAATTAGGAGGTACTGAAAGTGAAATCATTATTATTCAAAGTCAGTAGTCTACTACTATGCCTAAATGTATTTGCAGGGAATTCGATATATATTACTCAAGTTGGAACGAGTGACAATCTTACCTTAGATATCTTACAGGACGGTGATGATAATGAAGTTCGTTTATCCGTGTCCCACGATAATAATACGATTGATATTGACCAAGAAGGAGATGATAATACGATAAGTTGGGTGTCCTATTGGGGAAGTGGTCAAAATTGGGGCGGTGATTTAGATGGTTCTAATAATACTTTAAAGTTTGAACAGTTTAATACTACAGGTACAGATGCAAATGTTATAGGATTTCATATACCAACTAGTGATAATACTATTCATGTCTGTCAGGGTAAAACTTTTGATAACGCAGATGATACAACTTGTACCTCAACAACTTCATCCGAGTATGGGGGACATACAGCTAATATAGATATTCATGGCGGCAGTACTACTTTAAGGGGCTCTCAAGAAACAGGTACCGGTAATGCTGACCATTATGCAAGAGTTTACACTTGGAACGGTACAGGTAATGATATCTTCTTTAAACAATCAGGTAATGGAGATAAATGGTTACAATTAATAGTACGAACGCACAATGGGGAGCAAGAAGTTATACAGGCGGGCAATGGTGAGCATACCGCAACAATAGATTTAACGGGGTCTTATACAACAGATTTATCACTAACACAAAATAGTAGTTCAGATAAGACGTATACTTTAACAAACAACTGTCAGACCTCATCAGGCTGTTCAGTTACAGTAACGCAGAATTAATACGAATGCAAGGAGAGATTAATGAATAATAAATGGATATGGATTGGCTTAGGCTTAGTTATATTTGTCGCACTAATGGTATGGGGTGTTAGTGTACAAATGTGTCAAGAAGCTGTCTGCTAATGACTGAAGTAGAAAGAAGTACTATGACATGGCGGTGGGCTGCCTTGTCTGTGTACCTTTTAATTTGTTTTTATGATTTTCTATTCGTGCCTGTGTGGTATGGGCTGAATAGACCTAATATTGAGCAGTTTATGGAAATAATAAATTCAACTGAGCATGTGTTAGTACAAATGGAATTGATGACTAAACTTACAGGTCAACATTCTCCATTTACTTTAATGGGCGGTGGATTATTTCACTTAGCCTTTGGTGCGATTTTAACAGGTAGTGCAGTAGGAATGGGAAAGAAAGGAGAATAGATGTTTGAAGATACATTATGGATTTATACAAGTATAGCTGGAGCGTTATTAGGTGCAGCTTTCTTGTTTTATATAAAGGATACTAGAGTGGGTCTTTGGGGTTATGGGGTATTTGATAATATCTTAGATTACTTTAGAGATAGGTATGGTTGGACTTGGTTAAATCAAGACCCCGATGCATGGAAAAAGGTAAACCCTAAGATAGCCACTAAGATAGAGGAACTAGAGGCTCGAATAAAAGAGCTAGAGCAACCTAATGGTTGGTTAAGCAAGTAAAGGAGATACGATGAGTATATCAAATAAAACAGTAAAGCAAAGAAGTTTACTCTTTGCAAAACTAGCGGCAGATTCCTACGGTAAAGAAGATGTCATAAGAGATGTTGTACGCGAGTATGGGTTTGGTGTTCATACTTTTTACAATGTTGGGGGAGCGCAGGCGTACAGATTCGAAAACGAGACTGACATTGTAATAGCCTGCAGAGGTACACAACCTACAGAATTTAATGACTTAGCTGCGGATTTAAAAGCCTTCCCAGTTAGGGCAGAAACAGTTTCAAGAGTGCATAGAGGATTTAAAGCAGAGGTGGACGAGATATGGCCTGTTATTGGTAGAGACCTAAAAGACGTTAAGGATAAGAAGGTGTGGTTCTGTGGACATTCTTTAGGAGCAGCTATGGCTACTATAATGTCAGCAAGATGTGCAGCAGCGTATACGCTTCCTAACCCTGAGCAACTCTATACATATGGTTCTCCTAGAGTAGGCTGGCCAAAGTACATAAAGTCGTTAAAGGTCGAGCATATTAGATGGAAGAACAATAACGACATTGTAACTAGTGTACCTCTTAGGGTCATGAATTACAAACATCACGGTAAACTACACTATATTAGAAGCGATGGTAGTATAAACTCTACAGGAGAATCTAGTTGGTTTACTAGACTAAAAGACAGGCTGCGTGGTATGCTTTTAGGACTTACAAAAGGTAAGGTAGATAACTTTTCAGACCACGCAATGGTAGGATACATTGAACACATTGAGAAGTGGAATGGGTTCTACAAAAAATTATAAATATGACATTAACAGACCAAGCCGCACACGTAATACTAGACCGCCTTCATACTAGAGGGAAGGGGATGGGAATTCGTGTGGGGGTGAGATCCGCAGGATGTATGGGTTTTAAATATGCCCTTGAATACGCAGACTCGATAGACGAGAGTGACGCAGTATTTGAAGATAGAGGAGTAAATCTTATCGTTGACGCTAAGAGTTTAAAGTACTTGTCAGGTACAGAAATAAGTTACGAAAAGCAAGGTCTTAATGAGGGGTTTGAATTTTCTAACCCTCATACTAAGGCGAATTGTGGCTGTGGAGAGTCCTTCATAGTTAATTAACCAAGGAAAATAATGACAAAAATAATAGATAATTTTTTAGACCCTGAGTTACACAAATGGATGTGCCAGGGAATTATAGAGAACAAGTACTTTCCTTGGTACTTTCAACCAGTTACTGCTCCAAACCCCTCCCCGGCTCCTTATGGGTTCGTAGAGGGAGAGAGTCAGTCTAGTTACACTCATTTAGTATATTTAAATGAGTGGAGCGACTTTCACCACTATTTCAAGCCTTTATTAGAAAAGATTGAGACTACCCAGTTTTCTAGGGTTAAGATAAATAGTATACTAAAGCAGCCCACGCACAAAGTACATGGGTGGCACCTAGACCAGGCAAAAGAGGGCGAAAAGAAAGAAGACTTAAATATATCAGTGTACTATTTAAATAGTAACAATGGATATACTCTTTTAGAGGATGGCACTAGAGTGAGCTCGGTAGCAAATAGACTTGTTACTTTTTCTAATACTATGTTGCATACTTGTGTTTCACAAACAGATGCAGATAGAAGATTTGTAGTAAATATAAATTATTATTAAGGAGTAATTATGGCGTATAGTGAAGCAGTTTTAGACCATTACAACAACCCACGAAACGTGGGTAGGATGGATGTTACCGATAATAACGTAGGAACAGGAATGGTGGGAGCGCCTGCGTGTGGGGATGTTATGAAACTTCAAATTAAAGTAGAAGGCGATATGATAACGGATGCAAAGTTTAAAACTTATGGGTGTGGTTCAGCTATAGCTTCCAGTTCTTTACTTACGGAGTGGGTTAAAGGTAAAACCTTATCTCAAGTTTCAAAGTTTAAGAATGAGGAGCTAGTAGAGGAGCTGAACTTGCCCCCAGTTAAGATCCACTGTTCCGTTTTAGCTGAGGCAGCAATTAAAGCTGCAATTAAAGATTTAAAGAGTAAGGAAGATAAATGAATAATAACGAAGAAGAGGGCAAATTAGAACTGTCACTACGCATTTTAGGAAATGAAATAATAGGATTTAAAATGCTTGTAGATGATTTCAAAATGAAATGGATGCTATTAGGCATTGTAGCGATTGCAGCTATTAGTTTTGTAATGGTTCAGTTTGGCCCACAATTAATGGAGACATTCTCATGACGCCAAATGAACTTGGTATACAAATAGCAGACTTAATTACTCCATTTATAGCAATGATGGTAGGTATTATTGTTGCTTTATGGGTAAAAGACTTGGCTGTTAAGGCTGCCGCTGGAATGAGTTTTAAGTATTTCGGCCCTTTTAAAGAAGGAGACATTGTGCAGCTTGATGGCAAGAAACATATGGTTATAAAAATAGGATTAATGAATACTATTTTTGGGCATAAAGACGCTGAACGAGGTTATATATGGAGGTATGTTCCCAACCAAAAAATATCTGGTTTAAGATTGGGAAAAGTAGTTTCACATAGTACAAAAGATTAGTAACCTTGAACAGTAAAGAATCGATAACCTAAGAAATATTCCACTTGACTTTTTGTTTAATTATGGTATAATTTTAAATTGTCAAGATGACAAAAGTTGAAAAGGAGATATTTTTATGGAAAAAGTTATCGGTTGGATTAAAGCTGGTACTCACGCGGGTCTATCATTAATTTGTTTAACGATAGTTCTACAGATAATTTTCGGTGGCTCTGTACCTTTCTTAGGTGGAGATGTTATTGCAACAATTACGGGTATCATTCATGATTTAGGTAGCGCAGGACTTGTAGGTCTATTGTCAGCGGCAGTAGTTTATAAATTGTTCACTAGCGAGTAAAAATAAGTTAGGCACACCACACAAGAGCCTTACTTCTATGTAAGGCTTTTGCTTATTAACAATAAGGAATATAAATGTTAGAAATCAGTAGAGAAAACGTATCTTCCGACAAAGTGTTAGAGTATACGAAAGAAGATAGGTTTATAAAACTACCTATCTTACAGTATTTAAACTTATTGGGTATAGAACCCATAAAATCTCAAATTGCATTAATCAATGCAGTCAACTCCCCAGATTACAGATTCATTGTAGCTGCCTTATCACGTAGGCAGGGTAAAACGTATATAGCAAACATTATTGGTCAGCTAGTCGCCCTAGTACCTAATGTAAATGTTTTAGTAATGAGTCCCAACTATTCACTCTCACAAATATCCTTCGATTTGCAAAGAGGGTTAATTAAGCACTTCGACTTAGAAGTAGCTAGAGATAATGCAAAAGATAAGGTAATAGAATTAACTAATGGAAGTACTATCAGAATGGGATCAGTTAATCAGGTCGATAGCACCGTTGGTAGGAGTTATGATCTTATTATATTTGATGAAGCCGCGCTAGGTGATGGAGGCAAGGATGCTTTCAATATTGCACTTAGACCTACACTAGATAAACCTCAAAGTAAATGTATATTTATATCTACTCCTCGTGGACGTAACAACTGGTTTGCAGAATTTTATAACCGAGGGTATACAGAGGAGTATGATAACTGGGTGTCTATAAGAGCTTCCTATCATGAAAACCCTCGATTTAGTAAAAGAGATATTGAAGACGCTAAAGCGGGTATGTCTAAGGCAGAGTTTAACCAGGAATACTTAGCAGACTTTAATACCTTCGAAGGTCAAGTATGGAACTTTAACTACGAAACCTGTGTAGCTAATCTTGAAGAAATGGATACATCTAAGATGGAAGTATTCGCAGGTTTGGACGTGGGTTACCGTGATCCAACAGCCTTTTGTGTTATTGGTTATGACTGGGACGAGAAGAAGTACTATGTACTAGAGGAGTACATGCATGCTGAACGTACTACTGAGCAACATGCTAGAGTACTACAGAAACTAATAGAGAAGTGGGATATAGATGCAATTTATATTGACTCAGCAGCCCAACAAACTAGATTCGATTTGGCGCAGGAGTATGATATCTCTACTATAAATGCTACTAAAAGTGTACTAGACGGTATAGCTGCAGTAGCTACTATTGTAGATAACGAAAACCTAATAGTAGACCAAAGTTGCAAAGACACATTAGCTTCATTAGACCAGTATCAATGGAATCCTAATGAAAACTTAATAACAGAGAAACCTATACATAATATGGCTTCGCATATGGCAGATGCCCTGCGTTACGCTTTATATACATTTGTCGCATCCGAAATAACTTTCTAACTATGGATACTAGATGATTTTCGTTGGTACAACCAAATAATCGTACCACCAACGAAAAATTCCTCTTGACTTTTAGATATAACTTTGATATAATATCCAGAATACAGAAAAAATGTAAGAAAAATACTTTATGAGTGAACTTAAACGGGATAAAATAAAATACATTAGAGACCGTGCAAAGAGCGCTTATATAAAAGACGAAGAATGTTACATCTGTGGGGGAGTCGAGAACTTGGACTTTCATCACTTCTTTAGTGTAACAGAACTTCTTAATAAGTGGATTAAGGAAAAGAACCTCGTTATATTGACAGCTGAAGATATGATGGGTATTAGAGATGAGTTTATCGAGGCACACCGTAAAGAGATTTACGATGATACGGTTACTCTCTGTCATACGCACCATTTGAAACTACATTCGATTTACGGGAAGAAGCCTTCATTAATCACTGGCCCCAAGCAGCAACGCTGGGTTAACAAAAGAAGAGAAAAAGAATATGGGAATGTTAGATAGTTTAGGATTACGAAAGCTAAATCCGGCACAACCTCGAATTTCACAATCAGAAGGTATACAAGACGCCTCATATAAAAGCGTCCCTTATGAAAGAGCATTTGAGCACTTAGAAGTAGTTAATCGAGGTGTAAACATGATTGTGGATGCAGCTTCCCAGATAGGAGTTGACGTAGGAGACAAAGAAGCGTTTCCTGGAGTAGCAACTGTTAGGCATAAGAAATTAGTTACATTATTAAACAGACAGCCTAATCCTTTCCAAAATGCGGATGCCTTTAGAAGGCAACTATTCTTGGACATGCTGATAGACGGAAACTGTTTTATATATTATGATGGGGCGCATTTATACCATTTGCCTGCAAATGATATGGTAATAGTTCCGCATAAGAAAACATTTATTAAAGGATACGAATACGGTGACATTAAGTATAAACCCGAAGAAATTATTCATATCCAAGACAATTC
>Ga0098061_1001760_pt1 | contig 10482 bp, 9 predicted proteins | sample 22_taG_FD_92579 | JGI IMG/M metagenome (GOLD analysis project Ga0098061, IMG submission 92579) | Marine viral communities from the Subarctic Pacific Ocean - 22_ETSP_OMZ_AT15343 metaG | ecosystem: Environmental > Aquatic > Marine > Oceanic | place: Subarctic Pacific Ocean | collected 2015-01-20 | reverse complement strand
CTCGCATCCATTAAAAAACAAAATGGTTTTGCTAAATCTTCTTTTAAATTTTGTGTTGATACAAAAGCACAATTATTAAGTGCCGCATAAATACCTTTTTCTTCTGTAATTGGTGTTCCCATTGACCACAATCCGCGTCCAGGAGGTAGAAATTTCATAGTAAAAATTCTATCATACATTTCTTGTGCACTTCGTTGAGCTTGCCACGCGTTCCAACCTAAATCATATCTCTCAATATGTTTCTTCTGCATATTGTAAGTTCCTTCTACAACACGCTTACAAGTCTCCCACCACATTTCATTTTTTCCATCGTCTTTTAATCTTGAATAAGTTCTCATATAAACTAATTCACCTAATCCATTAAAACCGAATGGAGCTCGTTTTCTTCTATAACCATCTATAAAATTATCTGATAATTTAAATTTTTTAATTTCCATCATATCTCCCTAACCCAAATCTTGATATTTTTGAGCCAATTGTTTTCGTACATATTCCTCTTGATTATCCATTTTACCTTGTTGTTCTTTACCATCTACGGTGTTACCTTCATAAATATCAATAGAACCATTATTTGTATTCACTTTAGCTGGGAAAGTTACTCCATCTGGACCAAACCTATTTTTAATAACATGAAATCTACCTGTATTCGCTATCTTATCACCAACCTTTCTACTTAACGACATCACAAAATCTGCTGTCATAATTTTAGCATAACTCTCAGCTATTTTCTGAGCTTCAATTACATCTTCATCAAGTGCTGAACGATTTGCTTGTGATGCTGTCCACACTGGAATATTATATTCACCAGCTAAACCTCTTAAATCTTCATAAATATTTCCTAATGCATGTCTAACTTCTTTTGTAAATTTATTTGTATCTCGTAGCAAATCAGCATAATCTAAAATAACTAAATCAACTTCATTCCCAAGTGTAAGCATTCGTTGAAGATGAGCTCCTACTGTTTGAACTGAAGCTGTTTTAGTTGGATAATATTTAATAACTAAATCACCATCTAAATCTTCTAATTTACTCTTAACATCATCCTTATGGAACTTTAAATTTTGTGAAGCATAACCACTAAACACGCTATCATATCGTAAACCAACATAAGCGTCATTTAATTCTAAAGTATAATGAACTACTTTTTTACCATCTTTAACAGCACCAGAACCAATTGAACTCAATACCCAACTTTTACCAATACCTGCCGGTGCCACAATAACTCCAAGTTCTCCTGGCCCTAAACCACCATCAGTCAAATCATTAATTATTTCCCAAGGTGTTCCAACTGTTTTTCTAGCTGATTCTTCATATCTAGCGTCAAACATTTCAAAATAAATATGACCAATATCTCTCTCTGAACCAGCTTTTAGAGCTTCATCTACTAATTGTTTAATACTTTCATAATCACCACTTTGAATCAAATCTACTGATTGGATTATAGCATCTTTTATCTTTTGGTTTTTACAAAAGTCAAGTGTTTTTTCTTGAACAAACTCTAAATCTGAAGCTTCAAGATGTTTATATGCATTCTTTAAATCTTCTATTACAGCTACTCTTAATATATCATTTTCTTCCGCGTCTAATGTTATCTTTAAAACTTCAAGTGTAGGTAATTTCTTATATTTACTAAAATAATTTTTTATTTCTTCAACTAACCACTTATTAGCATCTGATTCAAAATAACTTGATTCTAATATATCTCGTATTTGTTCTAAAAATTGTCTATTGGTTAATAATGATGCTATCAGTTTAGCCTGAAACGAATGTCCATATTGGTGTAAACTGACTTTATCGGTCATAATGATTCCTAGCTATTATATTTAATTTATTGAATGTTTCTGCTAACCAACTATCTAAATTCAAAATAGCTGTATTGGCCTTATCTTCTAACATCATCTTCTGAAACTCATATTTTATCATTTTTATATCATCATCATCTAATAAATGTTGTATCTCCAATTTCGATTTACCACTTATATTAACATCATCTAATTGCATCAAATCATAATTACGATTAATAATATCAGTATCAAATCCTTCAGCAATTAAATCTTCAGTAGTTACTTTTTTATCTTCTAATATTTTAGGAACCTTCTTGATTAAAGTTTTCAAACCGAAACCTTTTATACCAGGTACATTGTCAGATTTATCACCATCAATTACTCTATACATTACAAAATTATGTGATGGGATTTGAAATTCTTCTTTAACTACATCTGGTGTATATAACTTCTTTTTTGTAGGACTCCAAACACTTATTCTATCATTTACTAATTGAATGAAATCTTTGTCCGTGGACATAAGTATTACTTCACTTGATTTTAATAAGCTTTTTGATAAATAAGCCATAGTATCATCAGCTTCAATATTCTCAATCATTATAGTAGTTAATGGTAAATTACTTAAATATTCAACTAATCTTGTAACCTGGAATCTCATTGATTGTTGTTCATCATCAACTGAATTAAAATCATAAGCTCTATTAAATCTATGTTTAACTTTACGATTAGCTTTATAATCTGGATATACTTTCCTACGGCGTTGTGAACCACCCTTACCATCAAATACTACAATACATCTTGTAGGATTATGCATTCTTATAGCAAATCCTATTGACTTCAAAAATCCAGTCATACCACCAATATGAACTCCATCATCATTTATAGCTGGATTTACTACAAAACATCTAATAAAAGTATTTAATCCATCAATTATTAAAACTCGGTCATTTAAATTTATATTTTCATCTTCTGGTTTTTTAATATTTTCTAATATACTTAAATATCTTTTATTCTTCTGCATCTGTAGCATCCACTTCTACATCATCAATACCGATTTTGTCTTGATACTTTAATACAACCTTATCACATATTTGTTGATATAACCATTCTTTCATTTCAGGGTCTTTTTCGAGAACACCTTCAAAATCTTTTGATAAAAATTTAATATCTTTACCTTTATAATTTAAAGTATACCAAGCACCACCTATCTTACATATACTATGCTCTTTCATCTTCTCCAACCAATTTCCATAGTTGTCAATACCTCTATCAAAATACATTGTATAATCTGTATGTCTTAGTGGAGGTCCTAATCTATTTTTGACTATTTGAGCTCTAACTTTCATACCCAAAACATTATTTTTCTTATCTTTAAGTTGGCCCATATTCTTTAATCGAATACGAGTAGAAGCGTGGAATGGTAATGCCTTACCACCTGATGTAGTCCACGGGTCACCAAACATAACTCCAAGTTTTTGTCGGAGTTGATTTGTAAAGACAAGAGCCACTCTCTCCCTACCTATCATTTGTGTAATTTTTCTCATTGCTTTACTTATAACGATAGCTTTGGATGTGGCCCAACCATCTTTTTCAAAATCAGCTTCCATTTCGACTTTTGTTGACGCTGCTGCCAAACTATCAACTAAAATTGTAACTAATCGGTCTTTATCTGATTCGCGAATTTTTACTACAATAGATTCTATAATTTCAAAAATATCTTCAACTGTTTCTGTATGAAGATATAACATACTTTCTAAATCTATACCAATTGCTTGTAGAAACTCCCTACTAACAGATGTTTCAGTATCTATATAAACTGCTACACCACCTAATTTTTGAGTTTCTGCTAATAGATGAGCTCCAAGTAAAGATTTACCACTTGATTCTAAACCATTGATTTCTGTAATACGACCTACAGCTATACCACCATTGGGTCTATTACAGATAGCTAAATCTAACATATCTGAACCAGTTGAAATAAAATCTTTTATATCGGTAGGGCTTGTATCAGTACCATCAAGAAAAAACGCTACTTTATTACCCTTAAATTTTTTATTTAAATCACCAGCGATAATGCTGGCTAAATCGTCTCTAACTGACATATAACTCCTCCTAATGAAGTAAATGAATTAGATGTAGAAGGTGGGACTTACACCGACAGATGCCGAGAGCTCCTACATCTCACTCATATTTGTTTTAATTAATTATTAAACAAGTCATCAAATGCGTCAGCTACTTTTTCTTTTTTCTCTGTAGCATCAACAACTGGATTGGTAGTTTCTGGTTTTTGATTTCCAGTATTACCAGTTTCATTAGAACCTTCATCAGTAGGATTAAGATAATTATTAAGTACATCTTTTAATTCATCATAAGATAATTCCTGATATATATCAGTAATTTCTTGTTGATTCTCAAACATACCTTTTAATTGTTCTTTATCCTCAACAATTACAGTTTGATTTGGTTTAACACGAATTGAAGTTGATGGAAAATTAGCTCCAGTTTCTTCAGCTGTTTTAAACTCAACTGCAATATCACGACCACTCATTGGGTCTGTAATATCACCATAATCCGGGTCAGCAATAAAGCCTAACAATTCTTGATAAACTGTTTTACCGAATCCCCAAAATCTAACTCCCTGAGATTCTTCACCACGAACTACGACAGGAACGAATGTTCTCATTTTAGCATCCATTTTACGACCTAATCTCCAGTCATCTTTATTACCAGTTTGCTTTAATTTAGTAGCAAATTCTTCAATTGGGTCTGGACGACCAAATGAAATCGGTGAAAGGTAACTGCGTTTAGCTATATCATAATGAAAGTATAATTCAATAAAAGGATTGTCTTTATTAAATTTATAAGGTACTATTCTAACTACTTGATTGCCAGGTGCTGGCTTCCATAGATTAGAAGTTTTATTAGTTGTATCCTTTAATTGTGATAACCTTTGTTTAATTGCATTAATGTCCATTTTACATCTCCTATTTATTATTTATTAATTGTTATTAAGATGTCTCCGTGACATCCTATATAAGTATCATTAAATTTTTCAAAATACATTTTTGTTACAAAAAAATTGAGGGATTTGCAGAAAGGAGTAAAGACAAATCCCCCACGCTTAGTCTAAAGACTAAACATAAATATTCTTGAATGAGAGTGCGATGTCCTCATTTAATTTTTAGTTAAAAACCTTTTATTCATTGTTCTTGCGATGTCTATAACATTCGTAACATTCACAAACTCAGCGTCATTACCATACATATTTTTAAACGCTACATTTTCTCTATCAGAATCATAACTCCCACCGATGAAATAACTAAGAACTTTAATACCTTTTTCTCGCATTATGTTCACCATTTTCTTAGTGTGAACTTCAGCTGTATGACCAGAATAATAAATTTCTTTATTACCATAGTAAGGTTGACCATCTGAATAATTGATAAAGTAACTTTCTTGTGTATTTGAAGCAGGAATTAACTCATCCATTATAGCTTCGAAACAAAGTCCTTCTGGTGTAGTTCCTGAAACATCAAGTGCTCCAAATAAACTTTTAACTTTAACAAGTTTATCAACTCTTGAATCATAACATACCATTATGAAAGGAACATCATTATTAGAATTATATCTACCACTACCCTCGTGAGTAGTCCTAACTGAAACAACAACCTCAATGTTTCCAACCATATCAGCCGCTTTAATCATTGCCACTGCTGATGTCATTGCTTTGTTCCATTTATCACCACTCATAGAACCTGAAGCATCTATTGATAAGTGAACAAACACTTTATTAAATTTATCAACAAAAGTTTGACTAAACACATTAGCATTTCCAAATCCAAGTTCAGCGATTAATCTTTTATCTAATCTACCTGAATCTTTACGAGTATATTTAGTAGTATTTTCTTCATTTCTAACTTGAAGTTTTCTACCTAATACAGTACCAATTCTCAAACCTTCTTCAACAAAGTTATAACTGCTTCTCCAAGAAGAATCACTCTTATAATTACTCAAATTATAACTTGTAGCACATCTAAATTGATTTGATTCGATAAGTGACCTTGTTAATTTTTTAACAACCAAACATTTTGTTCCTTTACCTTTACTGTCATATCTGTAACTTGAATCAACATCTTTACCAACATTTTCATAACTCGCACCCGATTCATCAATCGCTTTAATGTCATTCAAATTTTTCTTTGACATTTTAGTTTTTTGAACATCACCATCTAAAAATTTCTGTTGTTTTTTAAGAGCATTTTGTAATTGTTTTTTCTGAGCTTCTGATAATTCTTTACTTTCAGAACCATCATCATTTGACATATTTTCTGAAGAATCTGAATCATTTTCAACAGAATCAAGTAAATCTTCAAATTGTTCATCTGACATTGTATTATCATCTGAACCACCACTTGATGAACCACTACCAGTTTCACTATTTTCACTATCTTCACCATTACCAGTACTTTCAGAATTACTATCCTCTTTTTCAGGAGTAAAATCTGATAAGTTACTTAATATAATTCTATAAACATCTTCAGCAACTCTATAAGCATCTTCTGAAGAATTTAGTCTGAAAATAGTCTTTAAGTTAATAGTTCTCCAAATCTCTTTTAAACCTTTAAGAGAACCTAATTGTCTATTCGTATTATGAAGATTGATAATTCTAGCTTCATAACTTTCCCAAGATTCTTCTCTCATTTCAGAGGAAAGTAACATTCTATCAATCACTTTAGAATAGAAATACTTATTATACATAGCGTGATAATAACCTTTATATCCTGGAGATGATTTAAAAATGTAGTAATCAATTCTTCTATCTTCAACATAATTTAATAATGTTTTTAAGTGATTAAGAACTGTATATTTTCCAAAACCTTTTTTCTCAGCTAAAACAAAAACTTCAGCTGGAACATTAACTTCAAGATTTTTAAGAAAATTAAAATCTGAAAGTTTAATGTGAGAACCTTCGTGAAGAGCTAAACCAACTGCAATATCAAAATTCTTTTCAGTTAAGTTCGCTCCGATAACAACTTTTTTACCATCTGTAAAACTTTCATCATTATTATTGAAAGTAACAGGAATAGAGTCACCAGTAACAATATTAACAAAATTACTAATCGCTCTTTTATAAGAAGCTAACTGAACTAAATCTTTACCTTTATTTTCAGTTACACCAAATAACTCATTATATTCATCATTTTCATCATTCATCCAAAATGACGAATATTTAGTAGATTTATTAACTTGTTTAGGAGAACTCCTAAACACAAAACCTTTACTATCTTTTTTTAATTCTTTAAACATTAAATCCTTTTCTGTTGTTTTATCATTTCTCATTACATAGTAATATAAGACTTTTTTGGTATGCGGAACAAGGAAAATCGTAAATTAAATTGTAACAATTTGTAACCACTCTATTTAGTGTCAATCAAAACTCTAACATCAATATCACAATCATCACATTTATACCAATTTCTATTAAAATGGAATAAATCAGTATTACCACATTCACATTTTTTTTCGGTAACTGTGATTGCTTTTCTATCTACAACATCACTTATTATTTTTTGTATATTAACCATATAATTCAGGAAAATCTAAAACTTCCTGTTCAAATTCTCTTAACATAGCTTGATGTTCAGCATCAGCTTCTATCTCAGCCAACTCTGTATCAGTAGGTTCTACTGGTTCATCATTACCATTTAACTCGTCTAACTCATTAAAATATTCAAAAACTTTACTCATATAACTCCCTTAATTGTTTAATTAACTTATATTATAATATATAACCATTTTGTGGCGCAAGTCAAGGTTTTTTTTATTTTTTTTTTTATTTTTTCCAGGTTTTTACATCTACTATTGAATAGATATGAGTATGAATGTGGTTAAGCTCGTTATCTTCTGAAACCAATAACAATGCATTGCTATAATCTTCCCAAGGTATCTCAAATGATTTATCTAAAACACCATTGTTTAATTTCTTGATTATACAATTTAAAGCATTGATTGTATATAAACTATTTGTTTGTTTTTTTCTATGTAACGAAATTGTTTTGTCTAAAAATTTTCCAATATTAATTGCATCAACATTATATGTACACATCAACTGGTCTGTATTGTCATCATCTTGAAATACATAAATTTTATCAAATATAATATCATAAGCATCTATTATAGTTGATATAGTAGTATTTAATTTACCACTTTCTGTGAATGTGCATAAGAGTTGAGTTCTCATTAACTAACCTTCGCTTCTACTTCATCTGGTGTTTCTTTATACATTCCAGCTATTAATCCACCATTCCTCGAAGATTCACCATGTCTAAAGTTAAAATTATAATCTCTTAAACTTGAACTTCCTGGTTCAGTATGTTGTTCGTGAGTTTCCATATCCATATGATTGTGTGATAACCCTTCAAGTCCATTAGAAGTTCCTATTATAGCTCCAAAGCTCATCATATTAGTAAAGAACATTGCTGCTTCATCACCTCCACCCAAAATAAGTTTTGTATTATTTGGTCCGACTAATTCTTCCAATTTTTCTGGGTCTAATAATTCTGATAATTGTGCATTTGCTGTTGCTACACACACTTGAACATCTTTTTTATTTTTAGATGTAGTTTTACCTTCAGCTGAAGTTTTACTCGCGATACATTTACTCATTGTATCTAATGTTTTTTGTAATTTTTTTGGGTCTTTATCTTTAATAGCGTCAGATAATCCACTTTCATCTAACATTTTATTAAAAAATTTAGGGTCAGATAATAACTTATCATCTATTCCAGTAGCAAATCCAGGTTCACCAGAATTATTTCTATGTCTATCTCTATAAGATGGTTCGCCTTCTATTCGTCCCTTGTCTGAATGATATTTCTGATATTGTTTAGTTTCTCCGGGAAATCCATAGAATTTTCCAGTATCACCTACTTTTACACTTATAGACTCTGCTCTTTCTACTACATTTCCGTCACGCATAACTTTAACTTTATCACCTCCAGGAAATGTTCCAGCTGATGGTAGATAAACTTCATCTCCCGCGGCTAATTCAGAATCATATAATGCTTGTTCTGCCATATTTGCTATTATAGAATTTCCAGGTTGTGAGTTTTCTGTTTTATTTCCATGACCATCTACTATCACACTTCCTTCCGTAGTTTGATATGTAGCAAGTTCAGAAAACATTTGTCTGTAAGAAACAGATATTAGTTTAGTGGCTTTCTCTGAAGGATATTCTAACTCTCCATTTTTAACTCGTTTTAGAATATCTTCCATTCTCGATTTATGTCCTGTTACAGTAGCTACTATTTCTGGTCCCACGACACCTAACTCTTGTTGTCTTTCTAATTCTTCTATCGTATTATCAAGTGAAGTATTTTGTGTTACACTATGTTCAAAATGTTTTCGTTTACCTTCATCAGAACTGGCTGAAATCATTTCTCCATCTGGTTCAGGGTCTACTGGTCCAAAAAGACCCGACATTGAATTGGGACTACCATCTGGATTTCTTGTTATCCCATCTAATGGTGGTGCTGACATAACACCTTCTACTAATGGGTCAGATGAACCATCTGCCCTAATTTCAGGTCTAGCTGGACCCATTTCAGGTTTTGAAGTTCTTCTTGTATTTCCAACAAGAGCACTACGCACTGTAGCTACAAGTTTTTTTCTTAATTTTCTTGCTTCTCTAGCCTCTGGACTTTTCAGACCGAACTTTTCTTCAACCTCCTTAACCTTTTCATTTTGGTTTTTGAAATTTTCAGTCGCCGTATCAGATGGGTCTTTTACCTTTACACCATCTTTTTCTAATCCCATAGCCAATGAATGTCCAGCTGTACTTGGTGGAACAACCTTACCCCATCTTTTTTGTATTTCTGTATATACTTCTGGTGGTAATTCGTCTTTTAATTCTTTATTATCATATATATCTTTATGATAAAATTTTAATTGGTCATCTCCTGGTTTATTACCCTCAACAACTTTATTTATTGCTATATTATGATTTTCAAAAAGATTTTCACCAAGTTCCTGTCTTTTTCCCTGGTCAGGTTCAGCTAAATACTCATCTACATCAGCATAGAATTGTCCTACTTTTTTATAAAGTTCTGTAAGTCTTTTTTTGTGTCGTGGATATTTTTCTACTAATGCTTCATATTCTGCTTTTCTTTTTGCTTGTTGTTTTGTAAATTGACCACGAACCTTTTCTCTATGTTGTTCATCATTCAGTTCATTATTTTTATCAACTTTTGTATTAGGTTCTTTTTTAGTTTTTTTATCTTCTGGTTCTTTTTTATCTTTTTTATCTGTTTTATCTTTTACTTTCTCTTTAGCTTTTTTAGCAGCTGTTTTTACATCAACTTTTGTAGCTAATTTATACCCTTTTTTTGTAGCATTTGTTGGCATTCCAGGAGTAACATCACCTTTGTTATTTATATAATAAAATCTAGCTTTTCCGGTTGCTGTTGGGGGTGCACTTATGGCTCCACTAGCTTCATCAAGAGTTTCTTCGCCTAACAAATAAAGTGGATATTTTAACTCAATTAAAGTTTCTCTCAATCTATCTACATGGTGAGGATTAGTTAAAACTGGTTGTCCATTAGGAACCTTAGCAGACCAAAGTCTTGCTATTTCATCATAATCAACTAACATTGTAATTTCTCTGTTATATCTATCATATTGTTATAATCTAATCCTCTCG
>Ga0098061_1001758_pt1 | contig 10487 bp, 1 predicted proteins | sample 22_taG_FD_92579 | JGI IMG/M metagenome (GOLD analysis project Ga0098061, IMG submission 92579) | Marine viral communities from the Subarctic Pacific Ocean - 22_ETSP_OMZ_AT15343 metaG | ecosystem: Environmental > Aquatic > Marine > Oceanic | place: Subarctic Pacific Ocean | collected 2015-01-20 | reverse complement strand
CCTCATCACCAGTTCCAGGTCCATAAGAAGTACCGCCACAAACACCACACGCATCTCTAATAACAGTTTCTCTACTACCACCACGAGTCTGCATTTCTCTTCTCTGATGACTTTTGTTTGTTACAGTTTCATATCGACTTGAATGTTTTTTTACATTATGTACCTTATTGATATCATCAGGCAGCATTGCAATAATATCTTGAAGATTTAAATTTGTAGGTTGTGACTTAGATACCGTAATATCAGTTTGATTTAAAATTCCTTTAATGTCAGCTAAAATTTTTCTGTGATTTTTTGTGACAGCTTTTTCTCTATTCTTAATCTGCCTCATTCTTCCGTAATTTCTAATATTTGTTCTCTTAGCCATTATATACCACACCCCATTAGGAAAGGATTATTTTCTATATCATCCTGACATTCTTCCAATCCTATACATAATGGATGACAACAATTACTATTTTGAGACCCACCCCAATTACACCAATCATAATGACTATCTAAAAATACATCTAATGCATATAAATCATTTTCATTTAAAACACCATCTCCAGTTAAGTCACCAGATAAATAAGCTGTACATGTGCCGTTATAACAATAACTTCCTTCTTCACATGCTGGTTCACATATATTAATAGTCATAGAATAACATTGAGAATTATAACAATAAAATGAATCAGGGCATGGAGGTGAACATGTAGTTTCAAACATAATACATTGACCATTAATACATTGATATCCAGGACTACATGGTGGTTCACATATACCTTCAGGTAAAATACAGGTGTCATCAATACAAACTTCAGGGTCTACGCATACAGGGTCACATATACTAGCCTCATAACATACACCAGCTATACAAGTATATCCCTCATCACAAGGAGGATGACAACTGTTATCATAATGATAACAAGTACCTTCATAACAATAATGTTCATCTGAACATGGATTAGCCCAACAAGTATAAGAATCTATTGTATGACAAGAGTTCTCAAAACAGAATTCTTGGTCAGCACATCCTGGAGTACAACCAGAAGCTGTACCAGTATAACAAGAACCATCTACACAATACTGACCGTCTGAACACAATGGATAACAGCTTGAAGTTATTGGTATACATTGATATCTGAATGAGCCATCATTACATATCCCATCACTATCATCATCAGCCGATTCTGCACATTCAGTATCACGACAAAATTCATCATAATTACATCCAGGATTACATAAAGTAGATACATTAACACATATACCACCTTCTCCAAAATCGTGACAGAATTGGTCATCTTCACAAGAAGGATTACAACTAGCCCCATAATTATAACAATCACCACCAAAACAATATTGATTATTCGCACATCCTTGTGGACAATCTGATGGATTAGGATAGCAAGTACCATCTATACAATATTCACCATCATTACATGAAGGAGAACAAGTATTATTTACAGCATAACAAGAACCTCCATTACAATATTCCCCATCAGTACAAGGTGGGTCACAACTGGTTTCTGTATAATTATAACAAGTTCCATCAACACAGGCTTGGGTATCTAAACAAGGTGGTGTACAAGTAGTATCTACAATATAACATGTATTATTTATACATACTTCACCATCATTACATAATGGTGTACAAGCCGTTGGAAGTAATACACATGTACCATCAAGGCAATAATGGTCATCATCACACATAGGAATACAAGAGGTATCTACATCAAAACATTCATACTCAGTACCACCCACATTAAGTGAGCAATATTGGCCATCAATACAAGGTGGATTGCAATCGGAAAGATTTCCAGTTATTGTAGCCCCAGTACAACATTGAGACTGTTCTAATTCATTATTATACTCATAAGCAGGATTCTCATCCCAATAATTAATACCACCACATTGACCTGAGCAATCAATTTGGTCTATACCGAAACATACACAGTTACAATCCAATTGAGGACCACCAACACTAGGACCTTCTCCTACAATACAATATGCAAATACATTAGCTAATTCTAATGATTCTGCAGTCTGTGATGCAAATCCAGGAATACATAAACCACAATCATCTATACCAGCATCTCCACCACTAATACCAAAACAATCTAAACTATCAAGGCAATTTGGGTCACATGAACACCAATCAGAGCCGCCGCAAACATCTTGACAATCTTGTACTAAATCTCCAAAACAAGTACAATTGCAATCAAAAGCACTATCTTCTTCTTCGAAATTACATGTGGAATCACATTGTCCATCTGTTACATTACCATTACAGACAGAAACTCCACCACATACACCACAATGGTCTAATTCTAATTCACCATTAATAGTACCAGCACAATCGAAATTAGTATATTCACACTCAACAGATGTACACGGTTGAGATGCACATACCGAATTATAATTATTAGCTAACTCATCAGCACAACCATAAATAACTAATTCATTTGAAGTTAAAGAATTTGGTTCATTTAAAAGTTGGTCATTTGGAGCTTGTATTTCAATTTGATCTATTAAAATTTGAGGTAAATAAATATCATCAAAATGTAATGTCAATCCATGAGTTCCGGATTCTACCTGAGCAGGATCTTGTAAAGACCCCAATCTAATATTTTGATAAGTATATTCAGAACCTTCAACTAAATCAATATATAATGTATAAGGATATATATCGGTATTAGATGATGTCACACTTACATTCCCAGATGAAATACTTACACCTTGAATTCTAAATTTTAGTTCTTTGAATGGGGATGAATTTTCAATAACAATATCAAATGAACCACTATTATTTTCATCGTTAGTAATATCACCATTTGCAAAATAAATTTGAGCTGACCCTACGATTTGAGTACATTCTACTTCACATGATGTATTATTACCATCACATATTCCACATTGATCTATATTACCAACAGCACAACATTGACCAAATTTATCATATTGAGTAAAAGTATTTGAACTAAGAGCAAAATTAGATTCTGCAGAATTAACCAGCTGTAGATTTTGATGACATTCTCCAATACAATCCAATACTCCATTACAGGAATCAAAGTTTTTATAATAATTCAAACCCTGTAAATTATATGGTTGGTCGACTCCTGCATCTCTCATTGCAGTATCACTACACAATCTATAAGTATTCATATATGATTTACCTATACCTAATTGTATATTTATATCTTCCTGGTACCATTCTATAATTTCATGTGGATATAGACAACAATATCCAAAATCATCCACATCACTATTCGGTGAATGTAATGTACTACCACCACTACATACACCACATTGGTCATAATACATGTCAACTTTAAAAGAATTTTTCCCTTCAGAGTCTAATGGTTCAAAACCTGATTTAAGTGTATATCCTTCACCAACATATAAATCAGTTTTTGTACCTAACCATATATCATAACTTTGGTCACGGTCTGTATCAACTTGACTAATTAGCTCGGTCTCATATTCTATAATACCTACTTGGTTTCCCCAAGCAACATAATCCCTAGGACTTGTATTATTAAATGATAAAATAGTTGACATTTTTTCGTAAAGATATTCTTTACATGGAGGTAAAATACCCAAATGAGCTCTGTCCCAAAGCTTTGTTTTATCCCAACTTCCATAAATATCTTCACCTACAAAACTATCATAAATAGTTTGGTGATATCCTCCAGTTATACCCTCACCACCACTATAATTAAAAAATATTGGCCAAGATGAAGTTACATCTTCATAACCTGGCAATTCTTTAAGATAACTTTCACCTGTTCCATAAGGAAACCAATAATATGGTTGACCGGCGTAATAATCATATATTGGTGTGTCTGAACAAGTATCACAGCTCTCTTGACAAATATCACCTATAAATTCAGAATAAATATAATCGTAACAAGTGTATCCCCACGAGAATATCTGGTTGCAATTTGCATAATTGAGTGTAGGATTAGAGGACCCCACATCCTCACACTCCTCTTCAACAGTTGTAACAAATATAGGTTCAGGTTTTTCTATATTAAAAGGAGGTATAAATCCTTGAATATCAAATTGAAATTCTTGTTTTTTAAATGCACCATCACAACATTCATTCCTAACCCATTCAGGACCTATATTAAATTGGCAATCAAATTCTAAATCACCAGTATAATCACATACACTTAAATATCTAGGGGAATTTCCATAATGAAGTTGAGCTAAGTTCGCTGATGTGGTACCGGTGAAATCTTGAGTTATAGGATCTCTTTCCATTAAAACATAATCGTTGTCAGTATATGATGAAGGTTTTCCTGTATTCACTTCTATGCTGCTAATAAATTTTGAGCTCTCGAATAAAGATTTATAAGTATGATACCCTCCATCAGGTTGTACTATATCTCCTGACCCTTCTTCGGGGTCTTCGATTTTTCCACCACATTCTGATATTAAGGAAATATCACTTTCATCCTCAAACCCTTGACCAAATTGAAGATTTAATGTGGCACCGGGTGGATTTATTTTATTGAAGTATAATTCTTCTAACCCATATAAAGTTGGCGAAGTTGGGTCAGTATTCCACCCAATATTATTCCAATTAGATGTATTCCATGGATATAAATAATGATTTATATTTGATTCATTTGTATATATCTTTCTAGCATTTATACCAAAGCAACTTCTAGGATCTTCATATCCAGCATTTCCACCAACAATAGGATACCAATTTTCTTCCCAATTAGTCCAGCTGGAGTATGCATCTCCGAACCAATATGTTCCGTGGTTATTATATATTGAATATCCAGAATCACCTCCACATTTAAAAGCAACAAAAGCAAATGGAAAAGCTATTGTTGTTTGAGGCTCATTTATTTTAATATAAAATACATCACCACCCATCCATATATTAGGCACATCGCGGTCCTCACTAGTAACAACATTATCATACCAATCAGCTCCACCACTTGTGTCATTAAGCTCTACTAAAACATTAACATTTTTTCTATAAGATTGAGCTGGCCAAAATGGTTCGTTGTGGTCTAATCCAATAGAATTTGATGACCCTTCGTTACCAAATTGTCCTCCCATCCATTGATTAATGTGTTGAGCGCTATGAGCATCATTACCTTCTAATTGAGGCTCTCCATAATTTGTAAACTTAAAATAAAGATGCTCCCATATGTTGTCATAATATGAAGTTGGATCTACACCATCACCCATTGTACAACTATTAGCTCTTCCATACCATCCCATATCATGAAGGTCACAGTTTAAATCATTATGTCTATCATTTCTCGGAAATACCCCATTCATAATTGGTGAATCTTCTATAAATTGCAACCAGTCAGGTAGAAGAGAATAATCCCAACCTTCTCCATTAGAATACTTTCCTAAAGTATATCCATTCCAAAATCTATCATAAGATTCAGAGGACCCATCCCCTAAACCAGCAGAATCATCTGAAGTATCATAACATGGAAAATTACCTTCACCATTAATACAAAAACCATCAGGATAAGTACCATCTATACTACTATACCACATACCACCATTCTTACCACTATTATTCCAATTTACAATCGCGTCAGCCGTATCTAATTGGTGGCCACCAAACTGTTCGTTATAAAATTCATCCCATTCAATATGAAGTGAACCATCAGGATTGGAAGCTCCCTGGCTGTAAATGTCATAACGAGCGGAGATATTTAGGCCTTCAAGTGTGGAGGGAAGACCCTGTAATCTTAATATATGCTCGACACCACCTATTTCACCATCCGATGTATGAGGATATCCCTCCATCCAAAATAGATTTAATGGATGTCCTGGTGTCATGCAATCTACACACCCAGGCTTTACATTATAATAACCAGAGCCAGGACCGAAATAATCTTCTGTTAATTTTGGAGGATAATAATCCCTGTCGGGCAATCCATCAGATTCATCTGTACTAAATTGTATAGCATACCACCCCTCATTCAAAGTTAATTCCATATAACTTTTTTCAAAATGTCCACATGTTGGTGGTAATACATAAGGTGATATTCTATTATTTCCTCTATGAAGTGTTATATCTTGTTTATATAGTTTTCCACCTAACCATCTTAGGTTATCAATTTTATTATATAACGCTTCATCTGGATTTAAATATAAACATGTAAAATCTTTATCTATCTCAACCCTCAATGGTATTTCATTATCATCACTATCCGTTGCAATTGCTACAAAATTATTTATACACATATTAGTTTTTATAATATCATCTATTTTAAATTCAAATTGTATACAATCACCAAAACTTGTTGGGTCTGTTGGAGATGTAATAATAGATTTAGAACCTTGATTATCAATTAGAATTGGGGTCCAGGAATTATATGTACCACCAGTTTGCTCATATGCCCCTGTAAATCCTCCGGTTAACATGTCACACCCATCATAAAATTCACCGGTATATGTTGGGGTTAATCTTACACCATCTATCTCAAAATTAAAATTCTTAATAAAATCTGCATTTCTTACATTATCAATTTTAATGATAATAGTACCCCTTCCAGTCCATGGGGTTGAAGTAGAAGATTCCACAGGACCACTTTCTGATCCTGTAAAGGTGTGGTCGAATATTACAGATGAATTATTAAAATAATCTTCTGAATAATTATTGTAATGTATAGATATCTTAGCGTCCGCAGATGGCATATGACAACAACTATTATCATCGTTACAAGGTAATGCATTGATATTTCTGTTGTAGTATCCTTCTTCGTCAACACATTTCCATTCTAAATCAGTACCACAATATTCACAATCAGAAACTAATTCAAAATCATCATTATAGGAATAACATAATTCATTATCACATGTACATGCATTAGGGTCAGTACATGTTCCAGGTACCTGATTTGTACAAAAATCAAATTCAGTTGTTTCATACGCAGAATTATCAATAGTTTCATCCCATATATGTGCACATCCATTATAATCCAATGAAAGAGGATTGGTGCACCCATACACAAATATACCTGATACATCAGATATCTGTGTTTCTGGTTCAGTTATAAGAAAAGTAGGATTTATTTCTATAGTTCTTTCGAAAAAATTATCTGCAACTATTGATTGGTCATATAATGTAAATGTATTAAATGCATCATTAAATCTAGACCTTAATGCTAATGTTAAATTATATATATCTAATTCTTCTGTTTGGAAGCTTACAGTAAATTGACATCCTTCATCTGATAGAGGGTCTCCGAATGGGTCGGGCGTGGCCATATGAGGATATCCATTATAGATAACATATAAAACATCATTACTACTGTCGTATGATGAGGGGTCCCATCCGTCAGTAATTATTTTATATTGACCCTTAATAATTATTGGATTTAAAGATTCAGCCATTAATTACTCCCAAATTCTCGGTGGTGTCCATGAAATTGTACCCCCAATATTTAATTTTAAAACAAATCCCATACCTGGAACAACTTGATGAATACTATCAATACCTTTACTAGACAATTGCCATTCACCATTTAAATACATTCCAGAAAAATAATCATTATTATAAAACGATATAATAGTATCATAATCAGAAAATAATCCCGGTTCAGTTTGTCCTGATGCAAAGTATGATACATTCAATACATCAAATATATTATATGCATAATTTCCAAATGAATATGGATAACTTATAATATTATATCCCGGATGTAATGAAATTGTATTTAAGCTAGCAAAATCTAATGTTTCCTTCAAATACTTTTCATCACAATCAGTTTGATACTTACAACTACCATCATCAATAATTGCAGTAGGGTCATAATTAACAGATATAGTATCGGTACACCCACTTATATAATATAATGGACTTATAGAAAATTCCGATATATTACTTGAAACTGATTTAATAATTTCATTAGAAACTTGGCCAGTTGAATCTGTAACTAAAGCACTGCCCTGATAGTTTGCATTTAATTTATATTGACCCTCTATATTTTTATAACCTGATATATCCCATCTATAATTATCATCCTTACTTGCAAATTTATGCACAATTTTATTAGTATAGGAATTTTTTATTTCAAAAGAAATAGTATTTTCATAATCTATGTCTTGTATAGAAAATTCAGGAGTTGGTGGGACGAATGCCACAGTAAATTCACTAGCACATTCTGTATAAATAACTAGTAAGTCTTGATACTCTTCTTCTGTCATCATTAATCCACCCAAACCAGGTTCATCATATAGTTCCATAGTATAGAAGCTTCCGTCTTCTTGTATCCACGCAGGCGTGTTTCCTATACCACCCTCAAATATTATTGGATCACCACCAGTATATCTTGGATTACCAAACCAAAAAGGTGGTAAATTTGGGTCAAATAAATTAATAACAGAATCACCCTCACTTCTCCGTGGCCAATGAGATAATATATTTGATGGTTTATGGTCCCCTGTTCTATTAGGCATAAAAGACTTGACTTTATTAGTCCACATATTACCACCTTCTCTATCACAATAAAAATCATAGAAATCGTCATAACTTAAAATATTTCTGTTCCATGATGCATCACCTAATATCATATTAATATCACTATATCTATCCAGTATCGGACAATCATCCCAATTAGAACAATATTTCCAATAATTATTGGTGGTTGTATCATTAATATATCTATCTCCATGTGGTGTCCATTCTTGAAATCCTACACCATGATGAAGACCTCGATGCAAATAATCTGCCCCATCATAATTATTTTCCGCTAGTAAAATATTCTGACCCCATGGATTATTATTTGATTCATCCACATACCAGAATGGGGGAGAATCAGTTTCACCCCACCCAGAACACATATATTCTTTCAAAGCCTTAGATATACATTGCATATTACAAGAGTCTTCACTATAATGGTTTAAATTGTTACATTCAGGTAATCCAATCATAACACCTGCCATCTTTTCTTGGTCAATCCAATCACTATTACTCCAAAACAGGTATGAGGTCCAATCATCATTATAAAATCTATAAGGTGGAGTCCACCAATGATTATTATGAACAGTTAGGTCATTTGAATTTGGAGTAGAATTGGTATTCATAACATCAAAAGTAGATATTCTACCACTAGCTTGGTGTCCTATATATGAGCTCACATTCACAGCCGAACCACCATCAGAAAGAGGACCATATCCATATTCAGCCGCAGCTGTATAAACTTCCTCCTGCACGGATGCCACGAAAGGTGCACTTGGTCCAGTCCATAATGGCTCTGTTTCATATGGATAATCTAATGGAATTCCTTGAGGGTCTCCTTCATTCCAATCATCAATAGCGTTGTTATTGTTTTCGTACCACGAGTGGTTTGTTGGATAAAATGGTACCATCAATCCATTTACTGGAACGCATTCACCACAATCTATTCTGTCATTACAATTAGCAATTGGGGTACCAGGCAGACACATACTAGTATCAGTTGGAGTACCATAACATCCATCATATAGTCCTTGACCTGCAGGTCCACCACCACCAAAATTAGAAGCTAATCTAGCAGTACAGTGATGGTCTGTCGTATAGTCTCCCCAACCTGACCAATTCTTATAATCAGGATGAAGTGGTGCACCTAAGTATGATACTGGATAATCCCAATTTAAACCAGGTATTTCTGAAGATCCTAGAAAAAATCCTGCAGCTCCTAAATCAGTTTCACAATCAGCGCGATTTTCAATACCGTTAAAATTATCCCATCCCATACCTGAAACATATCCTCGCGATTTACATCTTTTAAAAGGACCTAATGTATAACCTCTCAAATCACATAGAATGTATCTTCTATTGGCAATAGGTCCCCAAGTTGATGTTTGATATTCACCCTTAAACATATCATTACTATTTTCACATACTCCAATATAAGAAAAATCTAATCCGGAGTGTGGAATAAATGAATAATTACATTGATTATTATTCCAACTAGGCATATCACAATAATAATCTGTTATTAGATTGTATACACCTTGCTGACTACATGCTTCTTCTGTCCAATAACTTGTGCCAGTATATATAGTTAATGCATTAGCAATTAAAGGGTCATTGGGAGATATATCCATATCTTGTCCACCTAAAGATTCAGGATATATTATATTAATTAGTTCAAAATCACATACCGGTAAAACGGAATTACCGACACCATCCATATGTAATTTAATATCATCTGAATAGCTCCATTTGATATCAATATAATTAGAATTCTCAACTCCAATATTTTGATTTTGATATGGAGAATAAATATATATAGATGGCTCACTTAAATATGGGTCAAAATAACAATTATTGGGCAGTAGGGTTGTTACTATTCCATATTCTTCATCACTATAAATTACTCCATTACATATATGACCGTCCATCCATGATAATCTTTGAAGAGTCCATTTTTTTAAATCTTGAATGTCTTCCTCAAAATTTTGGACATCTGAATACCACCATCTAGCATGATCTCTATCTACGGCTTCTTTACCTCTAAATCTATTTGAAACTT
>Ga0098061_1001757_pt1 | contig 10489 bp, 9 predicted proteins | sample 22_taG_FD_92579 | JGI IMG/M metagenome (GOLD analysis project Ga0098061, IMG submission 92579) | Marine viral communities from the Subarctic Pacific Ocean - 22_ETSP_OMZ_AT15343 metaG | ecosystem: Environmental > Aquatic > Marine > Oceanic | place: Subarctic Pacific Ocean | collected 2015-01-20 | reverse complement strand
CTGGGATTTATGATAACACTAATAAAAATAGGAGCAATGTAATGGATATAGTAATGGCAGGATTCTTTTCAGATTACTTTAGTTGGACTAATCTATTCTATTTGGTAGGACTAATACTTGCTGGTGTAGCCACAATGATGGCTAGTAAGTACAAGGCAATGATGAAAGAAATAGGTGATGTATCTAAGACATTAGAAGAGGCTTATGCTGATGGTAAACTGACTAATAAAGAAAAGAAGAAGATTATGAAAGAGGTTTTAGACGTATTAAAAAGCGTTATTAATTTAAAATGGAAAATATTTTAAGGAGGTAAAATATGGCTATTACAACAGGTTCATCTTTTGCCAGTAGTACTACAGCTGGTTATGTAGTTAAAACATCTTCTACTACATCGGCATTGGCTAATACTGGTGATACTATAGTATCTGCTGCTATAGATAGTAGCGTAGATACAATTGAGAATAAAATTATTGTTGTTGGAATCGATGTGCAAGTAGCATTCCTAGATGTAGAGGCTCATCTTGGGTATCAATTATCACATAATGGAACAAATTGGACTAGGACTGTAAATATAGAAACAGATACTACTCCTAATGTTCTTGGAGTTCATGTGTATAGAGCAGACTTAACTAATGTATATGCACCTTATTTTAGATTTATATGGAATCCAAATAACACCACTTCTGATATTCTTGCAGTAGCCTCAGATAATGTAAATGTTGGGACAACTGGTACACTACAGATTTTCTTTGCTTGGAAATAAAATGCCTAAGTTCGGAAAAAAATCATTAGAACAGTTGGAAACTTGCGATAAAAGGTTAATAAAGGTATTTAATGAAGTTATCAAAACGGTGGATTGTTCTGTACTTGAAGGTAACAGGCATCAAACTAGGCAAGATCAATTATACAAAGAGGGGAAGACGAAGGTTAAATTTCCTTTTGGACGGCATAACGCTGATCCTAGTTTTGCTGTGGATGTGGTGCCTTATCCAATTAGTTGGTCAGATAGGGAAAGGTTCACATTATTCGCAGGCTTTGTACTCGGAACTGCCAAGAGTATGGGTATTAATCTAAAATGGGGTGGGGACTGGAATCAAAACTGGCAAGTTAATGATAATAAATTTGATGATTTTCCTCACTTTCAGATAGATTAGTATGTGGGAAGAAGGAATTAAATCGAAGGCTATAGAAATGTTGTCTACTTACACTTCAAGGGAAGTATCTGAAATGATGGATATTCCACGAAGGACTGTAAGGAGGTGGAGATCAAAGTTAAAACATGATTATACTATCGATCGTAACCCTGAAACAATACCTATTGAAGAACTAATCAATGAAAGAAAGATAAAGTTTAGTAGGAAACAGGAATATTATAATGATTCTAAATTAATAAATGTTAAAGTTAATATAGATGGTCCGATTGGTATAGCACACTTTGGTGATCCTCATATTGATGATGATGGAACCGATATAGAAGCATTGATAGAACATGCAGAACTATGTGAAAAAACTGAGGGGTTATTTGCGGGAAATGTAGGTGACTTACAGAACAATTGGATTGGTCGTCTAGCTCATTTATATGGTCAACAATCTACATCTGCAAAAGAAAGTTGGATACTTACAGAACACTTTCTAAACATAACCCCTTGGTTGTATCTAGTTGGAGGTAATCACGATGCCTGGAGTGGCACTGGAGACCCCTTAGATTGGATAATGCGTTCTAATAATGGAGTATATGATCAGTCACAAGTAAGGTTAAATCTTATATTTCCTAATAAAAGGAAAATACGTATAAATTGTAGACATAACTGGGCGGGGCATAGTATGTGGAATACTGCACATGGTCTATCTCGTGCAGTTCAGATGGGATTTCGTGATCATATTATTACTGCAGGGCATACTCATGTAAGTGGATATCAAGTGCTAAAAGATCCATCATCAGGATTAATAACACATGTGCTAAGAATTGGTAGTTATAAACTACTAGATAGATATGCTAAAGAAAAAGGATTAATGGATTCTAATATATTTCAATGTCCAATTACAATTATTGACCCTCAATATGAGGATAATGATAAAAGATTAATTACAACAATATTTGATCCTCATGAAGGGGCTGAATATTTAACATTCAAAAGAAAAGGAGTTTAAAATGAGCGGTGGAGGAGAAGCAGTAAAACAAGGATTATCAACTTTGTATAGTAATATGACAGACCAAGAGGGATTATTTCAGGGTGGTGATCAGGGAAGAATGTTTGGAAGGTTTAGAGATGCACAACAACCAGGTGGTGGTGGAGTATTCGATCCACGAAGATCAAATCCGTATGCAGGTATGGATGAGGGACAAATAGCTCAACAACAAGGACAAGCAGCAATAGCTAGTGATCCCACACTAAGTGGACACACTACTACAGATCAATGGGTGGCTGGTAAAGTTGCACCTGAACAATATCTTGATCCAAGCCTAACTGGTCCACAACAGGGTGCTCCAACTAATCTTGTTAGTGCAAAACCAACTAGAGCTACAACATTTCATGATGTTAAATCTCAATATGGAGAAGATGCTGGTAAGGAATGGGCATTTAACCAGGCAAATGAGTTTTCTCAACAAGGTTTTGACCCTACAAATACCGAATCTGTAATGAAGATGCAACAAATGATGAAAGATCAGGGTGCATATACTGGGAAAATAGATGGACAGTTTGGTCCGAAAAGTGAAGCAGCATTAAGGGCTATACAAATTAAAGGGAATATTCGTTCTGGTGCTGGTCAGAATAGACCAATTACTGGGTTTAATATCCCACAATCTGGGGCTACTCCAGTAAACCTACCAGGTTCTAATGTTCAAACTGCTGGTAACGGCATCCCTGGAGTAACTGCAGCAAGGAATGTACAAGACCTTTATTAATGCCTAAAGAGGTTTTACATATTAGTTCTTTTCTTGCAGGGACTAAAACAACTCCTTCTGAGACAGATATTACCTTAGACACTGCTGCATATAGTGTAAATGTAGACCCTGTTGCAGAAGATGGAAAATTAATTCCTATACCAGAAGACAATAAATATCTCGCACCTGCTGTAGGTGGAATGGATATTGACCATGCTGATATTCTAGTTGATGGAGAGATGTACGGTGTAGTTGGACATAACAAGACTAGGGGGCGTTTACAGATACAAGCCGATATTTATGGAGGAGGTGAAGCAGGATACTCAGAAATTAGTTCACCTGTTGGGAAGGATGCAACTTCAGTACGAAACAATAAAGAGTTACATATAGGATACGGAAAAGACGAGAATGCAAAGTGGCTTGGAAAGGTAACTGGTAAACAATATAATGAACAAATAGAAGGAATACAGTATTTAGATGCAGAATTAAATGTTCCTGGTGATTTTGGGACTATGAGAGATAGTTTTTCATTAGGTGGATATACATATGCCATTTCTTATGGTGGAAAAAGACTATATAAGTTTACATTTTCTGACGAAACATTTGTTCATACCGATATAGAGTTTTCGTATGCTGTTGCAATATGTCCTAATCAAGCAAATGATGGTATATGGGTATATGATAGAGACCAAGGAGATAGGGGAACATTATATAAATATAATTTATCATTAACACGACAAATAACATGTCCTTTAGTAGCAAATGAAGATTCAAATATAGTAAGTACAAGAACAATTGTTGAAAGTAAAGATAAAATTTGGTTTCAGGCACCTTTTTCTGGAACAAATGTTACAGAAACAGAGAAGTTTATATGGAATATTGCTATTCCTTCTTCGTCTGGTGCAATAAACCCAGATGATAGAACTCTTAAATTAGGATATTTAGATGCTGATTCTGCTTGGAAAATATATAATGCTGGAAATAAAGGTGGGTCTTTTGTTCCTGCAATCACAGGAGATGAAACTCTAAATACAGGTGGACAACATCATTCTCCCTTCTTAATTGATGCCGATGATGATGGTATAAAGATTAGTATGCATATGAATGAAGCTAATGATAAGCTACAGTTTTATGCACTTTGGGCTGTTCACGGGATAGGGTTATCTAAATCAAGTGTACAAGAATTTACAGCTCCTTCATCAGACCACACTGTATGGGCTGTGGATTATGTAGATAGATTAATTTGGGTGTTTTCTACAAATGAAAATGCACATGGCAATGGTCCAATAGTATTGGAGTGGAGTTGGTCTGCCCCAAATTTAACTATAACTGAAGTAAATATAAGATGTAGTAATAATTCTACAACTGCTGATAAGAATGGTGGAGCTGCGGGGTTAGGTATAAGTGATTGGTGTGTTGTAGATGGACCCACTCCACAGAAACAGACAGAAGTAGGAGTAGGTAGCGCAGTTGTAGATAGTACTAATAAAATAGTATTTTTTACTATAAATAATATACCAACACATAGTACTGACCCATACGATAACGTGTTTAGTTATCCAAAACCTTTAGAGTTAGATACTACTAGTCCTGATCTTGCTACTGGGTCTGCAAGTAGTTTTATATATTCTATAAAATATACTTATAATGACGGTAGTAATTTTGTAGAACCAGATGATTATCAAATAGAAGGTGCATGGTGGAGTGGGTCGGCACAAAATTATGCTTATACATTTCAAAATGAACATCATGCAACAGAGGGAGCTAACTTTTATTTTTGGAATACCTCTATGTTGCCTCCCGATATGGCAAAAGTACTTCTAGAATCTAGTGGATCAAGTAACGGGTTAGGTACTATAGCTGACACAGATGACGGTAAATGGGCTATCCCTATGAACAAAATGTCTTTAGATACAACTAATAGAATGTTATTTTTTAGAGGAACAGGGGATGGTAATGATGAAGAGTATCAATGGTATACAGTAAAATATCAAGAAGCTGGTGCATTCAATAGACCTTTTGAGGAGGAGGCTTCTACAGGGGATCTAGCTGGATATATAAAATATTTAGGACATTATGATTCTAATGGGGAGTTTAGTTCGACGAACAAGTCTTTTTTTGTAGATGTAAAAATTGATACTACTAATAGTTATGTTCATATATTAGATTGTTCTGGTTCTCCTAGAGTGGGTGAAAAACAATATTCAGTAAAATCTGTTACAATTGCCGATTTTAATGCTGGTAGGGGAACGAAATTTAATATTAGTACTCCTGATGGTTGGTATGGCAATGTATATTGGTACACTGATATTGTTCCAACTCTTGAAACTTTTATAGATCAGGATGGTTTTGGATTTAACTATATAGTAGAAGACGGAATTGATGCTAGAGCAAATGCTATGCATATTGATGTTACAAATAAACGAATGTTAATAGAATTAGACTATGATAATGATGATGATTTTCCAAATATTACTGCTGAAGACACAAAACCATTAGATGGGTATAGAATTTTATCTTTTGATGTTGATAATCATTCAAGTGGATGTACTACTCGATATGTATGGATAGATGATTCAGTAGACCTTGGTACTAACTATAAAATGTGTGGAGGAACAGTAAGACAAACCCTTGCTTTTTTTGGAACTGAGACTATAATATATCTTCCTATAGCTGAAGATGCAGATGGTGATTGGATACAACAATTATATGCTGACCCAACAATGTCTATAGCAGGGACACACAATGTATATGCTAGGTGCATACAAACTGTATGGAAAAATAATTATAAGATAGATGAAAGAGCATTATTTAGACTTGGACATGGTTCTACTGAACGAGATTATGTTGGATTAATTTGCCACCTTTATAAAGGAGAAATGAATGGAGCTACCTACGGGGAGGAATTTGCTAAAGTAGGTGATGCAACTGCTGGATATACAAGTCTAAGATTTATTGTAATTATTCTATTTGAAGATAGGTCTGCTGGTGCAACTCCTTCTGGGTCAGAGAGATATCTTACAATTAATGGTACAAATGATTATAAATATATAACTTACGCACATACTAATTTGGGTTTAAGTGCTCAGGCACTTACAATGTTTCAATATGCAGACAGTTATCACGATAGAACTCATATGGCACTTATAACTGGTGTAGTAAATGAAGAATTAGCAGCCAATTCTAATCTTGAGATTACTACTACTATTAAACATAAATTATTTACTAAACCAACCGTTTCACTTACTTACGCTTCTAATGATTATACATTTTATATTCTCGGAGGTAGGTCAGTTGGATATTATTATAGAGTATTTGAAACTGATGAACTAATAGCTTCTGATGCTGCTGATAATCGCACATTTGATAATGATGAGGGTGATTGGGTACTTTACAATCCTGATGGTTTTCTTACTGGTTCAGCAGTTGAAAATAGCAATAAGTTGACAGTCACAACTACAACTGATAATGCAGCAGAGGGTGCTAAACTTCCCATTATTCACGTAGGAAATGGTTCTGTTACATCAATAGTTGCAGGTCAAACTTATAGAGTTTCTATGGATATACAAATGACAACTCCTGGCTCTGGTACTATGTCAACAAAAATAGGACTTGGAGGAACATTATCCGATGCTTTTGATATTACTACAAGTTCTGTGACATATGTTAAACATATAACTGCAACTAACAATACTGGTGATTTACTAATTCAAAATGTATCTGCTACTCTCACCGTATTTACTATAGATAATATATCTGTTGTTGGTACATGGGCTCCTGTAAGTGGAGCAGAGGAAACAAAGAAAAGGGATTCATTTATTTCTATAACCTTTGCTGCGCCTGCGGGTTCTGATGGGATGATACCAGACCCTGCTACCATAGATTACTTTTATAAACTTTCGTTAATTTATGATGGATATCAAGAGTCTCCATTATCTACTGTATTTGTAGCCGATTCAGGTAGTGTTAGCAGTTGGGATGCAGGAAGAAATATTAATGTCACAATGACCATAGTTAAACCAGACTTAATTAGCAAGAGAGTTACTGGTATAAAGCTATATAGAGCAAGTAATACAGATACATCTGCAGATATCCCATTAGGATTTTATAGAATGGTAAAACTATTTGATCTTAATGCTCTATGGACATTAGATGGTAGTAGTCAGCGGGTTCAAACATTTCTAGATACTGGTGACCAATTTTCATCTTATGAGGCTAATACTGGAATTAGTGAACTTGTACCTACAACTACATTAAACTATCAGATATCAACAATGTTAAATAATCATCATTATGTTACAGATGCATCAAATAGATATCTACCAGATGCACAGAATTATATATTTAAATCTAGACCATATAATTTTGACCAATTTGATTGGACATCTGATTTTTTAATTATGCCAGAAATGATAACTGCACTTGTTCCTTTTAATGGAAGATTATTAGCATTCTCATCTAATAAGACATATAGAATAGATCCTAATGACTTTTATATAGAAGATACATTTGAAGGTGTAGGATGCTATGGAGAGAAATCTTTTGTTGTAACTGAATATGGTCTATTTTTTGCAGATAATAATAATATTTACATGCATAATGGTCAATCTCCAACTGCGATAGGTGATGCAATACTTAGAAATGACGATTATTCATACCAAGACAGAGACAAAACAGTCATACCTAGGGTTATGTTCGACTCCGAAAGAAACTCTGCTCTAATCTTCTTTAAAACCGATAGATCAGGAGCAACAACAGACTACAATCATGCCTGGGCATTCAATATAGCAAGACGTAGATGGGATATGTGGAGGTTTGATGATGATGCTACTGTTGGTCCAAAAGGTTTTACATATGGAAAATATGGAGAAATGTTAATTTCTGATGGAGATAAATTGAGGCACTTTCTTGGTCACACTACTAACAAAAGAAAATATTCGTGGAGATCAAAGAAAATTACATGTAATTCTCCTACCATAGATAAAACCTTTAGTAAACTAACAATTATAGGAAATAGTCTGAATCAATTCACTACAGTTCCTGCGAGTCCGAACTTTATAAAAATAGATGCTAATATACCGAATTTTACACACGTAGAAGACGGTAGTAACGGAGATTATAAACTTACATCTAATAGGAAAGGTAAATTCTTACAGTTTCAGATAGATGAACAATCAACAGAAATAGATGCAATAGGAATAGAATACAGACGCAAAAGAAAGTTAGATTATGGAGGTCCTGGAGGAGGGGGTGAAGCTTAATGAGTAAAAAGATATCACAAGCCAAACCAGTTGCAAGACTAAAAGATAGTGATGCTAATAGAGCTATTGCAAGTATATATGATAAATTAAATGAAATTATTAGTGTTATAAATCCTCCAGAAAAAATTATACCAAAAAAAGAATATGAAGGGAATGACGGTTATTTTGAAGTTAGATTGAACCAGGATGGTCTTTATGGATTGAGAATAAAAACAAAAGATGGCTGGATAAAATCTACAAATACAAGTGTTACTGGATTCACAGAGGAAATTGAAAATCAATGAGTTATGTTTATTCATTGAGAAAATATTATATGGATCTCTATGGTTGGGAGTTAGAAGAGGAAGATAATGGATTTCTTGCATATATGATAGCTAAGAAACAGTTATGGATATGTGAGTTATATGTTCCGTTAGAAGAGAGAAAAAATGGAACAACAAAAAAATTAGTCAATCGTGTTGTTGACATAGGAATTAGAAATGGTTGTGATATGATATATGGTCAAGTAGAGGTAAAGAAAAATGGGAAGTATGCAATACATCCAGCAGCGAACTTAAAGATATTTCTGCATCATGGTCTATTACCAGTAGAAGCACACAACAATCAAATAACATTAGCAAAAAAAATAGGAAACTTTTAGGAGGATATTATGGGTGGAGGAAGAGGAACAACCACAGATTTTTCATATGATCCCGCTGTAGCTGAAACTGTAAAAGCTGGTTCTACTGGATATAATCCAACATTAGGAGAAGCAACAACTGGTAACTACAATACGGGATCTCAGATGAGTGGAATTATAGGAGATCTAAGTAGTAGAGGAACTTCTATGTGGGATAAGGCACAGGAGTTCTTAGATCCAAGTAGTCAATATTATAAAGACCAACGGGGGTATCTATCTGAAGCTGTTGCTGACGCAACACAACAAACAACAAATCAACAAAACCAGATATTTGCACAAAGAGGAATTGGTTCCGGTGGGATAAAAAATATACTTTCAAATGTTAATGCGAATAGAAGTGGAGAAAGTGTTAGGCAGGGAATGAAGGATTTAGTTGCTCAAGGGGTTGGGCAAGGAACTCAACTAGCGGGAGTAGCTAATCAGGCAACAAGCGCTGCGGGACAATTTACAGGTGATGAGGCAAGTAGAGGATTACAGATGAACCTTGCAAATCTTCAAGCTACGAATACAATGAATATGGCTAATATGGATGCTACAAATACAGCAAGTCAATTTGGCGCTGCTGCAAGTAATCAAGCGTCGTTGTTTAATGCAGGTGCTGAAAATCAAGCAAATCTATACAATGCTCAAGCACAAGATGCTGCTACACAGTATGATTTAACAAGTACATATAATCAAAACCTTGCAAATGCACAAAGAAATGATGCTTGGAATAACCAATGGCTTAACATGGGGATGGGTGTAGCATTAGCACCATTTACTGGTGGAACAAGTTTAATAGCAGGTGCGACAACGTAAGTATAGGAGAATATTATAATGGGCGTAAATGTATCAATGCAACAGGGAAGTTGGAACTTCCTCAATTTCGGAACAAAGTTTGCTGACAATCTAGAGAGATTCAAGGACAGAAAATTAACTGCTGATATCCAGTCATCTAAAAACTTTCTTAGAAATAAAGAGGTAAACAATCAGATTGAAAGAACTAACCTTACTCGTATAAGGGATAAGAATACTAAGGATTACCACGATGGATTAATTGATAATGCGAATAGAAAAGTAGATCTTGAAGATAGAAGGGTCCAGATGGATGAAGAACATCATCCATTAAGAATGTTGCAAACACAGGCTAAAACTGGACTTTTAACAGGGCAGACTAATTTAACTGAAGCACAAACAGAGAGATTAGTAAAAATGACTCCTCTATTAATGGAACAAACTCAAGCAAAAACAGGACTTACCAGAACTCAAGCTGAAGATATACAAGCTACTAGAGATTCAAGAATAGCACAAACTGAGTCCCAGGCACTATTAAATGGAGTAAGGGCAGAAGATATTGAGGCTACCAGAAGTGAGAGAATAGATCAAATGATTGCAAATACCGATCTAACTGAAGCTAAAATTGATAGAATGGAAACACTTACACCGTTAGAGGCTAAAACATTAAAAGCAAGTATAAAACTAACAAATAAAAAAGTAAAAGAAGCAGGAATTGACTATAAAATAAAGAAAAAACAGTATAAGTGGATGGATGATGAAATCGAAAAGAAACACGAAAATGTTGATTCTCAAATACAACATAGAACAGACCAAATAGATGTACAAAATCATCAGATAAATACTGGTTATCAAATGCATGATGAAAACCTACAATTCCAAAAAGAT
>Ga0098061_1001754_pt1 | contig 10495 bp, 10 predicted proteins | sample 22_taG_FD_92579 | JGI IMG/M metagenome (GOLD analysis project Ga0098061, IMG submission 92579) | Marine viral communities from the Subarctic Pacific Ocean - 22_ETSP_OMZ_AT15343 metaG | ecosystem: Environmental > Aquatic > Marine > Oceanic | place: Subarctic Pacific Ocean | collected 2015-01-20 | reverse complement strand
AATGTAACCGGTCCGGCAGTAACTGGTCCAGTTGGGGGTAGTACCCCGGCGGAACGCCAAGCCTTTGCACGGCAGGCTAATAAGAAGATAATATCTCTAGGGAAGCTGTTGAATTATTTTGTAGCGGAGCCGTTGGCTAGAACGGGTAAATATAAAGAAGTGCAGATGGTTTTCTATCCTTTCAACCATAAGGCTTCTCACATGCACACCCACAACGTGTCTGAGATGTTCTTTTTTTATGATGACAATCATCGGGGTGTGAAACAGGCCCTACAGGAACTGTCGAGGAATTCTGCGGCACAATTTTCCATACAATCATTTCTTCGAATGTTATCGTCCAAATTTCTCCACAATTTAGCTAGAAATATTTCCTACGGATTCAATGGTATGTATGAAGTTGATGAGGATGATGGAAGCACAAGTCTCAAAGATGATTATTCTGAGTCAGAACAACAGGGCAGCGCGAGAAGAAGAATACTAGGTGAGGCATACCCAAATGGGGTCGCCGCGGAATTTGTGCAGCCGAGCATCGCAATTAAGATGGATGAAATGGTAAAACAAGGGGATAACCCAAACGATCCACCGAGCCGCATTTGTAGAATTCACGTTTATGATAGAACATGCTCCGCTAATTCCACAATTCTTGATATGTTGGCATCTGCTCGTACGGACAGACTTGGAACGTTTGGGCTAGTTGATGACGATGACAGTAACACTCAGCAATTAGTGCAAGCCGCAAATGATTCTGGAATTTTAAGAGCAGTTGAATCATCTAATACAGACAATAGTGAAGTCAGGCAATACAGGGTGTCAGCCAACAATAGTGCAGTAAAAGAATTTATAACATCAAGGATGCCATCAATTATATACGGCTCGGCAGCATCAATGCTAAAGTCCGCAGATGTTGCAACTGAAGATGACCCAAGCCTTGCAACCATACAAATGCTTAGGAACACTACTGCAGACGGTCAGTCTCCCCAGGGTGCAATAGATTCCGGTCTACCCATGCAAATTTCCCCGACGTCCCTGTCCATAGATACCGTGGGATGTTCACTCTTTGAATTTGGTCAAGAAATGTTTTTTGACTTTGGTACTGGCACTACAGCTGATAACGTCTACAGGGTTTCTGAGATCAATCACACAATAGGTCCGGGAGAATTTGATACAAGTGTTAACCTGGTTCAGGTTGATGCCTTTGGTGTATATCGCTCGGCAGTTGATCGCTTACAGAGTGTTCTTAATGAAATTGAATCTTCTTCGGAAAGTGACTAATCCCTGTACAAGTCCGCACCCACCGTATACATTATACTGTGCACCTCTGTATAAGTAGGAATTTTTTAGGAACTGAACAACACCTCATCATCAATATGTCCGGTGAAATATCATGGTCCGGGTTACTCCCAGTTGATTCCCTGGTATATGGAGACCCGCTTGCTCCCATGAGTGTTGAGTCAATGGCCGGCCTTTACGATATTGAATTTAGACAACAGCCTCCTAAAAAGTATAAGACGTCTCTACTGCAGCTCGGCCTAGGAAACCTGCGCCCTCCCCTCAATCTGACTATGGCATCTAATGATTTCAATCGTATGATGCATCAAATAATTGAGGACTCACAAAAATTTATTGACATGGCAGATAGTGATGATTATATGAAACACTACCTAGAAGGTCATAAGACTTTTTGTCAACTGTCTCACCTAGAGACTGATCACCAGAAAATTGATGGTTATCTTGCCCAAGAAGATATACCAAACCTAAGAACCCTATTGCAAAGCTTTCGTACACAGTCGATTTCAATTAATTATAGTCGACATGATACTACTACTGGCCGGCTGACGGTATCTTCGGGACCTAATGTCCTGACATTGCCGAAGAAGTACAGGGATATTATCAGGCCAAAGAAAAACGGAAATGTTATTGCTCAAATCGATTATTCTTCTCTAGAGCCAAGGATTGCTTCCATTGTATCGGGTCGTGAGCCGGCAACAGATATATACGAAGATATAAGAATAAAATATTTTAATGGTATACTAGACAGGGATCAAACTAAGTTAGCGACTCTTTCAATTCTATATGGTGCCGGACGCCAACGCATATATGAGCTAGGTTTTCCTAATGATGTTGACCATACAATGGAAAGTGTTGTAGACTATTTTGATATTAAGTCTCTTTCCATGAATCTTATGTCAATGTATAACGAGTCTGGATTTATAACAAATTACTATGGAAGAAAGATTGTTCCGACTAAGGGAACTATAAATGTTCTATATAATAATTTTATACAGTCTACGGCAGTCGATGTCTCATTAATTGGTTTCAATAGAATAATTTCAGAAATGCAATCGTTCTCCCGGAACTTCTCTCCTCTTTTTGTTGTTCATGATGCATTGGTATTTGAAATAGATGAAACCACGTTTAATAGTATTGATGGGTCAAGTTATAATATCGACCTGGATGAGCTGGGAAAATTTCCAGTTTCTATTTCAAGTTTTTAGCACTATTTATTGAAAAACATGCAAATAAAAGTAGAAAATTTCATAAGAAGACAGATTCAAATGTTGATCTCAGAGCAAGAGGAAGAAATTCCTCTACCAAGAGGACCTGGCCGCGGCCGATATAAAAAAGGGTTTAGCCCATATCGGGAAGCAGAGTCTATTGCTTATTCGGAGCCAGATGTTCTTATGTCTAGATTAAATATTAGTAAGTCCGATGGTAATATTTCTGATCAACTAATGTCTGCTATCAATTCTGCAATTAATTCGTCAGAAGAAATGAGGGATGCTTATACAAATGCTTCGGCAAAGACCGATAAATTTGGAAGAAAAGGCATTCTCGTAGGTATCGGTAGCCTTTCTGAATCTGAGAGAGATGCACTCATGTTTATGAGGTTGACCGTTGACGGCATGAAGAATGCTGGCGTTGTAGACAAAAACTCTAATATCCAGGTTGAACTTTTAGCCAACCGCGTTGTAATATATTCTGATAAGAACAAATTGTCTTGGAACTCTCCACCAAAGAAGACTAAAAAAGTCAAGAAGGAGAAGCCCGAGCAGGAAAATCAGAATAAATAATGCAAGTAGAAAAACTGGAAGAAATTTGGGCTCGATTTACTAAGTTGATCGATCGCCTTGAAGATAAAAATATTTCAAAATTAGTTGAAGACCTAGGCGAGAGGATGCTTCTTTGTCCGAATGCAAACCGGACCGATTCAGCTGGGTGTTATCCTGGCGGAATGATTGAACATGCCCTCCTGGTTACAGCTAAGATGAAGGAACTTAATGGAGTGGCTGCTAACAAAGCCACACCGCGTTCTCTGCTCATTACTGGTTTATTCCATGGTCTTGGTAAGATCGGCGACCTCAATGATCCTATGTTTGTTGAGGAGACATCTGATTGGCACCGTGATAAACTAGGGCAGCTCTATAAATTCAACGATGATATTGATAAAATGTCGGCCTCACATAGGGCACTCTATATTTTGCAACATTATGGGGTAAAGTTAGAAAAGGAAGAGTGGTTAGCAATTCAACTTTCAACCGGCCTACACTTCGAAGAAAATAGGTTCTATGTTGGAAGTGAGCCGTACCTAGCTTTCCTTCTTCATCAGGCAAAGACCATGATTACGCAGGGATTTTAAATGACCAAAAGAATAGATGTACTTGAATCTGGAGTACAAGAAATAGACGCGCTCGACCCGTATGCCAAGTATGATGTGTCTGAATATAAAAGCACTCTTTCGATGACGCCGGCTGCTAAATACATTAATCATGTAAACCAGTCTCTGCAGGCAGCTTTTCAAAACATGTCAAATTGTCATCCAGATCTTTTGAACCTCGTTAGAAATCCAGGTTTTAGCGGAATAAGTTTTCGTCATCTCCTGAATAATTTAGGCCAGATGAAAGATATCAACTATCTTGAGGTAGGAACTTTCAAGGGGTCTACCTTTACGTCAATGCTGTATAATAATATCAATAATTTTAATTCAATCTATGCTATTGATAATTGGTCAGAATTCAACGAACATGGTGGCGTAAAAGATTTATTTCATAACAACATTAATACCAATTTCAAGAGTGATGTAAGTAAGATGAAAATTCTTGACGTTAACTGTTTTGATTTTGATAAGTCTGAAATAAAGGATAAAATTAATCTGTACTTCTTCGATGGGCCCCACAAGAGGGAAGACCATGAAAGAGCTTTTACTTATTACAATGATCTTCTTGATGAAACTTTTATAACTATTGTAGATGATTGGGAAAAAGGGTCCGTTCGACAGGGTACGTATGATGCATTTGAAAAGCTAAATTACAATGTATTGGCTAAGTGGGAAATATTGCCTCCGGATCGGGAAAATAGAATGAGAAAGCCCGATCAGTATTGGTGGCACGGCACTATGTTAGCAGTTATTCAAAAATAAACTCTACAGAGAATATTTATTCCTGCCTGGAGATTTGAATGAACGATGATGAAAGATATGATGTACTAAAGACTAGAATTGGTCTCTTAGCAACACTCGACCCACACAAGAGATATGATAGCAAATACTACGACATAAACATATCTGCTGATAAAACATCAAAATATATAGCTCATGTACAAAATTGCGTAGATAGAGCACTGGCTAATGAATCAAAATGCCATCCAGAATTACTAAACATTTACTGGAACCCGGGTTTTAGCGGAATAAGCTTCAGGCATCTTATTAACAATTTGTGCTCTATTGACAGCTTAAATTATCTTGAGGTCGGAACCTACAAGGGTTCAACTTTTAGTTCTGCCCTATATGGAAATTTAGATAATTTTAATTCAATATATACGATAGACAATTGGTCTGAGTTTAATCCTGGTGGGTCAATTTCAAAAGTGTTTCATAATTGCATTAATACTTGGTATAGTCATAAAGTTCATGAAATGAACATCATGGACGTTGATTGTTTTAATTTTGATAAGTCTGTAATTAAGGACAAAATCAATTTTTATTTTTATGATGGCCCTCATAAACAGGAACATCACGAAATGGCCTACACATACTTTAATGAAGTATTAGATGATGTGTTTATAACCATTGTAGATGATTGGGAAAAAAATTCTGTTCGACAGGGTACATATGATGCATTTAAAAAGCTAAATTATAATGTGTTGGCAAAGTGGGAAATTACACCACCCGAAAGACCTGATCGAATGAATAACCCAGATCAATATTGGTGGCATGGTACGATGATAGCCGTAATAAAAAAGTAATTTTGTAGGTACTTATCTTATATGCGTATACTAAGGCAATACATTAGGATGATTTTAGAAGCTACTTCTAAAGACAAACCTAAAGAAGAGTACCCCGTTGAGGATCTTCTTCTTGAGCCTGATTTAATTGAAGACCCCAAAAAAGCAGATGAATTTTCTGTTGCTGGCGGCATTGCAGGGGTATCAACCCCTCTCGGTACTGGCCCAACATATCCAGCACCAAGAAAAAACAAAAAGTCTAAATCAAAAAAGTGATTTGACCCAATAATCATGTGAACATCACTTGATTTGGGCGTACTATAAATTCACACAAATGAACCATATATTCAATATTTGAACATTTGTATTTTAACATTTTAATGGAGATAAAGTAGATGGCAATCGATTTTGATGCAATTAGGAACAAGCTAAATCAGCTTTCCGGAAACACTAAGAAGCAAAACCGAACGTGGCGACCGCAAGAAGGGGAAGAGGCTACAGTCCGGCTTCTATCCTTCCCTGATAATGACGGCCAACCTTTTAAGGAGCTTTGGTTTTACTACAATATTGGCAATAACCCTGGGCTACTCTCACCTAAGCAGTTTAGTAAGCCAGATCCGATTCAAGAATTAATTAACAAGCTTCGCGATGAGGGATCTAAGGAGTCGTATGAGCTTGCAAAGAAGCTTTACCCAAAGATGCGTTGTTATGCCCCAGTAATTGTTCGTGGCCAAGAACATGAAGGAGTAAGGATCTGGTCTTTCGGTAAGATGGTATATCAGTCACTTCTCAATATCATGCTGGATGAGGATTATGGTGATATCACTGATCCCCTTGAAGGTCGAGATATCAAGGTAACCTGCACAAAGGCCCCGGGCCGGCAATGGGCAACGACTGAGGTTCGTCCACGTGGAAAGCAGTGCCCTCTTTCTGAAGATTCTAACCAATCACAGGCTTGGACCGATGACATTCCAGACCCGGGTGATATGTTTACCCTGAAGTCTTATGATGAGCTCGAAAAGATTGTTAATGATTGGTTGAATGGGGATGCAGGTAATGATTCCATTGGTACCACCCGTAATACACAAAGTACAACTAAGGCTACCACTACGGCTGCTACTACTACTGCTACCACTGAGGGCGGAAGCTCTACAAAGTATAAGAGTCTCGAGGATGCGTTTGCAGACCTTGAAGATATTTGATTGATATAATTTTTGCGTGAGGTAAATGTGGCAAGCAAGAGCAAGAAGAAAAGTAATAAGATTTCAGATGATTTTACCGGTGAATTAATTCAGTCGTTAAACAAGGAACATGGTTCTCGAGTAGCATATAATTTGGCTTACGATACTTCTCCTACTCATGTAAAGAGGTGGATTAGTACTGGATCAAAGCAGTTAGATTATATTATCTCGAATCGTTCGAATGGTGGTTTTCCTGAAGGTAGAATCGTAGAAATTTTTGGCCCTCCATCAATTGGTAAGTCTCATATAGCAATTCAGGTTGCTAGGTCGACCCAACAGCTTGGTGGAATTGTTGTATATATCGACACCGAGAATGCCACATCAGTTGAGAATCTAGCTCTTCTCGGTGTCGATATTTCGCAGCGTTTTGTATATGTCGACACTCACTGTACGGAAGAAGTATTGTCGATTGCAGAACAAACCATCCTAAAAGCGAAAGCTATGAACAAGGATGTCCCGATCACTATTATTTGGGATAGTGTTGCAGCATCTTCACCAAAGGCTGAGCTTGAAGGAGATTATGAGAAAAACTCAATCGGCCTACAGGCACGTGCAATTTCAAAGGGAATGAGAAAGATTACTGGAATAATCGGACAAACAAATGCCCTGTTTATATGTCTAAACCAAATTAGAACTAAGATTGGTGTAATGTTTGGAGATCCGACAACTACACCAGGCGGAAAGGCTATTCCTTTTCATTCTTCGGTACGAATTAAGCTTGGCGCTGGTCAACAAATCACAAACAAAGACAAGGATGTCATTGGTATCAATGTTTCTGCTAAGACGATAAAAAATAAAGTTTCACCTCCATTTAGGAGCGTAAATTTTGAAATACATTTTGGTATTGGCATTAAGGAACATGAGCAAATCTTTGACATGCTTAGAAAGAAGGGTACCTTTGATTTAGGTGAAAAAACCCTAAATGTTACTGGTACTGGTGCTTGGAAGAATGTCACCGTTGTTGATAACTCTACTGGAGAAGTGCTGGCAGAGAAGAAATTCTATAAGGCAGAATTTGATTCTGTAATGAATGATGAAGAATTCAAAAACTATATCGATTTAGCAATAGAGTCTTTGCTGGTCAAACGTATGAAGAATACCACAGAGATGGAAATAGATCCAGAGTCTTACGAAGAAATAAGGTCTATTTCAATGGATATGGAAGACGAAATCGTACTACTAGAGTAAATGTAAATGAATGACAAGGTACTAATAGTTGATGCGCTCAACCTATTCACACGGTGCTTTGCTGTAAACCCTACAATGAGTTCTCATGGCCACCATGCAGGTGGAACAGTTGGGTTCTTAAAATCTTTAAAACTTCTGACCGATAAAATCAAGCCTCAACAAATAATAATTTGTTGGGAAGGCGGTGGCTCTACAAAGAGAAGAAGTATTCAAAGAGACTATAAAAAGGGAATCAGAGCAAAGAAACTAAACAGGTTTTATGAAGACGATATCCCAGATACGGTTGAAAACAGGGATTACCAAGTTGCTCTGACAATTGAGCTATTAAGGTATCTTCCCGTGTTACAGGTATATGTTTCTGAATGTGAAGCAGATGATATAATCGGGTATCTCACAAGATATAAAATGTCTAATTCACAGTGCATTATTGTATCATCAGATAAGGACTATTATCAGCTCCTTTCTGACAGAGTAATTCAATGGTCGCCAGGTCAGAAAAAATTTATAGGTCCCACAGAAGTGCTAAATAAATTTGGCATAAGTGTTGAGAATTTTTGCCTGGCCAGAGCTATAGCTGGTGATAAGTCTGATAACCTTTCTGGGATAACCGGTGCTGGATTTAAAACTATCTCAAAGAGGTACCCTGAAATGTCAGAAAGAAATTCCCTAACGGTTCAGGATATTGTGTCAATTGCTGAAGAAAAATCAAAAAATAGCAAGTTAGTCGTATACAAAAGAATGTCAGAGAACAGGGAAACAATTGCGAAAAATTGGAAACTTATGTACCTAGACATTACCAATCTAACACACAGTCAAATTCAAAAGATTGAAAATATAGTCGATACTTTTAGCCCATCAAGAAATAAAATAGCATTGATGAGAGCAATCATTCGCGAAGGTTTACCAACTTTTGATGTAGATGAATTTTTTATGACTCTCACGTCAGCCATAAAGGTAGATAATGGATAAAGACTTACATTCAAATTCTGTAAAACAATTTAGCCATTATGGTAAATCCTTTCAGGAAAAGATATTACAGTCTATGCTATACGACCATCGTTGGGCAGCCCAGATGGTAGAGGTCATGAACCCAGAGTATTTTGACATAAAATATCTCTACTTCTTAAGCAAAAGGTATTTCTCTTACTACAACAAATATAAGTGTTTTCCTTCAATATCTATTCTAATTTCAATCGTAAAGGATGATTTGACAGAAGGTAATGACCTTATCCTTAGGGATCAGATTGTTGAATTTCTTAGAAGGATCAAAGCCAACCCAAATTCCGGTGACTTAAATTATGTCAAAGATAAGAGCTTAGATTTTTGCAAGAGACAAGTCTTCAAGGCTGCATTAGAAAAGTCTGTTGACTTGATATCATCAGACAATTTTGAAAGTGTTGTTGGCTTGATGAAAAAGGCTGTCTCTGTAGGTATGCCTCACTCTATTGGTCATGATTTTTTTGAAGACTCTGCAGCAAGGTTTGTAAAAATTAATAGACTTACTTGCCCGACCGGCATAGATAAATTAGATGCCCCAGATGTTCTACAAGGCGGTCTTGGCCGTGGAGAAATTGGTGTTGTTACAGCTAACACTGGGGTTGGGAAAAGTCACTTTCTTGTTGCAATGGGTGCCAGTGCAATGAAGAGTGGAAAAAATGTTATTCACTATACGTTTGAATTGACGGAATATGCTGTTGGTCTTCGGTATGATTCTCATTTATGTGGAATACCTTCTAATAAGGTTCAAGACAATAAAGACTCTGTCATGAAGAGATATGAAGATAATGATCTCGGACGATTAATAATTAAAGAATACCCCACAGGCTCAGCATCGGTCTCGACCATAAGAAATCATATAGAAAAATTATCACTCAAAGGTTTTATACCAAGTTTGATCATAATTGATTATGCAGACATTATGAGATCTTCACGTCAATATGATTCTTTGAGGCACGAACTAAAACTCATATATGAGGAACTTAGAAATCTTTCCATGGAACTAGCTATTCCAGTATGGACAGCTTCGCAGGCCAATAGAGATTCTGCAAATTCTGATATTGTTGGTCTAGAAAATATGTCAGAAGCATATGGTAAGGCAATGGTTGCCGATGTAGTAATATCTTTGTCTAGAAAAGCTACCGAAAAATCTACCGGGCAGGGCCGTCTATTTGTTGCTAAAAATAGAGCAGGTCGAGATGGATTAGTTTTTCCTATGCACATGGACACTTCAACTTCTACAATAAGATTACTCAGCGATGAAGAATCTACGTTACAAGATGCGATTGCCGAAGATAATACAAATTACAAATTAAAGCTCAAGCAAAAGTGGAACGAAATTAACACATAAAGGGATGACAATGACCGGAGATAAAAAGGATGCACATGCCCAGAGTCTAGAGTATTTTTCTGGTGATGAGTTAGCAGCAAACGTTTTTGTAACAAAATATGCACTAACTTCTAAAGGGGGAAATGTTTTAGAAAAAACCCCTAGAGATATGCACCAAAGACTAACCGATGAATTTTTTCGGGTAGAACAGAAATATCCCAATCCCATGACTAGGGATGAAATATTTTCTCTATTAGACAATTGGGAAGTAGTCCCGCAGGGGTCTCCAATGTCTGGTATTGGAAATAAGGATCAAATTCAATCTCTTTCAAATTGTTTCGTTGTAGATTCACCGCAGGATTCGTACGGAGGAATTCTGCATACCGACCAGGAACAAGTGCAAATCATGAAGCGCCGCGGCGGTGTAGGTTTTGATATATCGACAATACGGCCGAAGGGATTGATAACCTCAAATGCTGCGAAAACGACAGATGGAATTGAAGCATTTATGGACAGATTT
>Ga0098061_1001752_pt1 | contig 10498 bp, 7 predicted proteins | sample 22_taG_FD_92579 | JGI IMG/M metagenome (GOLD analysis project Ga0098061, IMG submission 92579) | Marine viral communities from the Subarctic Pacific Ocean - 22_ETSP_OMZ_AT15343 metaG | ecosystem: Environmental > Aquatic > Marine > Oceanic | place: Subarctic Pacific Ocean | collected 2015-01-20 | reverse complement strand
TTGCTGTCCTAAGAGTCCAAACAACACCCTCAATTCAGCCGCATTGTAATCCAACTCAATAAAACAATCATTTTGTGGCTTTATAGCTGACCTCAACTCTTTGTTAAGAGTCAGGATAGGAAAACTATCCTCGCCGGAAGCCAGTCTACCGGTTACAGTCGTCCATGGGTTATAAATAACCCGGGTTGGACAGTTCTTTATCTTGTTCAGCCCTAGTCGAACTCTTTCATTAGTATAGTCAAGGCTCTTAAGATCAACATTGATCTCGCGAGATTTTATGTTGCTCAAAAGCCCCACTAAGTCCCGCATAAAGTCGTGATTTTCCGGTCGCTGATGGGTGTCAAACACATGCTCTGTTATTTTATTGCGACAATCATAAAAGTCTAACAAAAACTTTTCGGGTACCAGATCATAAAAGCATGCCTCATTTAAGTTAATTTTAGCTGTGGAAAATGACTTCAAAAATGCACTGGCCTTTTTAGTTAGCTCCTGCCACCGGGGTCTAAGCTCTTCTGGGCATATTTGGCTCAATGTCTGGCCATTGGCCCACAAAAGTCCAAAATCTAGATTTTTGCCCTCGAAATTTTTTGAGGGCGCCCAGGTTTTCGAAAGTTTTAAGCCTGTGGGATTTTGAAATATTTGCCCGTCGTAATATACGCCCCTGCACTCGTTCTTGCTGTCTAATATTTGAAAAAGCAATTTTACTCTTATTGAATGTTCTTGGTGCCTGTTATGGAGTAGTCAACCAACGAGGGGTTGTCAGCATGTCTTCTTGCTTCGCTCCTCCTCTTCTCGTGTTCATCATGACTTATTCCTTGCCAATATGCACCCTTGGTATTAAATTTAGTAACGTGGAAGCCGCGAGTCAAGTCGTTAAGGTACTTCAAGGCAGCTATTTCGCCAAACATTCTTTTTCTCTTAATCATTTCAAGAACATAAGAATCAAAATTTTCAGGCGTATGTATAAAATCAGTTTCGGCCATCCTTAATTTTAACAACACCTTTAGCCAGTATTCCGGCTCTTGGCCTGTGTTATCCGGTGGTTCTTCTCTGTCTTTTCTAGTATTTTTTACCACAACATCATAGCAACGGCCCGTACTATCAGTTAGATATTGAACGGACTCGTATGTGCTATATTGGATGTAGTATGCAGTATAAAGCTCCATTAGTTTATTTTCCAAACTTATTAGCTCATCCAGATAGGCTTTTCTGTAATATGTTTCAAAAATATTCTCGTAGCCCACACCCTTTCTGTTCATATATTTTTGGGCGCCCGTAATACCACCAGATTTTTTATCAAGCATCCCCGAGGCCAAATTAAAAACCATTCGCCATGGCGCATTTTTATCAACCATAAAACCAAACTTCTTTACTTCGTTAATAAAGAAAAAGAAGTTAGGATCATTAATGTATTTTAAGACGCGGGCATTACTCTGGAGGCCGAAGCGCTCTGGCGCAATATTGATCATCAGCCCGCTCATATAGGGTGAACAATGTACAGATGTTAGGAAACCGGTCCGAGTGACAGGGAAACTTTTAGCCAACCGCAAGCTGTAGCGTAAGAATTCTCTTACAAAATCTTTAAAATTCTTTATTTTCTCGTAGCGAGCGTTAACACTTAAATATTCGTTAACAAAATTAGTATACATATTGTCCAAGTAAGTTCTGTAGTTATCGTGATTCCATGCCTTGTGCGCACGCAGTTTTGGACTAAATAGACCATCTCTATTAATAAAATTAGCATTTCCGGCTTTTCTAATATTAATTCTTAGATCTCTAAACGCAGTAGCTACGAAGTCAACCGCAAATTGTGTACCAGCTTTTCCAGCATAAATTGAGCTAAGGTTGCTGTCCTCTAAAAGAGTGGCGTCGCCGTCCTTGTCGATTCTACCATAAAAAAGGTGTTTCCTTTGTATATCAAAGTTTTTAACACCTGGGGCGCTAGGATAAAAATCATTTAAATTGTTTTTTGAATTAAAAATCGATTCAACTAAATTTTGAGCCATTTTTATCTCCTCCCTTGAGCGGTCTGGCGGCCAGTTATTTTAGTTTCATATTTGCCTGGAGTGATAGTAGTTTCTACCTGGCCAATTAAATGATAACCTCCTAGGTTCATTTTATATGCTAACGAAGCTGCATCTTCAACAGAGCCTAGGCCGGCTAAGCTGGGGTTGACATAATAATACATACCCGGCGTAAACAAGGACGTACCAATTAAATTTAAGTTAGTGTTGTAGGGCAGCTTAAGTTGTTCCAATTGGTCAGCGCCTTGTGCTTCAGCCTGTTCGGATCTCAACTCAGTTAGGAAGGGTATTTTAACTCTGGTAAATGTCATTGATTTTAACAACCCCATGTCCGAACCGATGTTGAAATGATATATACCGTCCTGGACGTCCTCAATTGGGTCTGCGCGGCGAGAAATAATATCTTTAGCAGTGGTGATATGAATTAACAAGTAATCATAAGATGTCTTTATCATAGTCTCAGATGAGATTGGTTTAGTGGCGCGCTCTAAATAATTTTGTTTGAAGTCAGCACTATCAATATTTATCACGCGCTGCTTTGGTAACATTTCTTCTATATTACCAACTTGTCTGCCACAAACTAAATTATCCGCTGAGCCAAAATCAACCTGTTTGCCAGGCAGTGTTAAGGCAACCATATGAGATCTAGTTCGTCCAACCTGCGCTGACTTTGGCATGCCAACGCCGAGGGCGGGAATAACCAAGTTGTTTATTAGAGAAACTATAAAACTACCCAGCGGCATCTGTGCGCGCTTTCTTCGAACAACCTTATTCAAAAACCAGGCTCTAAAATAATTAAAAGAAATAGGAAACTGTGCCAAATTAATTTTTTTGATATCTCCCTTCGAATCGAAATATTCTAAAGGCCCCAGCAGAATCCGGGCATTTTTAAGAGGATAGTCCAAAGAAACGTTACTAGAATCTTCCGGGAAATAAGAGTCATTTCTAAAGACAGACTGCTGACCTTGTGTGCCTAGGGCTTCGAGGAACTCTTCCGGATCGAAATCAATCACCCCCATTCCAGAATTTTTACAAGCTAACTCTAGGACATCCCCGAGGTAGACAAAATAAAATCTGTAATCCTTTCCCCCTGACACTAAAACAGATTTTCTAGCCTTATCCTTCTTGTCGCCGCCTTTCTTTTCATCCTTTGATTCAGACTCGCCGTCGATGGCAGTAACAATTTCTTGCGCAGCATTATTGGCTATGTTGGCATCAATCGGAGCAACCTTATGGCATCTATCAATTTTTACATCATTCAAGGCGCCTTTTGCAATTGCCGTCGTTTGTGAGCTAGCGTTCTCCTCCTCTTCAATATTGTTCGTTTCATCTGGTTCCGTTATGCCCGGGCCAACTGGTTTATCGTCAAAGATTATGCCCATGGAATTGGTAACGGCGTCTGCGCCGGCGTTGACACAGAATAGTCTGGTACCGTAAGCATCTTTTGATTCATCATTGCCAGTAATTACTTGATCCATAAAGCTTTTATATACATCTTTTTTATATGCACCTATCTTCTTTTTTATAACCGCTATTGCTCTATCAATATTATTAGTATTCCGAAACCATTCAAAAACAGCCTCATCACTAGTGTTTTGATTTTTAGTGCCAAGCTCTTTGAGTACAACATCAAGAAAAAATTTGTCTTCTTTAAATAATTTTCTAGCCTTTTCTCTAGACTTGCATTTTTCATCTTTACAACTAGGCTTCTTTAATTCACGATGAATGGAGCCTATTTGAGCGATCATACGAGATACACGCGAAATATTGTGGTTTGCATCCACCCTCTTTGAGACAGACACATTGCCGCCCTGGGTTATACGAAAGGTGTTCTGAAATATATTAACCTGATTCGATCCCACGACCGTCTCAATTCTTCCGCGATAGGTGGCGGTTAAATCAACCTGACCATTTTCTTTTATCTTGATATCATAGTCTAACAAGCACAAAGCAACTATAGTATTCATCTTTTCTATGTTGGAAATATTTCTTATATCCTGCCGTGATAAGCTCATACCCTCAAGTTGATCGAGCGAGGGTGCTGTGTATCCTATAATGGCCTTTATCTCATAGTGCTTTGGGTTATATGTTTCTGTTTCTCTATCTATTCTTGCCGGCGCCCAAGTAATGAGATCCGAGTATCTTAAACCACCCTTCGAATGATGAGGCTCACCGGGGGGGCTAGCTTGTATGTCTTTTAAGCTCTTAAAAGTTAAGCTCAAGGTACATTTAATATTATTTTCGATGATGCCATGAGTTTCGCCATTTTGATGTACTTTAAATGAATTCAAGCCAATGTTTCTCCAAGATGGCTTAGTGCTCTCGTAAGCCAAATAGTCCTGCACAGTCGCCGCCGTTTCTTGGCCAAAATTATCTGAAAATCTGAACTCTTTATAACAAGGAGTGCGTAGCGCGACTATCTTTCCGTCGTCTGGGGTGCCATCTTCATTCGTGATAAATTCCTCATAGTTAACCTTAAAAACGCGAATTTTTGGCTGCATCAAAGATAGGGTAGAGGTTTTCATCTTATAGAAAACATCGACGTTATCTATTCCACGTAGTTTATTAACTAGCTGCGTGCCGTTGCCATTAATTTGCCTAAACGTTTTATAATTAAAAAGTTCCTTGTGCGATAGATAATAATTATTTACCTTATCTATATTTTGTGTCAGAATGAACTGTTCTAAATTTGATACTTCTTTGTTATCGTTGGTTGTCTTTTTGCGGTCTTTTGCACTGGTTTTCTTTGAGGTAGATACCTTGCCCTTGCCGGCCGGTGTTGTAATATCTTTAGCCATTATTAATATCCTATATAATACAACACAGTCTCTAGGGGGGTCGGTATATAAACAATATCGCCAGGGCTCAGGTGGAATTCAGTAGGCTTCTGATTATAAAACGCTATAACCCACCACATTTCTGGGTCACTATAATATTCTGCAGCTAGATTATAAAATTTATCAGAAGACGTCCACACATGGCCAATTGTATTGAAATTCGACATGTCTGCAGTAGACGGGTGTTTAAAAGTTGGCGTGTTATAATGACGAACTTGAGACAAGCCCCTCGTCTTTTTCAAAAATCTTCTATAGGCCTCGCGATCATTAAGAAACACTCGTTGGTTCTTGTATCTCATTTATTTATGCTCCTCTCATGGTGTTGTAGGGGGGGCAGGGTCAATTGTTTCGCCGGGCTTTGTGCCCACGCCAGCGCCAGTGGTATCATTAATCGCCACCGCGCGCTGGCGCGCCTCAATTGATCCCGGCAAGGGTTCAGCTGGGCCAACTTCATATGATTGCGGGGGAGCAGATGGCGTATCTTGCGTGTCTCTAACCAACCCAAAATCATAAGGATAATTTCTCGCACCCAGCCCGCCGCGCCATTGGCCAGTGTGGTGATCCCAACCGAGCGCATGATCGTGCACAACATCTAAGTTGCAATTAAGTTTTATGAGTTTTGGAACCAACAGTTTTTTATCAGGCGAAACACTGCTTTCAAAACCAGCGGCCTTTATTAAAGATCTAGCACCGTTAGTCGGGGTCATCGCAACAAAGCCTTCTTTTATAGCGTGTGTTACTGTAACACCCTGTATCACACACAGTAGGCCCTGGCCGTCACTAGTAGGCGAAGATATTAGATTACCATATCTAACCCTGAACAGTGGCGATGCGGAAATGGAGGTCGCCGTATCTGTTTCTTTAAAAGAAGGATAAAGAGCAGAAAGAAACCAACTTAAATTATTTAAATTTTCTAAAGCCGATGACTGCCCACTCGATGGCAGGGACCATGACACCCTAATGCTTCTTTTGCTGGACCTCCATATATAATAGGGGTTGGTGCGGCCGAAGGGCTGTGTGGGGGTGTGTTGAGAAGAAAAGGTATCCGACATGGTATCTAAATAAGCGACGAACTGTATCACTGGAGGATTTTTAATGTGCACCGGTATTAGTTCCAACAGTGTGCCGGCCTCTGCTGGCGCGGAGCTTTCAAAGTTGCCCTTTTTAAACTTTACATTGCTGAACGCGTGCTTCCCGCCGCGCGCAGCTATTTCTGATTGGAAAAATCTTGACATGTACCTATCCTCACCATATTATGGTTTTAAATCCCTCTCCGTATCTCCCCGGCCGGGAGGTGTCGCGACATCTACCCCGGTCTTTTCTGCTATTTGCCTCAGCAACTCTGTTTGCTGTTTCGTTTGCTCGATTAAGGTACCTTCATCCGAGAACGCATCTCCAATAACGTTGAAGCCATCTTTTATAGACTCCCACAGGCCCTCAAAGAAGCCCTCCTCCTCAACATTCTCCTGCACGTTACCGGCTGCGCCGGCCGCTCCGCCGACGGTTGCGATTCCCGCAGTCTGGCCGAGGGCCTCAAGGGTGCCAAACAAAGTACCCGCGGGGCCCCCTCGGCCGAAAGCCGTTTTAACGTCAGTGGCCGCGTTAGTGATCATCTTCAAGCCAGAAACGATCCCCATGGCTGAAGTCATAGAATCACCCAAAACGTCGCGCGTGCCGGTGAATGCATCCGTTATGGAGTTAGCACCCTTAACCGCTGCAACGCGAGAGGTGTCGACAAATTTCTGCATGCCGCCGGCCATGAGAGAGACACTCTTTGTGAGTTGTTCGGCCGAGGTCATAGAATCGTTAACCCTTTGCTCTAAATCTTTTTGTGACATTGCAGCAGTATCAACCCCCGCCGCGAGTTCTTCAAAGTCCTCTTTGCCGCCAAGTATTCTGCCGGCTCGTTCAACATCCATGTTGAGAGTGCTAGCGATGACTTGCTTAACACGTCGATCCGCATCTTCGAAACTTATTCCAGCACCATCCATAGCTTCTTGTATCATGCCTATTTTGTCAGCAGGATCAGCGTGAACCAAAGCGTTAACATCCAATAACGTAGCGCCCATCACGGCGTTGAATCCTTGGGCCGCTTCAGCAGCACCAGAAAAAGTATCCAACCCTTTCGCAAATTCTGATAGGTCACTGACTGCCACGCCGGTAGCTACTGACTGTGCCTCCAAATCAGCGAATACCTCAATGGCTCTATCGCCATATTGTGATAAGACAGGCAACGTGTTATTAAAGTCTTCTACTGCCTTGCCGGCGTTAATCCCTAATGAATCAGCAACATTTATCAAAGATTTTACAGAATCGGTCGCCTGTTTAGGAGTAAACTTCATGGCCCGAGTAAATTTATCTAGCGTCTTCGAAGAAGTTTCCGTGCTAATACCAATCTTTTTCATACCGGCCATCAGGTTTACTGTAAAGGCCGTGGTACTTTTGTTGGCCTCCATAAACTTCGGTCTAAAAAGACTCACGTTATCCAGCACCGACTGCAAAGCCTGGCCGGACTCTGCAGCAGATATTCCAATACCGATAAGGGGCATCTCAGTACCAGGCGGAAATAGGCCCTTGTCACGTATTCCCTCAAGCGGGGATATGGCATACAAAAAGCTTTCATGCATTGTCTTTGAATATTGACCTGTGGTCTTAACGACATTTCGAAATGACTCGTCCAGCTGTCCCGGCATGGCCTGGAGCTTCGTCATAATAGCGTTGACGCTGACTCCCGTGTCCAGACCCAATTTCTCCATTGCGCCGGCGAGCAATAAAAACTCCGGTGAATCAGCCGCCAATGAAATAAAACCCAAGGCGGTGTCTGCGCCCTTTACAACAGTATCAAATACTGTTTCAACCACACCACCAAACTCTAGTACATTAGCTTCGCTAGCGCTGGTTGCGTTCCGAGCAGACTCAATGGCGCGCTCCGTCGACCCCTTTAAAAATGCATTTACTTTTTCGTTTGCTTGCTTGTATTTTTCTTGGGACGCGTCCAGGGCTTTTCCTATTTTGGCCTCAGCGTTGGCCAGGTTGCGCTTCGCAGCGAGAATATTCTCGGTCATCTCAAGCTGCCTCTTTAGGTGCTCTTCCTTTTTTTCGTCGTCCGTTGCGGAGATCTCCTTATTGATAATCTCTAGAGACTCCTTCTTAACCGATTTTATCTTTGTTAAAAATGATATAGCCGACGTATATTTCTGCGCTTCTTTGACCCCACCTATCTCGGACTGCTTGTTTATCTCGTTAACAAGCTCAAGATTTTCCTTTAGCATCTGTTGAAGTTTTTCTTGTGATGGGATATCTGCCACGGTAGGCGCTCCTTATGGTACAAATATAAATAGTATCTAACCTAAAATAAGAAAACCCTGCATGCATATGCAGGGTTTTTCAAGCCTTAGCATTTTCATAAGCTTCTTTTTGAAGATTAAAATGCTCTTTTAATTTAGCCAGAAACCAAAGTCTTAAACCAATTGGTAAATTATAGGCCTCGATGAAACTCCAGCCGCCATGGAACTGTAAAATGAAAAATTGTTCATATACAGATTCCATGTATGTTTCATTTAGGCCAAAAAAACTCCGCTGTAAGCGGAACCTCCACTGTTTCTTGATGAACACAGGCTTCACAAGTTAATAATTCTCGCAGTGTTATGTTTGGCACCAAAGAAGAATACATATTCCTCAAATGTTTTGAGTCGGCGGCAGGCATATTGTCAATAAACTGCAAAATTTGTTCTCTATCTGTAGTCTCATCAACCCTCTCAATGAAAGCAGCCAATAAACTTGTCACGGAACTGTTGCCAGAGCTTGCTTCTGGCCTCAAATATTCTTTCTCTTCAAACCCCGTAATGGGATAAATAGAAATATTTACTTTTGATACTGGAAGCTCTAGTTCGAACACCCTTCTCTCTATATTAAAAACAATATTGTTTTCTTTAAGGAATATCTCATTAAAACACTTGCCCACAATTTCTGCCTCTTTTAGGCTATAGTCTATAGTGTTTCCATGATGGCAAACAGAACACTTAATCCCAACGTTGTATTCGCTACCATATCCAGAAATCCGGGCCGCGATCATTAATGCATTTTTATCTCCAATCAGCAAGGACTGGGGATCGACATCAGCAACAATCAAGTTTCCCAAAAGACGGTCGACAATCAAGCCTTTTTTGAGTAACGCCTGGGAAGACAATATATCCTCTTCCTTGGCTGTCATATACTTAATTTCGGCCGTTTCTTGGTTAAAAAATGGGTGCCCTTCGGGGTAGAACACACCCCTTGAGGGCAGCTCTACAAACTCTGTCGGGACAACATAGGTCAAGTTGGCGCCTGTCTGGACAGAAGCAGGCGAAGGGCTGCCAGCAGGTTGCCCCGTGCGCCTTTGATTATTTCTCATTTATACCTCTCTTTGTATTAAACTAAGGGTCTGCCACCTGGTGTGGACGCGTATTCAGCCCAATCATAAGTGATATCAACAGAAATGTTAACTAATTCTTCGCTACCATAATCCAGCGTCTCGCCAAACTTAACACTCTTCAAAAACGCGTTCTTGAGCGTCCACTCTTCCAAAACGTTAGTTGCATCGACAGCGCCCATAGCCTCGCCGGGGTCAACACCACCAGGAAGAATAATGCCGCCGCCGTCAAGTTGCTTTATTTTAACCTCGCCAATAGTGGCTGTTGTAGAGACCTTGGTAACGCCGGTTAACAAAGCGTCCTCGCTGATGGGCTGAACGTATCCGGCGTTACGCAAGGCATTATAAAACTTGGATCCAACATTCGGCTCAACTGCGTCAATGAATGTCACAGATACATCTGACCACTTTACGACACCAGGAAACTTGAAGACATGATTTAAAACATTGTGCTCTTTGACGGCCATATCATATGCCGGCTTTTTGGCGGTCTTGGCCATGAAGGTTAAACCCGATAATTCCGAAAAACTAACCAAAAATCTAAAAACTCTTTTTGGTTGGAATCCTCCCACATTTGTATCTGAAAAGAATGGCATCTATTTAGTCTCCTGTTCTGTTATAATTAGTGTTTTAAAAAATTAATCATCAAAAGAAGCCCCGCTTCTTGTTATAATAAAGTCAAGTGCAATAAACTCAATGGCCCGAGCAGGCTTCAAGAATATCTTCGCGTACATAATGTTTCTATCAATCAAATCAGGGGTTGTGGTAGAAGCATCAAGCACAACTTTGAAGTCCGTCAGTCCCTGTCCAGCTTGAACCCCCTCAAGGAGCGGAACAACCTGACCCTTGAAGCGATCCCAAGTCGACTGAATGTTCTGATCAAAAAGAATTCTGGAAGCTATCCTGGATATCTCTTTCTTGAGGAAAATCAAGAGGCGCCTGACATTAATTCTATCCAGAGCAGATGGTGTAACTTGCAACGTCTTCTGTCCGAAGATTACAATACCTTCCGCCGGGAATTGAGCAATCGGGTTGATGTTGGCATCGTAGAGCTTGTCTCTATCATCAGAACTCAAGCGCTGGCGTACACCAACCACCGGCAAGCCAGCAGAACCCTCGCTCAGGCCGCCTCTAGTAAATCCGGCCGGCGCAAACCAGACCGCGGACTTACGCTGAGCGCTTGAGAAGGTGCCCAAAGCAACCACCGAAGGTGGCACATAAAGCAT
>Ga0098061_1001748_pt1 | contig 10503 bp, 9 predicted proteins | sample 22_taG_FD_92579 | JGI IMG/M metagenome (GOLD analysis project Ga0098061, IMG submission 92579) | Marine viral communities from the Subarctic Pacific Ocean - 22_ETSP_OMZ_AT15343 metaG | ecosystem: Environmental > Aquatic > Marine > Oceanic | place: Subarctic Pacific Ocean | collected 2015-01-20 | reverse complement strand
GCTAAGTATCTCTAATAAATCAAAATCCTGTTCGAGATTTACTCGAACAAAACTATCTTCATTTATTTTAGTTCGTATTCTATAGGATTTAGGCATATCGTTACTATTACAGATAAATATTTGGTCTGATAAAATTAAAGGTAGGTTAGTTATTAATTATGTAAATTAATTAAGTAACCGATGGTTGTCCCATTGCCTTTAATCTAATAACAATGTCTTTGTTTTCGAATTTAACTTGAAATGACTGGTTTGGTTGTGAAAATATTGTTCCGTCAATCAAACCAATTTGTTTAGTACTAGTGTTTGAATAGGCTTGTGATACCTGATTCTGTGAATACCTACCCCCAACATTATTAAAAACTCTAAGGTCGGAAATATTGATTACCCCATTTTCTGATGTTATATCTTTACTCAATATTCCTGTAAATATGTCTTGTCCCATTTCCCTATTATCTGGTGAGAAAAACTCACTTACTTTACTAATAACATTTGTAACAATTTCTGATTGGTTGAATCCTGGGTCAACAATTAAGTCGACCTCTATACTCAAATCAATAATCTCAGCTGTGGTAACATTTATATAATCATTCAACATCCTATAATCTGAAAGATATTCAGCGATATTATTCATCATTGTTGAACTTACATTCGATGTTAGTGAGCCATCTTCACTATATGATAATAGATTAACCACAACCTTATTTTCAATCTCCATAACACCAACCTTAGCTGGAGCTCCAAATATTGAAGGCATTGTTTGTATTCTAGACACGTAATCATTGATTGTAACCGCTCGTTCCTGAGCTGAAAAATTATAAGATATATAATTTCTAATTTCCTCTGTTGTTGGTTGATTTGCTCCGCCAATTGCGGAAGTAATATTATTAATCATAAGAGAACTACTCACCATAGTATTAACATTAGTTATAGGTCCATTAACATTAAAGTCTATCGTACCTACAGTAGTTATTGAATTTGGTCCAACATTTGTGGCTTTACCACCACCAACTCTATATTGTATGAATAAAGTACTATTAGATTTAGGCGCTTTTCCTAATGAAAAATTATTCATGTATTGTTGCAGGTCTAGTTTATACCCTGTTGAAGCTAAATCATCTAATGAATCTTCCGCGGATACACTACCACCACCCATAGTTAAGTGGAAAAATCCTTGTGGTGTATATTCCGTAGTAAATCTTTGGTCTGTATTGACCCATTTACCGATTTTAATACCTGGATTATCAGATATTTTATTAAAGTCTTGTATAAAAACCTTATCTTGTGCTAAAGCACTTACCTCATACCACTTATTTGTTGAAGTTATAAACTCTGTTCCTTTAGGTAACGCTTGTATATTCGTACCATCCTTTTGAATAACAGCTGTAACACCTAAAATATTCTTTTCTGGTAAAAATATCTTAATGAAAGGTCTAACATCTGAAGATGTAATGACTTTCTTAAATATTTTAGTAACCCCGTTAACAACAACCTCTCTTTTTGTTATTGTGTAATTAAGAACATTACCATTGGAATCAAATGTTGGTACTTTTGTTCTATTAGGATGTCCTTTTGAGTCAAATGGGGTTGAAAAGTCAACGTCATTAACTAATTCAAACACTTGTCCACCTCCCTTAAATTGTGAATTTCTTCTAAGTAACCCCAAATACCTAGTATCTTCCTTGTCACCTAGTGTTGGGACTGTTATACTGATGTCTACAACCGCAACAGAAGGTCTGTTTCCTGGTATCTTTAATCCATAGGTCTTAGCTATGTTATATAATGAACCTCTTTGTTGTGCATATTGTAGAACAGTCTCTTGTAGACTTCTATCAATATGATAGTTCAAATTATCACCAATTGCAGCGTTTAAATCCAATAATACTGAGAAGATAGACGCGTCATTAGCATTTTTAATTAAATCAGGATATTGTTCCTTAACGTAAGTAAGTAAATCAGTTCTTAAACCTACAAAATCTCTTTCTGTATATGATATTTTATTATTCCCCATACTATAAATTTATTATAACGAAATCTCTTGTCTCAAAAGCACCTCCAGTTGTGGTGAAATCGACCCTTATTTTAGCTGTATATTCTTCAGTTCCTCCACCAGCAACTCTATAAACCCTATCGTCATTATCTGTAACTAATACACCTTCACCTTCCTCAGCTTCAGTAAGTGGTGTAATATCTATCTTATCAATCCTTAAATTTGGTATATATTTGTCAACTTGTTCCCTAATCTCAGACTCTATACTCTCAAATGTCTGATTATCCATAGGTTCAAATATATATTCATATAATCTTGTTCCAAAATCAGGTAAATAATACCTCATACCTTTCCTTGTTAACAATAAATGGATTAGATTAGCCTTAATCTCTTCATCTGGTGTAGTTGTTAAATCAAAAGCGTAACCTAAGTTACTCTTACTAAGCGGAAAATTAATCCCATATGTTCCAAATTCAGACATTTTATTGTTTTACTATAAATATATTAATTCTTGCTTTGTTGGGTATTATCTTTAATCTCTGTTGTGTTGTCCTTATGACTACAATGTGGGCAAGTTATTTCATTCTCTTTAAATAATAAATGGTGGTCCGCTATGGTCCACCATTTATTACATTTACCACAATTAAAATGATAAAGTATTTCTTTACTATATTTATGATTCTTCACCTACTTTTAACGTTTCTAAATCAATATCAATCTCACAATTACCAGATGAACACGCTAACTCACCACTTAAATCTGTATTGTCTGTTACTTCAACAACTTGTGATAAATCAATCTTATGTAGTGATACCATCATCTCATCATATATTTCTTTTGTACAATCCTCAAATGGGGCTTGTATATATGTCCCACCGTCAAATGGTAATACCGATAATCCGTTATAAGCCTTTCTATTGTCCCACATCCATTCTCCTGCTGCATCCCATTCATGTTCTCTTAATGATACTGTAGCGGACACATTATGTCCATTTGAACCACTTCTATGTCCGGACTTAACCCATTCACTAGCAATTAACTTAATTCTTTCTAGTAATTGGAATGGTGATTCTGTTCTTAGTATGGACCCTTCTGGGGCTTTTTGTGGTATAGATATTACCGCTGTATCCCCTGGTCTAAAGTAATCGTCTTCCAATAATTCAGGATGATTAATTAATAAGTAAGTATAAATACTTTCATTCTTACCAACCCTAATCCTTCTAATATAATAATCATTATGCCAAGCATGAATACCAGAACTTGTTCCTAAAGTTAAAGAAGTTGTTCCTGCTGGTTTTACTGTTGTTGTTCTTGCTGCTTGATTTATTCCTATTAACTTGGCAACCCTAGTATTTTCTCTTTTAACTAATGAAGCTGATTTTTTCATATCATACTTAAGAACTTTACCAGAACCAATACCAGTCATAGATACCCCAATTAAAGCCTCTTTTTCAGTAGTTTCTTGCCATACTTCTCTTAAATAATGAAATTTTGTGTACCCAGCTTGTAATGTACCGATAAATGCTGCAGCTTTAACTCTTTCGTTTAAATCTTCTTGTGATTCAATATCTGACACATTTACTTCACATAAGTTACAGAATTGGTATGGTCTTAAAGCTATTTCACAACAAGGGTTGGTCCCCCAATCTTTATCATTGTTAAGGTATATACCCGGTTCACCTGCTCCAGATAGTTCTACACGTTTCCAAACCTCCATAAAAAACTCTTTAGTAATTTTATGTCTCATTAATACAGCGGAATTGTTAGCTCTACCTCTTTGTGGATTCAATTCCCACCAATTACCAGCTTTACATCCTATCATTTCATTATCATCTGCAGAAAATAAACTTATTAAAGCAGCTCTTCTAATACCACCAGCCAGTACAGCGTCTGCTATATAACAAATAATATCATGTGTTTCTAATGTTGTTAAATGTTCACCATTATCTTTAGAAGATAAAATTCCTTCAATCCTAACTAAACATTCTTTTAATGGTTGTGGTCCTGGAGCTTTTCCTCCTGATGTAACAAGTCTTGCTCCTTTTTCTCTAATATCTGAATAGTCAAATTCTACCCTAGAACCACCACCATTCATATACGATTTCATTAAAACTTTAACAGCATCGGCCCAACCTTCAATTGAATCTCCAATTAAAAATCTTTTCTTTCTTTTTGGGTATGGTTTTTGAATAACTGGTAGTTTTACTACATGATGTTTTTGAACCGAATACCCTACACCAGTACCTCCAAGTAGTAAAAACATTGTTTCGTTGAATGAATCGATTGAATCTATAGGAAGATATGCACAATTATATATCCTGTTTGGAGATATCTCACATGGTTTTCCTCCGAATTGCATTGACCTCATTGAAGGCAATACTTTTTTATCATATACGTATGTATACCTATCTCTAATTTGACCTTCTAACTCTGGGTACTTCTTAATATGCATGTTCATATTTCTTGTAACTAATTCCTCCCAAGTCTCTCTTCTTTGTAGTTTTTCTAAGTACTTTGCGTACTTCATATGAACTGTGATTTCTGATAAAATCTCACTTGATAATTCCATTCTCTATCTTTTATTTTTAATTATTTATTTGTCTATTTCTTCGGTCGAGTGCGTTTCTTACTCTTTCCGCATTTTTTGTTTCTTTTTGTTGTTCTAAATCTAACAACGTTTGTGATTGGTCTGTGTCTATCTCTAGATACTCATTATCAAACTTACAGTTTTCGAAAACAACACCATCTTTACCAATTCTAGATTTTGTTATAGCGATTGTAGCCAGTCCCAACTCTTTCTGTTGTAGACTCTTAGCTATTGATATGATAACGTGACCTACCTGTGCCTTCTTAATTGACCCACCCATCATATCTGTTGTTACTATATCAGATGAAATTGATGTTCTGTTTCCTTGTGCAGCTGTCCACCCAACAATATTTAATTCATTACACATAGTTTCGAATTGTCTCATAACTGACCCTTCACCTTTCCATTCATCTGAGAATATTCTATCTGGTAGTAAACAATCAATATAGTCTAATATAACCAAATCAATCTTAACGTCTTCAGCTATTAACTTTCTAATTTTATTCTTAATTTGACCAACATTCATAGTATCTGAAGGTAATTTCTCTAATAATAACTTACCCCTACCTTGATATTTTTCAATTTTTTCCAGTACTTCCTCTTTTCTAGTAGATTGTTCTTTAGATGAAATTCCTGTCCAACATGTTATATGTTTTCTTTGAATAATCTTTGGGTTATCCTCGAAAAATATATGTAATACATTAAAACCTAAATTATATGCTGTGTTAGCTACCTTAGTTAATACCGTACTCTTACCAACACCAGTTGGTGCTAAAAATACCCCAATTTCACCTTTAGCTAATCCACCATCTAATAAATTATCAATACCAGTAATTCCTGTTGGTACTGGTTCTCTAAAGTCATCCTCTAGAACTTCATCCAGTCCACTAAATGCATCCAATAAAGTCGCGTCAAGTTCACCAACTTGTATAGCTTCTCTAATATAAGCTTCACATTTATCATAAGATTCAAAATCACCATCATCTAAAATTTTATTAACTTTGTTAATGGCTTTTTTTAATTCTTGTTGTTTACAGAACTTTAAAGATTTCTCTTGAATCCATAAATGGTCTTCGTATGGACATTCTTTAATGTCCTTTAACATATCGAAGATATTCTTTCTAGCTATTTCTGAAGTTACTTCTATTCTCGCTATCTGGTCTAAAGCATCAAAAGATGGAGGCACACTATATTTCTCATAATACTCCTTTATCATTTGCATAATCAATTTAAAGTATTGATTATCAAAGTACTTAGCCTCAATCACATCCACAATTGTTGTTGTGAAGTTTTTATCGAGAATAAGTTGATTAATTAGTTTTATTTGGAAATTATACCCTAGGTATCCAAAATTATTTTTATCACTCATATTTTACACAATTTACACATTAATAAATAGACCCATTTTACAATAAAACTTCTATTGGTGTCGTCTTTCTTAACGACATTATGTCAGTCAATCCGTTTAATATAGACGGTATCATCGGTCTAATATCAACAGTATACCTTACCCTTGTTGGGTAGATGTTTGACGGTAGGTACGTGGTCATTAGATTTCTACCATTTTCTTTAACTTCTATTTCAAAAATTTCGTCCTCAGAACCCTCCAAGTCTTGTTGACTTAGATATAATGTGTTGGTGTGTGAGTTATACTTATCATTAAGATAGTCAAAACTCCTGTTCTTTAAGTAGTCTAACACTCTACTCTTAATTAAGTTAAATTCGTCAATAAACTCTACTGATTCAACACTCTTAGGGTTGTAATTCCTAACATTAAAATACCTTTGGCAAATAATATTACCTTTAATTTTTAATATGAATTCGAATTTTGACATTCCTTTTTTATCCTTGTATTTATACATCTTTTTTATAGTTTTTAAAATTATACATTTCTTTTTTAATTAATTCCACAAATGGTTCAAAAAAGTCTAACCATTGATTGTTGTTCTTGGGTAGGAACTTGCTTAGTCCGTCTTTTAACGTCATTGTAACCACGTTCTCTATCTTTCGGTCTGTTGGGTCCATCGGTAGTTTTATGACATCTAAGATATCACTTTTTGCTTCATCGGTAAGGTATGGTAACTCCAAATCTACTAGTAACTTATTAACTCTAAAAAATTCTTTTCCTTTAATCCCACTCTTACACTTACCATTATATAAATTTAACAATCCTCGGGTAGTGTTACCGTCTTCTTCAACCAATCTTTTAGTTTTCTTTAAAACCTCGTCCAACCCAACTTCTCTCTCCACTATCTCTGGAAATAAAGATAGTAAAGTTTTTTCACCTAAGTACCATATACCTTCAATATTATCAGATTTATCACCCATAAGAACTTTAACTAACACAGTATTAACAGATGGGATGTCTGTTTTCCCAAATGTAACCTTGTCACCATCTTCTAAAATTATTCTTTTTCTCGGTAAGTATTGTGATACTTGTGGTCCTATAAGTTGTGTTAGGTCCTTGTCTTCACTCAATACAGTCTTAAACTCGTTTGGTGAATTCTGGCAGTAATACGCGATTCCGTCATCTGCCTCACACATGTCAAATTGACATTGTCTAATGAATAGTTCTTCTAAGTACTCTGAAATTCTATTCTTTTGTTCCATCATAGATTGGAACTGGTCTGTGTCCATCCTATTCTTCTTACGATTAGCTTTGTAAGTTTCTTGGATTTCTTTTCTAAAGTGACTACCTTTTGGTCCATCCCAAAAAATTACCACTTTATCGTAAGAGTCTTCTAATAAATGTTTTTGTAATGTAGTTACAAAATGGTATAAGGCCCCTAAATGTTTATCTTTATTATATACATTCTTAACACCATGAAACCCTATTTGTAGTATATTGTTACCATCTACTAATAACGTATTTTTCATTTTTCATATCTATATGGTTAAACACTCGTTTTCCTTTTTTTACTAAACTAACTCTAACAACTCAATTTCAAACTTTAAGTCTTTTCCAGCTAATGGATGATTCATATCTATAGCTACATCAGCCTCTCTAACTTCAACAATCTTACCTTGTATTGGTTGACCTTTTGGGTCTTTTCCTTGGACTATGGCATTTTCTTGAAATATAAATTCAGCTGGGAACTCTGACTTATTAGCTTTAATTACGGCTTCTTTTACATAATCACCATAAGCCTCTTTAGCTACAATATCCACTGTAGTTGTTTCACCTACCGCTAAACCTTTTACAGCGTCATTAAAACCTTTAATTAATTGACCATCGTCAATAGTGAATTCTAAACCTTCTCTATTTCTAGAGTTATCGAATTCTGTACCGTCAGTTAGTGTTCCAACATAGTGTACCTTTACTTTACTTCCTTCTTTTGCTTTTGACATAATTTCTAATTTTATTATTTATCTTCTTTTATTTCGAACCCTCCACCTGTTCCTAATTGTTGAGACCAGTATTCTGAGTGTTCTTCCTTATAATTATCGATTGATTGTTTTTCAATCGGTTTATCCCTCCCAGCTAAAAATCCGTGAGGAGTTATTAAAATTTTACCATCTTCATACCCTAAACCGTTAACGTGATTTTTCATAATTGTTACTTTGGTTCTAGTAGCAAATTTTACTTTTCTTTTTTCTTTAACCGCAGAAATATTTGTTGTGCCACCATTTTTTTGATTACCAAATCTAAATACTAATGTAGAATTTAACCATAGAGATTCTCCTCCCTTTGCTTTAATCTTTGGTTGTCCAAATGGATTGTCTGGTAACTCTACCCACGGTTGATTAACAATTAATAGAGTGTTTGTAAACTTTGACGTATCTTTTCTACTTCCAGATATTCTTTGGTTGATTCCCATACCAATTTTATCAGACAGTGTGGATGCGTTATGCATTTTACCACCCTTACCATCAAAAGTCATTTTACATGGAACTGAACCTACAGAATCCCATAGAAATAATAGGTCGTAATCCAATTCACCTTTTTCCTGTGCATCCAACAATTCATTAATGTAATCAGTAATTTGTTCAATATACTGAAAATCGTTATTGAATAGGAAAAATCCGTCCCATTCTATTTCACCCGTTTCTTTATCAACAGTTTCTTCACATTCCATACCTAATAACCTAGCATGTGTAAAATCCCATTTCTGTTCTGTAATTAGTAGAACCGGTAAAATTTCTTTTCTTTGTGCATCAATAGCTGTTTTAACTAAAGCTGTTGTCTTTCCGGTGTCTGTATGACCCAAAAACATATTAATATGTCCCATAGCTGGTCCTGGAATACCAGAAGCGTCTAAGAAAGCTTCACCCAAATCAAAAAATCGGTCTGGTTTGTATGTCGCTTTCTTAGAGAACTTTTCCTTAATATCTTTAAAACTTTTTTTCTTTAATGCCATTTTCTAATGATTAAAATGGTAAATCTTCGTCAACTTTTTGGTTCTCTTGTGGGTCGGTACTAGAGTTTGTGTTTCCCATGTCAACACTTTCTGAACTACCGTAAACATATTTCCCTAAATTACTATCCCACTCTGGTGTTTCACCTTTAGATATAGCTTCTAAATATTCAACTGGTTTCTGAGAATAAACATCTCTCCACTCTTCAGTGTTTGATAACCATTCAGTTGAAGTTGCTTCATTACCATTTAAAGGCCCTTTATCATCAGCCATAATAGTAGATACCGAGGTATACGTTCCATTACCGTTTGGTGTTGGTACAGCTTTTAAGATTAGTGTTAGGTCCCTTCCTTCTTTAGGGTCTGTAACATCACCTCTCTTTTGGAATAATGGGATTAATTTATCCATAATACCATCTCCTCTATAATTGTGTTTAAATCTCCAGAATTTAACACCGTCCTCTTCGTTATCTCTATCTACAACTTTAACAATATAAAATTTCTTAGAACGGTATTGTCTTGCCAACTCTTTGTCCTGTTGGTTACCTGTTAATTTTAATGCGTCCTCTACTTCATTAAGTGGACTTCTTTCTCCGGTTCTTGAACCGTCCCCGTTTTTACCTGGGTCATAAATCTTTTGCCATCTACCTTGTACCTGAATTTCATGAAACCATACCTCTTTAAATGGTGATGTACCATCCGATGTAGGCAGGATACGTATTGTTTTCTCACCATCTTTAGTTCCTTTAGGTAAAAATGTAGCAAAGTATTTCTTTAATCTTTCTTCGTTGCTCACGAATTTCTTTTTTTCTGAACCACCTTGTGAATTTTTTTCATATTGGCTCAAGATTGCGTCTAAACTACTCATACTTTAATTTTTTTTTTAGTTAATATATTAATTCTTTCTCGTTTAATAGTAACACTCTTTTAGTGATAAGTCAACTATGTAAGTGACCAATAAACTTATTATAATTGTAAAAAAATAAACGCATAAAAAAAAGCGGTTGCCCACTTTTTTTATATAAATTAAATTTCTATTTATTTGGTTGGTGTCCTAGAACTTTAAATTCTTCACTATCTTCTTCTTGTTCTGGTGTTGGTTTGTCGAAACTAGCTTGTATATCTTTATCATTATACTCGTCAGCATCTTCTTGTGTTAAGACGTATTCTTTACCAAATCCTCTGTCTTCCAGTTCCTCTTTCTTTCTATCCCAAAACTCTAATGGTTTTTCGCTAAAAGGTCCACTATCTAAAGACCTCATTTCCAACCTTTCTATTGGTGTGGGTGGTATGTTGTCCTCAATTTTTTGTTCTAAATCATCAATGGATTGTGTTATTGTATCAATAGTGGATAATTTGGATGACAAATCGTCAATCTTAGAAACTAACGCCCCTATCTTATCACTTTGTGTGTCTAAAGATTCTTTAGCTTCTCCAGCTTTTTCTTCTGCGTCCTTAGCCATAGTAACTAAATCAGTAACATCAATTTCTTCAGAATCACCAGACGGTTCTTCATCACCTAACCCTAAATCGTCATCACCTAACCCTAAATCATCATCACCTAACCCTAAATC
>Ga0098061_1001747_pt1 | contig 10506 bp, 16 predicted proteins | sample 22_taG_FD_92579 | JGI IMG/M metagenome (GOLD analysis project Ga0098061, IMG submission 92579) | Marine viral communities from the Subarctic Pacific Ocean - 22_ETSP_OMZ_AT15343 metaG | ecosystem: Environmental > Aquatic > Marine > Oceanic | place: Subarctic Pacific Ocean | collected 2015-01-20 | reverse complement strand
TAGTGTAATGTAATGTAAATGTAATGTGTATAAATGTTATGTCTAATGTTATATCTGATTGTAATACGCTTCGCTATCCAATCATATGATTGTATTAAAATGTAATGAAATACACATGTAATGTAGTGACAATGAAACGTTGGTAAGAATAAAGGTGTGATTGTAACGTAAGGCACAAATGAACACCAATGTTCTTACTAGTGAATTGTAACACACTACAATACATAGTGTGTATGATTGTTTTTTTAATAATCCGATTCTAATACGCTTCGCTACCAATCATATGGTCGTAGACCTGATGAGGGATAATAAATCTTTAAATGGATACTTCCCATTTGTTCTGTAGAAACACCTCACTATAACGTTCACTGAACTCTGCTTAAAGCACACCGTGAAGTGTTTATACAGAACTGGTAAGTATCCACCGCTTCGCTTTTATACTATGCCATTATAAACCCATATGGTTCTATAGTGCATAATAGTAAAAGAAATAGAAATATGACTGTGGCATGCTGCGTATTTATGTATGGAACGATTAAGAATATAATGCATTAAGCATTCTAGTGGTCATAAATACGCGAGCATTCCACGTGTCATATGTTCTATTTCTTTTAGTAGTATAAGCGTTTAATAGAACCCGTAAGGTTATATAGCAAAAGAAGCAGAGCGCGAGAGCGCTGACTTATCCACCAGCATACTCTTGCGGTTGCTTATAGACGCTTAATGCTTATTAGCAAGAAATACTTAAACGTTTCCTCGCTAAAACTATTTTTCAGCAACCATATGGTCTTATCTAATAAGTCGACTTAGATTATATTTTATCCATTAGGTCTAACTGTCGCAGTTTATGATTATGTCGAGGCGTCAAGCATTAAGCGGCTTTAAAGCCTAGAATCGAGATACAATAAACTGGGGCATGTTAAGGCCGTTGGATAAAATATAACTCTAAGTTAAATAGACTTAAAAGTAATAAGACCTGAAAACTCTGGTCTAGTTATTGTTCGCTCATCACTCACACCGCTTAATGCTAATACGACCATATGGATGCTTATAATAAAAGGTGAGCAATACATCAGGAATTAAGGTAGCGCAATGACAGTGCTACGTTAAGCCTGTGCGAACCAATTGAAATTATTGCTTGCCCCATTTAAAGTAAAACGGGGTATTCATCGCCAACGATTAGTACCTCAAGTAAACATTGAGCCGCTTAATGCGGCCAAATCCCTCTACCATATGGTTGTGATAGAGTCTGAACGATATAAGAGTTAAGACTCTGCCGATACAATGGCATTGATGTGCCGGTGGCAGACACATCAATGACAAGACTTGGCGAAACACCCCAAATCTCTCTTTTTTCTTTATGTTTGCCGAATTTAAGAAATAATAGCGCACTTAATGTTATAAAGCGCTTTTTATTATTTTTTTAAAACACAAACATATGGTTGGTATACTTTGTTTAATAACAACCATATATATGATACGATAAGCGGATATTATGTCGAAGGCATTCGACACGATGTGGCTGAATAACACCCTTTCTAACGGTGTAAGGCATCAATACTGAGGTTTAGTGACCTAGCGAGCCGACCAAAGAAAACGGTAGGTAGTTCAATGTCCTTAGCGGGATAGTATTGAGTGGAAGCGCGTTAAAGACCCCAATTGAACTAAAAGGCGGAAGTTAGAACGCATGCGACTTGTTGGTAATCGAAAGAGAACCCAATCATCACCCCCCCCTCTTTTCAAGGTGATTAAATGACTGAATGTAACTTTAAGCCAATTCGTTTGGAAGTAAATATGGACTCGCGCACTAACTGCGGTTATGAGTTTGTGGTGTATCAATTGCAGCCAACAACACGATTCGACATAGGGGGAGAAGGGGCGCTTATATGGCGTTTAATTGGTTCCTACTCGTTGGAATGGCTCCTTAAAAACATCCGGTTGTAATTTAACAAAGTATCACAACCATATGGGTGTAGCGAAGCGTTAAGCAGCCTTAAGGCACAATTGACTTCGTTGTTATTTATACTGCAGAAAAAGATTTTAATGTAAGAGCCCGTTACTTCTTCACTTAATGTTAACTCTTACATTAAACCTGTTCCATATCGTTTTCTTTGTCTAAAGACAATTGCACCATATGGTTGTAATACTTTGTTAATGACAAGCCCATATAAGGTGAAAAATAGGTGGTTCTCCCAAACTAACCTATTCTTCCTCTCCCCCATCGAAAGGCATTGTATCAACCACATTCGGTTGTCCACCGTCTGAAGGGTCGCCATTATATGTTCCATCCCAATGATAACGCTTTGTATCATCTTCTTTTGCATAGGCTGAATACGCGCTCGATAGGAACAATCGAACGGGTTTAACCTCATCCACAGCGTATGCGGAAGCATCACCTCCGTAAAGGTTGCCTCCACTCTTACCATGCTGTCGAGCATATCCCGCTACATTCTGATAAACAGTCGTAGCAAAGAAGGTCGTCAAGAAAGCCAAATACCTCTTGAAGTCTGAATTGATTCCTGTCGGCATCAACGACTTACGACCACCCATAGGTGAATTAGGCACATCAGCGAAAATAACGCCAATAGAACCCCAATGTCGCTTCCTGAAATCAGGTTGCGTATCACCAATTGCGAATAATCCATCAGATATTGCCTTGCGGTCAACATATTCAGGGTTCGCTTCATACCATTCGTTTAGGAGGGTCTTTTTGCCCTCCCATGTGTCTTCATCCATAAAATAATCTGCCATGTTTAATCACTTCCTTGTTTTATCTCCATAGGTGGTTCGGGAGAACCATAGTATCCGTTTTTAACATCATATATATGGTTGTTATTAACAAAGTATCCCAACCATATGGGCGGTATATAATAGCAAATGAGTGATTCCTTTCTCTATAAAAAAAGAAAGGCACGAAATGGGTTCTTTAATACTTGCCCGCAAAAATAGGGTGAATCTTTACGAGCACTTAAAATGCCCTTTAAAATGGCACTCGGTGCCATTTAATGGTTGAACCATATGGATGTAAAACATCAAAGATGTCGCATTAAGCGATAGCAGGGGTGTCCCGCTGCGGATTGGAATCCACATCCAAATGGGGTATGACCACTAATTATCATGATTAGTTTGACAACCAACACCATACGTAGAGCATGTCTAAATGGTTGCTAAAGACGTATCTTACTTATCTGGAACTTAATGTTCCTATACAGATACTCAACCTATTGACCACTCTCTCCTGGTCGTTTCTAGTCAAACTAACCCACGATTTACGTTCCTAACATACCATATGGTGTGATGGAGCAAAAAGGCATATTAAACATTAAGTATGCCGTTCCACTTTAGACTACACGCCCCAACTTTTGGGGATAAGTAAATCACTTGCATCTTAAAATACATTCACGGTATGATTAAGATAGCACTATTACTGCGCTACCTTAATTCATACGCTATTGTTCATGTATTCACCCGCTTCGCATCATAACCATCCATATGGTTTTAACTTTGTCGAAAACCCCAAAGGTGCTAATCTTCGGTGGCCTCCTGAAACTCAGTTAATGCTAATCGCAGACTTTGCATGACTTCTTCTAAGTTATCACCAGACACCCTAAGTTTGCTGATGGATAAAACAAGTGCAGAACCTGACTTCATGTGCTTTAATTCCACGACAAAATTAGGTTCATTTATCTGTTGTATTATTGTGTTTTCTTTAGTCATTGTATCACCTTATTGAATATTAGTTGCCCCGTTCCAAACATAGCGCATTATTATTTGTATTTTTACTACGGGAGAGGCGTAATATCCCTCTCCTTCATCATATATATGGTTTGAATGTGACAAAGTAATTAAAACCATATGGTGTGATAATAAACGCGTGTGAAATAGTGGTAGGAGCACTAGAGACACGAATAACATGGCGTTAGGATATTAAGCAGAGAATAAAAATGGCTATTTTCTTTATTCAGTTAAAAAAAATAAATGTTTTTTATACTAACATATAGACAATTAACTAGCATTAATTACCATACCATATGGTTCTTACTTTGTCAAGAACCCCTTATATATGGTGCGATATGGGGATATTATGCCCCGAACAGGCACACAAGGAGAAATAAACTAGGTGATAATATGGATGACGTAAATTGGGAATCAGTAAAAATGAAGGCAAACTCTGTTATTGACGGAGATATTGACGGTGCTATACCGTCAGATGTAAGAAGTTTAGCAGAAATGCTACTTCAGACAGGAGATAATAACCCTGCACAGCGAGAACCTCTAAGCGGGTCAGTTAAGGCTATGCTTAAAGACTTTCCATCAGGAAAGGTTGTATATAGGCGTGGTAATCAAGGATTACTACCTGCTGCTGCTGGTGTAGTAGTGGATTCTGCTGCGGAGATAATCCGTGAGGCAGCACATCACTTCTTTACCACAACACAACAATACTCTCAACCATTGCTACGAAAGCATGGTAAGAGCAAGGGTTCACCCGTTTATGCCGATGCAGACGAATATGCTGCGGGGCTAGTTAAGAAGGCAAGGGATAACGCACGAGAGTTATTCAAGGCCGGAGAATGGGATGGTTCATTAGAAGGATTGGCCGATTGTGCCGATTACACATTTACGGAGGAAGAAGAATAATCTTCCTCCTTTAGTCTGTTCGGGGCAACAATCAAATGTTGAGGAAAGGGGGTAAAATCCCTTCCTCAACACCTTTCTTTAAGGTTTTGAATCTGACAAAGTTGATTAAAACCATATGGTTTGAGATAATCTATTTATCGAGGCAGGGCATCGAGGGGGTCGGCGCCCCTTATATATGGTGCAGGTCAAGGATAGTTTGCTGATGATTATCTCAGCGCATTACTCATTTACACAGGTAATCGTAATTGAGTATTTAATATAACACAAAGCATTGGTGTAAAATATATAATCCACATAAGGGGTTCTTATTATCATTAAGACATTAAGATGCCTTATGTATACTATATGAGATATACCATATACATATGTCTATGTCATATCCTATATGATATGATATAGTCATTATTCCATATTATTCCAGCATTTGGAAAAAGGAGGTAGGGCATAATGGGTGAGTTAAGGATAATAAGTAATATATTTTATAATTATTACATTATTCTATATTATTACACACCCCCTCTCTCTATCCATCCATCCATCCATCCATCCATCCCTCAAGGGGGGGGGTGGAAAAACAAGAAAAATGGAATAATAAATAATCGGTGCATTCTGTATCAGTTAGATGCGATAACTGCATTATTCTGTTATTCTAGGGTATGGAATAATGTTGGAAATAGTAAAAAGAAAAATAAGTGGTTAATATGGCTAAAAGAAAGTATGATAAATATAGTAAGAAAGAGATAGCAGACCTGCGTGAATTAGCAAGCATGAGTGGTTTGAATTTAGTGGAGATAACAACTGCCTTAAATAAAAAGTATAATAAGAAAAGAAATGTTGAAGGCAATAGACAAAAACTAAAGCAGTTAGAGAAGAAATATGGCCCGTATCTTGCAAAACCTGTAAAGGAAGTGACTAGTTCACAACAAAAGATAACTGATGTTATCAATGAAATAGAAAAGTTTCTTTTACAAAAGAACGCACAGTATGGAGATTCTGTCCTTGAACCAATCAGGATATTCTCTACAGCAAACATAGATGAACAAGTAAGAGTTAGAATTGATGATAAGTTAAACAGGCTCTTACAAGGAAATTCATCTTTAGAATCAGATGAAGATGTAATCAAGGATTTAATTGGTTACTTAGTTTTATTACTGGTTCATATGAAGTATTAGGCTCACAGTTCTGACGACTGAGAGAACGTGGTTTACTCAAATAAAAACAACAAAGGCTGCAAACTAAAGAGATATAGTTTCTTCTCGGTGACTAGTTGTTCCACACATAATGCGAGATACCCTAGTTTGGTCAAAGGGGCAGGACTTAAGATTCTGTGCGTAGTGCTTCGTGGGTTCAAATCCCACTCTCGCAACCATATTCGATATAGTGATAAATATGATTAGATGTAAAAAAGGATGTATTAATGGAATAGTATGGAAACAAATAGCATTAGGTGATTTTATATCACATAGATGTGATTGTATGATAAAGAAGGAAATTGAAGCCTACGATAATTGGTTTGGGATTATCAGAAAGGCTTAATAGTAAAAAGAAATAGGAAAGGAAGTAAGAGTATGAAAAGTTGGAAGAAAGAAAACAAAATAATGATGAAGTTAAATTACTATACTTCAGAAGTAGATGATAATAAAGAAACATTTGTGGAGCATTGGTTAGAAGGCCAAAGAGTTTATCTTAACTTTCCAGATGCAACAGATTTTATTAGTGTAATAGATAAAGAAGGTATAATTCACTCTATTATGAGGAGAAATATTAATCGTATTATTTATGATAATATTCCTAGCGTATTTATGTTAGATGAAAAGAATACTATGGAAAGTGCACGATTAAGAATGGAAATGCTAACACAGGATTTAGAAAACCAAAGAGAACATTTAACTCAACAAAAAGAATTAAGTAAAATGAAAAAGAATGGCGATGTAGGAAGTGTTTAATGTGCAAGAAACAGAAACAAAAAAAGAAGTAGAATTTAGATTAATTAGGGATGATAACATGCCTCCGGTTATTTTTAAGCCGGATGACGAAGATAAAGTTACTGTAGTAATAAATCAAAGTTATCTTATTTGGTTAAGTTTAAATAGGAAAATCATTGCCGGATGCAGCGAAGCATTGTTTGATAAGATAGATGAAATGCTAACAAGTCATTTATCAGAAACAAGAATGTTTGAAAGGATGGGATGAATTATGTCTGGTAGAGTAGCGAAAAAATGTATTGCAAAAAGTTGCAATAAACATACCTTTAATTTGTTTAAAGGAATATGTGATTCTTGTCAAGCAGAAATTGATAAGGAATTCACAGAAGAAAAAGGAGATGAAGAAGAATGAAGAATTATTATAATAAGAACTTTGATTGTTCGCGCAATCAATATAGAAGAATAACATTAGGGGCAAAGTATCAAGAGTATTTGGATGGTAATATTGAAGAATATGACCTACGAAGAAATAAGATATTAAATATAAGGAATGATGAAAATGAGCAATGAACAGTTTTTAACAGGGTCTGGATATAGTGTATTTAAGAAGGAGCATATTACTGCTTATACATTAAAGCACACACCTATAAGAATGGATGGGAAAACAAAATTAAGTATTGATGTATTTATGATTTGTGGTTCTATATTTACAATTAATAATAAAGATGTAGTAAATTTCCTTGATTGGGTAGGTGAATTAAATGGCTAAAATGTATTGTAAAAAATGTGGATATGGACTAGCCTTTAGAGCAAGGTCATGTCCTCACTGTAGGAAAAGAGGTGCTTAAATGACAACAGAAGAATTAAAATGGTCTTTAATTGAAGAATGTATTAAGAGAGGATTAGATGATGGTGTAGAAGAATTAGTTATCTTACTAAAGAAAAACCATGACTCAACCGATGATAAAAAACGCCGAGCCGTTATAACTCAGGCAATCTATTATGTTGTTGATGCACATCTTTTACCAAGAAGCGAGGTGGAGAATAATGAGTGAAATAAAGTGTCCTAAATGTGGTATGAAAATAACAGACTTAAGGATTAGAAGTGGCGATTGTTGCCAATGGATAGTGATGAGATGAGTATAAATTGGTTTAAAGCACAGACATTAATGGAAACAGCAAGAGATAAGTCGAAAGGTAAGCCGATAGCAAACAACACACGGCTATATGAAAGATATGATAATAACTATGAAATTAGATTACATGGTAATGTAATTATGATTATTAGTAAAGATTGCGTTATACCATTAGACGGTGGTTGGAAAACAGTTACCACAAAGGAGAGATTAAATAGATACTTACCATTTGGTTATGTATATCAGAAAGATTGGGTATGGTATATAGAGCGTGGTGATAATACCTATGAGTTCGATAATGTACATTCTATTGATAATGACGGTAATGTGAGGTTAGTATAATGAGACAATTAGGAACTGGTAGATGGGATAGAGTATTAATTAGAAATATGGTTGAATTATCTATTGCAGATAATTATGATGAAGCAAAAGAAGAATGGATTGCTACAGGTAATTGTTGGTGGTCTAGTAATGGTCAAGATATGCCGACATGGGTTAGTAATCATCCATATAAATGTTTATGTGGACATGATATTGTTTATCATTTTGAAATTCATAATACTAAGAATAATATTAGAGAATGCGTTGGTTCAGACCACATTAATTCTTATCTAATTATTAAGTCATTAAAAGAACAAGGATTAAGTGATGAACAAATCACTGATGCTAAGATTGAAGAATGGATTAATGTAAGAATTACTCAGATGAAATCTGATGCATGGTGGGAAATTCATGGTGATGAGTTTACTAAAATGTTTGATGCCATTAAAGATTATGATTTAAGAGTGAATGTTAGAACAAAAGGTAAATACTATGATGCTGAATTAAGAATGCATAGAGATAAAACCTTTATTAGAAAAAGACCTACGGGAACATTTGGTTCATCTAACTATAAAATGGCTTCAATTGTTTGGAGATGGAATCATCCCGATAACCCTAAAGCACAAAGTAATACTAAAGGTTATCCTAATCAGCAACTACATCAAGATGTTATGATGTTTTACTTTAATCTAGAAAGGGCTAAAGATATTATTACTAAAGAAGATTCTTTTATTGAAAGAAGAAAAGAAACTTTAGAAGCATATGATAAACAAGAAAAACAACGAAGGGCTAATGAAGTTAAGAATAGACAACAGGTTGTTAAACAACTTAAAGAACAACAGGTTGAACCTCAATTTATAGCCTCCTGTGAATATTATGGTATTCCACCATTTATTCCAGAGGAAATAGGTTTTGATGATTGGTCTGTTCGTTTTTTAAATGATATTAAACTACGAATGAGTAATGAACAAACGTTGTCTGAAAAACAAATATCTAAATTATGGGATATAATAGATAAAGGTGGAACGCCACCAATGGCTTCACAAAAACAAAAAGATTACTTGCAGCGATTAGGTTTTGAGGGAGATTTAGATGAATTGACTAAATCACAAGCAAGTAATGAGATAACTAGACTTAGGAATGAGTAATATGGTAGATAAGAAAACAACAAAACAAACAAGTAAAGAAAGGATTGCAGAATTAGAGGAATCTATTACTGTATTAAATGCCCAACTAATGGAAATTAGTAATGCATATCAGGGCGTTGTAGCCTCTAATGGTGCATTGCAAGGTTTAGTTGGACAATATGAAAGAACCATCAATCTTCTAACCGCGAGATTGATAGAGCGACAGCAATCGCAAGGTTGATAAGGCGGGAAAGAATAAGAAAAATACCGGAGAGGAAAGAATGTTATTAACTATAATAAACGATACGGGCCATACTGAAATGACCGTTAATATGACAGAAGTTATTGAACAAATCAATGACCACCCAACACATTGGGTTTTAGTAGATGGAGAACTTACTTCAAGGGAAACCATTAATGCAGTTAGTTGGGATACTGTTCAATCAGTTGACCTAATACCTGCTATTGTTGGCGGAAGCCAATAATTATGTAATAGATGAGGTAGGGGTAAAACCCTCTTTACCCCTGCCTCACATATGAGGGTTTAAAATGTTAGAGGACAATATTAATTTTATTAATGAAAAAGCATTTCCTGAACTAATGAAAGTATTTGGTTGGGAAATAAAACCTAATTTTAAGGTTTATCAAGGACTTGCAATTATACGCGCTGATTTTTATCCAATAGGTCACGTATTAGGATTTAGTAGCAAGGCAATAATAATATGTGATGGTGAATCCATCATAAAATATAATGGGTCAAAATATACAGATTTTGATGACATTGTTCAAGAAATTGGATTTGATGCTGCAATGGAATCATTCCCAGAATGGGAAATAACAGTAGAAAAACAATGGGCAATTAAAAAACATCATAAAGATGGAAAATATTGGGTAGGGGCATTTACTAATTTAGCAGAAATGCCCTACAGAAAAACAATAAGGTGTTAAAATGGAAACAGCAAGTAAAATATTAAGCGACATAACAGTATACATGAAATATTCGAAATGGCTTCAACATGATTTAAGGAAAGAATCATGGGATGATGTAGTCATGAGAAATATGGAAATGCATTTGAGGAAATTAAAGGGATTAGGGATAAATGAAGAATCATATCCTTATCAAAAGGTAATAGATATTTACCTTAATTATGTAAAGCCATTGAAGGTATTACCTTCGATGAGGTCAATGCAATATGCAGGTAAACCAATTGAAGTATCACCTAATAGTATGTATAATTGTGCATATATGCCTGTGGATTCAGTAGAATGTTTCCATGAAGCAATGTTTTTATTATTAAATGGAACAGGTTTAGGTTTTTCTGTTCAAAGGCATCATGTAAGAGAATTGCCAGAAATTAG
>Ga0098061_1001745_pt1 | contig 10507 bp, 12 predicted proteins | sample 22_taG_FD_92579 | JGI IMG/M metagenome (GOLD analysis project Ga0098061, IMG submission 92579) | Marine viral communities from the Subarctic Pacific Ocean - 22_ETSP_OMZ_AT15343 metaG | ecosystem: Environmental > Aquatic > Marine > Oceanic | place: Subarctic Pacific Ocean | collected 2015-01-20 | reverse complement strand
TTGGTGGGCTCGGATGCAGCGAAGTCGAGAGCAACAAGGTCGCCCTTTGTAATGTCCTCAGAAGCGTAGAACGAAAGGAACTTTTCACGGTTTTCAACCCGCGAAGTCCCTGCCGCACCCATCTTTCCAAGTCCGTCAATTTTTAGGGGAGCACCCATATTTCACCTCGTAAGTGTATCTCGATTGAGAAAATGATTAGAAAGTTTCGCCATCGAAGAGAATAGCGGAAGTAGACCACTTACGGACCCAGAGCTGCCCACGGACAGTGATGAGAGCGCGTCGGACATCGTAGTCACCACCAACCTCGCGGAACTCCGACATGCCGAAGTATCCATCCTGGATGCCCTTGCTCCAGCAGACGTAGATGTTGCTGAAGTCAATGACGTAGAAGCTGATGGGATCAGCAGTGGTGTTAGTTCCAGAAGTCGGCATGTAGTGCTCGACTGCAACCGGGACGCCACCAACGTGGAGCTTCAAGTTGGTTCCATCAAGGGTATCAGCGTTGGTGTAACGCTCATAAGCCTGAAGGGACCGCTTGAGGTTCTCCATTCCAGAGGTGGACGCCAGAACCACACGGCTCTTCATCAGGTCATCGTCAGCGTACTTCTCAGTCTCGATGAGGACCCGATTCAGACCGGTGAGACCAGCAGAGTTGAAGGAGCCGCCAATGTCGTATCGGACATTCTGGGCACCAGGAATGCTGGAGTATGTGCTCTTGTTGAAGCCACCGTAGACACTGTCCTGAGAACCGAAGGCGGCCTCCTCAAGAAGTCCAGCGGTAGTGTCATCAACACCATTCAGCGTTCCCCAATCCTCAAAACCAGTGACCGATCCCTGGATGATCTGCTTGCAGAAGTCACGCTTGAGGCCACCGATGGTCTGCTTGGTACGCATCGCAACGATGTCGATGATCTGCTCCTCACCACCGTTAAGCTCTTCCTCCTCACCGGAGATAAGAACGGGGCGAACCACCTTGGCAGGGGTCACGACCACGGGAGTCGCAACACCGGTCACCGACAGGTCGATTGCCTCGTAGCCTGTCCGCATGCGGGTGTTCTTGGAGTGATCTCCGGTTCCGATACCCTGGATCCACTTCACTCCACCAGACTTATTGGGAAAGCCCTTGCTGTGAACCCGTTCCTGGGCCTCGATCAGCGGAGTGTTAATGTGGAGAGCATCCTTAGCTTCCTCAGCGGCCATAATTGCCGTTGTGGACAACAGTTCATTGTCAACTGACAGGGAGGTAACAGGCATTTTCTATGGCCTCTTTATTGGTTAGGGAGTTACACGCGACCTTGCTTTTTCTTAACTCGCGCATGGATTTTAGGGTTGTCTTTAAGGAAATGGTACGTTGCTGCTGGACCCCGATGGCCCTTGTATCCGCTTTTCACCACCCAGGCAGGGATGTCTGGGCTGTTTTCAGGATCTGATCCTACACTGCTTCGGCCAACTTTGCGAGCAGAAGCCGCCCTTCTTGTGCGTTCTTTCTCCCGCCGTTCAGCCGCCTCCCTGCGACTATGTTGATGTTCGACCAGATTATGCGCATCTTGAAGTGAGATAGGTGTATTTGCTTGTTTCCGACTCTTAACTACTTGCGCAACTTCTGACTTGAACTTCTTGCTCAACATCTTTGGGTGCGTTTCGACAAACTTATTATACGCAGCCTCTGCCTCTGCGCGTCGAGCAGATTGTGTAATCGGCTCAATAAATTTCGAAAAGTTTTGAGCGGTAGCTCGCTCTACCCTCGCCTGGATACCTTCCGGAGTGAACGGATCTGGCAGATCTGAATCCTGGATATCCTTGGATCGAAGGATCTTTTTGACCTGTTCAGTCTGGAAAACCTTGGCCAGCTTTGCTCGATTTTCAAGCAAGGTCTTGGCCTCGTCAGCCAACGCCTGCTTGCGCCTTTGGTAATCAGATTGGACTGCTTCCTTGGCTGCCTTATTGCGCTCCATCTCGCGAATCCGCTCAGACAGCACATGCTTCAGCATCACCTTGGCTTCAACTGGAAGCTTTTCGATCTGCTTTTCGTTGAGCCCATCCAGGATCCGATCGTTCGGATTATCCGGAAGCTCGCCAAGAACATCGGCAAGCCTGTCGAAAAGATTAGATTCCGACTCATCCCTTGCGGCCTCAACAGGCTCTTCCGGCGCAGCTTCAGTAGGCTCTTCCGGCGCAGCCTCAATCGGCTCTTCCGGTGCAGGCCCAACAGACTCTTCCGGCGCAACCTGGGTGGGCGCTTCCTCTACAGCCTGTTCTACGTTTTCGGTTTCTTCTGCTGACATATCTTCTGTGCTCATGACGCCTCCCACGTCTAAATAAAACTACCAAATTACATGGCAGCCATCAACTCCTCATCTTCCTCAGTAAGCTCACCGGGTTCAGGAGGAGCTTCCTCCATCTCGCCCTCGGCTTCCGGCTCTGCCGTAATCTGCTCCATAAAGTCGGAATCGTTCCGCATCTTCCGAATCTGAGCCGCAGCCTTGCGGAGCGCACCGTCGTTATTGATCTCCATTGGATCAAACTTATGCTTCTCGGCGCCCATCTGGCCAGCAAGCTCACTCAGTGCAACCATGGGAACGAAAATATTTGCAGGCAGCGGATTGGGCCACTTGCTGCCCTCTGCTTCAAATGTAATCTCTGGCACAATGCCATCACCCATTGCTTCTGAAGCGAACTGATTAAGCTCATCCGCAATCTGCTGGATGACCTTTACACTAAAGCCCTCTCCCTCTGGTGCTGGAGCCTGTGCTGCAATCTGCTCCATCTGCGCTTGCGCTTGATCCGCGCCCTCCATCGGAGGACCCTCGGCTCCAGGTGGAGGCATCTCAGGGCCGCCTGGAGGCATAGGGGGCGCTCCAGCCGGGGCACCGGGATCACCCGCATAGGGGAGACTCTCTCCGGTCACAGGATCAACAGGCATAATGTACTCCTTTTTCAGACGCTGATAATACCCTTATCACGGGCTCGGCGGTAGTCCTTAAATCCAGGATGGTTTTCGTATCTGTCTTCAAGTTGTTCCCAGGCTTCGGTGCTCGCCTCATCCTGATATCTTTGCTTATCAGCTTGCGCCTCAAAATCAACATTTCCATCGATGCATTCAACGCCCTTCTCTCTCATCACTTGCCTGCGGTGGGATTTGGATTTTAGCCAGCACCCAAGGCCACGGTCAAAGTACGGAAACTGCTCGGAAAACCTGTCAATATTTGCGCTCAGCTTGACCCGCATGGTGCCGGTGCAAGACTCACATTGGCGCGGCGAGATGTTTTCACCATTCTTGAAGTCTATACAAACCAGATCATCGGCGCTGCAATCATCGCAAACGAACTCATGCCAAGCGTTTCCAGACCAGTTCTCTTCATTGATCTGGAACTTGCCCTTTTCAATCTGAGCGGCTGCATCATTAGATTGAAAACGGCTTACCGTAAATATCCTGCCCGCACTGCTCTCACATGAACCACAGTCGATTGCGTCTGGCCTTCTCGAAAACGGCCCAAACCATGTGCTAACCACGTTGCAGTCGCCGCATTTGTAATCGTAAAGAGGCATCTACTGTCCTAAAATCTGCTGGCCAATCATCTGGATAGCTTGAGCCTGCTGCTCTGGCGGCAACATCTTCGCCTCTTCAATAACCTTTAGGGCTTCTGGGTCACTCGCAAAGAGCTGCGCGAATACTTCCAGGGCTTGATCTGGAGGAAGCTGCATGGCGTTCTGGACAATCTGCTCGATCTGACCGCCACCAGGGGGGCCTGCGGGCGCTCCACCGGGCGCTGGAGGCGTCGGGGGCGCTCCACCGGGCGCTGGGCCACCTGGAGGCATGGGGGGCGCTCCAGCCTGTTCTGGGGCCGCTGGCGGCTGCTCCGGTTGACCACCCTTCTCTTCAGACTCTTGCTCCATTTCTGAAAGAATCAAAGCCGGGTCAAGACTCTTGGGCAACTCGAAACGGTCATGAATAGCTTCAAGATATGCCTTCGCAGCAATGGCCATCGGACCCTTTGATACGACCTGCTCAAGAAGTTGGAAGTAGACCGGGTTCAGGTTGACGAGATTCTGCTTCATCTCTTGATCGCCCATTGGTGAGCGACCAGTCTCAGTGAAGCCAATGTCGAACTCCGCATCCAACTGCTCAACCGTGACCGTAATGAACTCGCCCTGCTCATCGATAAGCTCGATAACAGTCTCCGGACTGAGCCGGCTTTCCGTCATCGGCCATACGGCACCACGCACATCTGCCTCGGCGGCGCCCTCGCTCACATCGTCAGCCTGGACCTTGGTGGCTACCTCGTCTTCCTCGTCTTCCCCGCCTTCCTCATCGCCGCCTTCCTCATCCTGCTTTCCAGCGTCATCAAAGCGAAGCTCGTCTTCAATTCTGTCTGCCTCAGACTTAGCAGAATCTTCATCCGCAACTTGGACTTCGCCCTCTGGAAGATCCCCTCCACCGGCAGATAGCGCCTCTTCTTCTGTGTGCTCATACGCGCCCTCGCTGTCGCCCCGGTCTTGCATTGCGGCAATCAAGGCCCGCAAGGCCACTCTTACGGTTCGCTCAAGCCATCGATCGCGTGACTCGGCGTGCCTACCGTATTCGCTCTCAGTGTGAGCCTCTACTGCACGAACTTCCTCGGCTGTGGCCTTGGTTACAACGCCGAGGGCAGCGGGAGACATCGCCATGTTTCGCTCAAGATCTTGCTCTGCAAGCGACATGTTCTCGCGAATATTGTTCGAAATATTCCCGTGCTCAATCGGCGCAATCACATCGCGTAGAGACCCTTGATAAGCCTCGTCCACTTCAACAACAAGACCCTCCTCTCCGTCCATCAGCATGGTCTTGGTTTCGCTGTCGAGCACACCCTTCTTGGTGACGTACTGACGCGAATCCTTTCTCGACGCTTGAGACATATAAGAGCGATACGTGTTCAGCTCCATCTGCTGCGGCAATAGCTGCTCGGCATAGGACAGCCCACGAAATGGATATTCGGGCTCATGTTCGAAAATCAACGGAACGATGTGAGGCATCGGCGTCCCGTCTGGGTTCGAATACGGAAGCGGACCCATGAAGACCGGCTTTCTGGACACTGTTCCCTGGTCAAGGATGTAGATCTCAAGCCGTCCCTGGTAGCGTATCGAGGGATCATCTGGATCTTCAACTTCATCAACCATATTGCAGACTTCATAAACGCGGACGAAGTGATCTTCATCACCTGAGCCCTCGTCCCCGTACCCCTTGCTCTTGCCCGTCTCCTGGCCGCCAAGAGATGACGATGACAGGAAATCTGCGCGGGAAGAACCAATAAGATTGTCAACGCCGTACTCTTCTTCAACTTCGTGCTTGGGACGGTAATAGACGTGGCCAACAAATCTGGCGTCATCCCAGTCATGAACATCGCGATCTAAGACAAGCTCCCACCACGGGAAGGACCGGATCCAAACACGATCCAGTGCCGATCCAGCGCCAGGGTCATACCCAACCTTGCACCCGGCTCCGGGGTACAGAAGAGCCTGCCGTGAGCACAGAAGGACTCGGTCACGAACATTGTTGCTTCTAAACCACTTATTGACCACCTTCTCGGTAATCTTTGGATCGCCACCACCGGTAGCGTCTGGCCCAAATACAACCCGCATTCTGCGTGGATACAGAGAGTTCAGGTAACTGGCGATAGCTGGCTTAATTCGATTGACCTGAATCCTGTCAATCCGGCCAAGTCGATATGGGGCATCTGCGCCATCCTTGTTGCCCTCAACCCACTCCCACCATCGAGTGATATATGCGGCTTTCGAGAGAGCCATCTTTGGCTGAAGTCTTCGCATCTCCTTATCGTGAGAACGTAGATGTTCTTGAAGCGCTTCGGGATTGACATTATCGTCCTTGAAATCCCGGTTCTTCAACTGCTCGTAATTCACGACACTAGACCCCTGACGGCGTTCATTGGATGGCGCGGCTTATTGTACCTCTTTCGCCTTCCGTGGGAAGTCTTAACGGCTCTCGGAATAGTTCGCCTGTTCCATTCGGCAAGAACCAGCGCCATGGCATGGTCATCGTGGTATCCGTCTTGACCTTGAATGCGCCCGCCCTCTTCCCTGATGTGAAGTAGCTCCTGAATGGTTTCGTGATCATTCAGTTGCAGCGCATCACCGTTAATCATTTGACGCGCATACCCAAACGCCTCTTCCTTGTTGCCGGCAGTAGTTACCCAATCCTTCAACACATTCCGGCCCGCCTGCTTCTTCCACAAGGGAACATTGTCGCGCTGAAGGACCCGGATGACATTGCGGCCAGCCCCTCCAGGATTGGACTCACACAAAACTCTCGCCTTGTTGTAGGCATACGAAAGTTCCGACAGCCTCTCCGCGAACAGCTTTTCCCCACCAGTCTTCATGCTCAATACAGCAACCTGACGGCCAGACCTGTCGAGCACTTGCGCAACGGCGTAGTCCCCACCATTGCACCAACTCGGATCGGCCCCGATCGCGTAAGTCATCCCCTTCTCTGGTGGGTGGTAAATCCGAAGATTCCCCTCTTTCTTCTTCGGAACTACCGCAAGAGTCATGTTCAGGTAGTCGATATCAAACCAACTTCCCGTAACCAGGATGAACCCATCCTCAATGGTAAGGGGGTATTCCCGCCGGAACCGCTTCTCACCGATACCGTTCACCCCGTGGATCTTCTGATGGCGCCAGTACAACTGCCCCATGCTCAAGCTGTGGACGATGGAAAGCTCTACCTCTTCATCAGATGGTTCCCAGTTCTTCGGGGGCTCTGATTGGTACGCGATATGGTCTGACCATGGGAAGAACAGAAACTTGATTGACCTGTCTCTCTCCATGTGGGCACGCTGGGCCGCCAGTACCTTTTCGTGAAACAGGTCGCCGGGTCCATTCGCTGTGCTGATAATGATGTTCTTGAAGTGAGGGCCATCATGCATCGTAGATGTCAGCGAAGCCCACACATCACGGGCGTTCGGCCAGAAGGCAATCTCCTCAGCCACAAGGCGCTGGTACGTCCAGGAACGGCCCTGCCCTCGACCACCAGCGGTTAGGCATCGAATACCCGCGCCCGTGTCCTTATATATCAATTCCTTTCGGTTCGATCTCCCAAGTTCCCTCTGAAGCATCTCCGGAAGCGAGTCATGGAAGAAACGAATTCGGCTGAAAATAGAATCAGTAGCATCATTTTCGTGTGCGCAAATCAATGTCCTGATTGGATCTTTCGCTACATACGTCGAGTAAAACGTATCCGCGCAGTTCAGGGTCGTTCCACCAATCTGGCGAGGCTTGGCGATAACGATCGTCTTTACCTCCGGGTTCTGTAAAGCCCTCAAAAGCTCTACCTGTTCCGAATGCGGTTGATCGAACCTCGTTACAACCCCTTTCTCATTGGCAATCTTCAAGCGGCTAATGAAGAGCTGCCTGTCTCGTAAGATTTTGCCAATCGCATGCTTGCTGTTCACTTCGCCTCAGCCGTCTGCGTAATCCAACCAGAGGCAGGCGACTCCTCAAGCCACTCTTCAAGCTGGTTTTGATTGTGCTGTTCTGCGGCCTTCTGAGCAGATGCAGCCTTAGCATAAATGCCAAACGCCCAGGGCTCTCTCGCAACAAGCCCCTCAACCATTCCGGACCAGAACTCGTGTTCAGCAGCCCGTAAATCCGAAATTGTGATTCCACCAAACTCCGGAAAAGTCTCGGCCCACCACTCTTGGAAGCCGTCGAGAGCCTCCCACTGACTCCACTCCGTAATGGAGACCCCGCGCCTCATTGCTTCATTAGAAGCCTTGCACCACCCGGCAACCATGAGATTTCCGGAGTCGTACTGGTTCCTTGCAAGCTTACGGAAGTCTTCCATTCGCTTGTCTGCAATGAACTGCCCGGTGAGGGCCATGGTGAGAGTATCCATGTTTGAGTAGGCTCCTTACCGGCTGAACGCCTTGTTGACGCGGTGACGCATTGCTATGCCTTATATCCATACCGGTGCATCCGATCATACCGAGGCATCTGCACTGGAGGCGGGAGGTCAGGATTTATCGGGGCCTCGGGCATTGGCACTGATTTACCACCAGGGTCGTACACAGGCATATCCACAGGTGCCGCCCTACGCTTCAAGCCCTCCATGACTTTCAAGAGTTCATCCTTCCCCTGGACAACCTCTGTGTCTGCCGGAATGACAACCTCTGTGCCCGCCTCTCCGACAACTGCTGGACCGTCCGTAACCCCGCCATCCTGCATCTTCGGAAGGTCGGCCACCGACACAAGGGACTCCAGGCGATTGGCCATATTCCTAAGCTCAGCCGCCGCCTTGACAACCTCCTGGAACTTGCTGCCCTCCGGAGACTCCTCCATAGGCATGTCTTCAACCATCTCCTCTCCAGCCATGCGGGAAGAGTATTCGTCCGAGAAGTGCGGACCAGGACTGAGACCAGCGGGCTCCTCTTCCATGATCATAAGCATCTCATCGCTATGCTCAGGCATCATTTCACGATTACCGGGCTCGCCAGTAATCTCTATAAGAAGCTGTTTGTCATTAGAGAATGGGTGCATTTTTATTCCTCACTGAAGTTCGTCGTAGCGCCTTGGCCAGTCTGGGTCTGCCGCCATAGCCTCGTCGCTCTTCTGCTTAATGAAGAGAAGGTCTTCCCAGATCTTTTCCTGGTTCTCAGGAAAAAACAACCCAGGGACTCTTTCTCTAAGGCCATCGCTAACAGCCTCATGGTAGTTATCCCAAGGAGTATCCCCCCATTCAGGCGTGGCGGCCCTGAAGCTCTTCCCTTCGCTAAGTGCCTTCTGAATAGGGCTCCACCCGACCGCATCCGTCAACTCTTTGACAGGCACTCCCCAGCGGGCTTCAAAATTCGCAAGGTACTTGTCCGCATGGAGACCTGATGTGGACCCTTTGTACGGGGCGCCATCGGTGCGCTCGATCATTCCAGTGCCGGTGTCCTGACGTTCCGCCTTCTCGTAAGGGTGGAGAGGTCGCCAGTCGGAGGGGTGGGTCGTGGTGGTCTCGGTCCAGCCTCCCTGGGGCTGCTGGGTCTTGGGGGCTCCTGTCACGTTTCCACCCTGGGCGTAAGCCTGACCGACTGGACCATACGTAGATCGCGGGTCAGTCTCTACAAACCCGGTTGGAGCTGACCCTACGGGGCTCAACACTTGGGAAATGGCCTCGTCTCGGGGTATCCCGACCGCGATCAAATCCTGGACTGCTCTAAACTGTCTTTGGCTCAGGTCTGCCATATCAATCCCTCTTCAGCCGCATCAGCGGCTCTTCACGTTCTGCCCTAATCGCATCTCGGGCCTTGAGCGAGGCTTCTTTCAGAGGCATCTCGGGATGCTTGGCCCGAAGCATTTGTGCCACCAGTGTTGCAGATCGATACTCATCTGGATTCATCATCTTCTTTCTCTTCGACACGACTGCTCCAGCGCAAAGGGCTCGTATGTAATATCACACAAATAAAAACCCGGCTCAAGCATAAGCTCAAACCGGGCGTGTTCTCAAGTTGCCACACCAGAGAACGTGGGACGTGGAGGGGATGTCCCAGGAAGGACGTTCCACCTAATGGGAGGCAACAGTCAAGTCAAGCATCCCCAACAGCGGACTCAGAAATATCATCTGCCGCTACACCGCAAATCTCCCACACCGTGGAGACTGCATTCAAAAATTCGAACTTCGACATCTCGCAGAATCGTGCATACGACACCAACATGAATGCCAAGGCATCCAGCACATCTTCTGGATCAAGGTCCTCACCAACGCGGTCAAGCTCCTTGAAGATCGCATCCTGAACTGCCTGCGCGTCAAGCATGTGCCGCACTCTTTGCCCAGAAATGAAACATTCGAACCACATCCTTCTTCGGATTTCTGCTGCACCTTAACAGTCGCACAACTTTGCCGTCCACCTCAAGACCCAATGCGCCCTTCGGGTACAGGACAATCCGACCACCACACCGCTCGCCAATCAGTCTCCGAAGAGCCTCGATGGCATGCCACTCCTGAGAATACTCAGCAAACGTCACTTGTCATTCCTCTCTACTCCAAACGATGCGTACGGCTGCTTGTCAACCAACTCGCCAACCCACGCCTCCCGGTCTGCCTTCTCCGACCGACCAAACAACTTCTTCGATGCGTTCTCAATATTCCTCACTCCCAATTTGAGCGAGGTCAGCAGCCCGGAAGCGTCTCCGCCAGAACCCTTCCAGCGTCCCCAGAGCTGGTCCACCGTGTCCTCCCTACAAACACGACGTTCCTTCTCCAAGTACCCGACAACGCCAGAATCAGTGGGTATCTGGCCTCGATCTGAAGCCTCCCGTGCTGCTGCCTCTAAACTCTTTGTCCGCGCCAAGCTCGCAGCGTAAGCATTCGCCAACGCCTCCGGACTCGCGCTCTCTATGTCAGTGTCCTCCACCAACTTCTTCGACTCCTCACAACTGCCCACATACGAACAGTTGATGCACCTCAAGCCAGGACGAGCAGGACGCTGACTGCTCTCGTCAACCCAATCCGCTGCATCCATCATTCGCT
>Ga0098061_1001744_pt1 | contig 10511 bp, 1 predicted proteins | sample 22_taG_FD_92579 | JGI IMG/M metagenome (GOLD analysis project Ga0098061, IMG submission 92579) | Marine viral communities from the Subarctic Pacific Ocean - 22_ETSP_OMZ_AT15343 metaG | ecosystem: Environmental > Aquatic > Marine > Oceanic | place: Subarctic Pacific Ocean | collected 2015-01-20 | reverse complement strand
TTGGTCCTGATTCGCGCTATATTCCACTTTTAAAGAGAGGAAGCCGATTTACATCCGAGACGGGCTTAAATTTTGTTTTGACTGAAAATGTAGATTTTAATAAACCTAAAAATTCCGTCATTGCAGCGAAAATAAATCCTTCTACGGGCGCTCCCACATATTATGCCATTAGGGCCCATGGAAATGTAGTGTCTGGGTTTTTTAGCCGAGAGCAAATTCCAGTCGGCCCTTATGAAAGATTTAAAAAAGTTGGTTTAAGAAATTCTAATATTTCTGAAATAATTTCAGTAACCGACACAGAAGGTAATGAATATTATGAAGTAGATTATTTGGCCCAAGATATGATTTTTAAAGAAGTATCTAATACGAACTTTAAAGCGGACAATGTTCCTTCAATTTTAAAACCATACTTGGTATCTAGAAAGTTTGTAGTAGACAGACGAAAAAACAGCGCCGTGCTTCAATTTGGAAGCGGAAAAGCTAGCGAGAGTGATGTTGTTGCCGACCCAGGCGCCGTTGCAATGGACATCTTTGGAAAAACGTATGTGACAGACACTACGTTCGATCCTAGCAAATTGCACAAAAACGACAGTTATGGTGTTGTCCCAACTAACACCACTTTAAATGTAGTGTATAGAACAACCAATCCTACGAACTCTAACCTAGCTGTGGCTTCTTTAACTAATGTTTCGAATGCCTTATTAGAATTTAAAAATGCCAACTTGTTAACTAAAACAGTTATGGACACCATTAAGTCTTCTATTGAGGTCTCCAACGAGGAGCCCATTGTAGGGAATGTCACAAACGCATCTACTTCTGAAATAAAAAGAAGAATTTATGATACCTTTCCTACTCAAAATCGTGCTGTCACACAGGCTGATTACGAAAACTTAACCTATAGAATGCCGGCAAAATTTGGTTCTATAAAAAGATGCTCTGCGCAGAGAGATCCAGATTCAAGAAAAAGAAACTTAAACTTATATGTTATCTCGGAAGATAATTTTGGCAAACTCACAGCCTCTAATAGTACGATAAAAAACAACTTAAAAACTTGGCTTAACCATTATAGAATGATGAGCGATACAATTGATATTGTCGATGCGTATGTTGTTAATTTTGGAATTGATTTTATCATTACACCAGCAGTTGGCGTTAACAAATATTCTTTGATGGAACAATGTGTTGCACAATTAAAGAAAAAGTATAACACCCCTTATTACATTGGCGAGCCCCTTTCCTTGACTGATATATACTCCGAACTCAATAAAGTTAAGGGCGTCCTTGATGTGGTCAAGGTAAAAATCACCAACAAGACCGGCGGCAATTACTCCAGAGTACAGTTTAACATCAATGAGAACATGTCTCCAGATGGCACCTATATCATTATTCCCAAGAATGCAGTCGCAGAGCTTAAATATCCATCAGTAGACATTAAAGGAAAAATTAGATAATGGCGATCAAACGTTATAAAGCCACCGCAGATACCACTATCGTCAATGCCTTTTTGCCCGGATGGAAACTCCGGGCCACTGGCTCTAATATGGGCATGGCCGATGTGATGGAAGTGTTTTCCATTTATGGCCGAGTTACATCAGGCTCTCAGGAGCTTTCACGCTTACTTATTAAGTTTCCCACTACTACTATTTCTTCGGACAGAACCGCTGGAACTGTCCCAGCTAGTGGGAGCGTCAGTTTTTATTTGCGCCTTTTTAACGCTCAACATTCTAAGACTGTGCCGAGTGATTATAAATTGGCTGTAAATCCAATTTTTACTGATTGGCAGGAAGGGACAGGCTTAGATTTAGAGACATATAGGGACGCTACACATGGAAACGTCGGTTCTAACTGGATGAGCGCATCAAATACTGCAGCCTGGAATTCAGTTTCGGGCGGCGGCGACTGGCTCTCTAGTTCGGCTGATTATCGATATGAACAATCGTTTTCGACAGGTTTGGAAGACTTGGAGATTGATATAACCCCCTTGGTCGAAAGGTGGATCAAAGGCGCCGGCGCAGGCGGCATTGCGAATTATGGCGTGGGAGTTAAGCTTTCTTCTAGTTATGAAGCCCGGGCCACTGGCTCTACTGGTACTGATCAGAGTGTTCAGAATAACCCACTGGGTGCCACGAAGTCTTATTATACAAAGAGGTTTTTTGCTAGAGGTTCGCAATATTTCTTTAAGCAGCCTGTGATCGAAGCCCGTTGGAACAGTTCTCGGACAGATGATCGCGGCGACTTTTATCATAGTAGCTCTTTAGCGAGCGCCGCCGAGAATTTAAACACCATTTATCTCTACAATTATGTGAGAGGAGTTTTAAGAGACATTCCGAACATTACCAATGGTGATCCCATTTTTGTGAACGTATACTCTGGCTCTCTTTATAATACAGGGCCCTCCGGAAGCGCGATTACACAAGTTCTATATACGCCAGCGACCGGCGGCTGGGTTTCTACGGGAATTTATTCTTGCTCTCTTTGTATCGCGTCCTCTTCCAACAGCCCAAACCCCATTTTTGATGTTTGGTCTTCCGGCTCTACTCAATATTTTTCCGGTACGATTGCCCCTCTTGACCTGTCAGGATTTCAAACGGTTGCTAAGCCGGTTTACTACCTCAACATAACAAACCTTAAGGGAAGATATCGGAGCAACGAAAACGCTCGGTTTAATCTCTACATTCGCAACAAGAACTGGAACCCTACAATCTACACTTCAGCCCAAGCAGACCCGCCGGCAACAACCATCCACAGCGCTTCTTATCGAGTTTATCGCACGCTGGACGCCTATGAGGCCATTCCTTACGGCACTAGTTCTGAACTATCAACTCTTCTTTCATATGATGTGTCAGGAAATTATTTTGACTTTGATATGGACAGCCTGGAGCCAGGATACACATATGCGTTTAAATTTGCGTTTTATGATCCGGCCTTAGCGTCTTGGACCGAACAGCCAGAATCGTTCAAGTTTCGAGTAGAAGATTATGAGTATTAAAAAACTTTTTGATTCAACAAATAAATCCCGAAATTACTTATCTGACACCGACGAACAGAGTGCCTTTAACGCTGTCGAGTCAGCAAGAAATGTTGCGGCGATTAAAGCCAAACAAGATGAGTTTGTTCCTCATGTAGATTATTCGGATCCAACAAAATTTGCCAAATATGGTTCGGCGTATTTATATTATAAGTCTGCAATGACGCAGATTTATGATTACTATCCTTACGATGGCTCAGACGCTGAAATCACAGAATACTACAACAGACTTTTAGATATAGAAAAATATATCTTTAACAATCTTTATCCTCGTACCAATGGTTTAATCCATCTTGGCGCCGATGGATGGGGAAGCAGAGTGGGCGCCCAACGATCTGGGTATGGCCTTTCAAACGCGGAAGAATATATTTCTTTCTTTGGCGGCCCCAACACTTCTTCGTATTCTACATTAGCTGATGCCTTTCCCAACCCCCACAACAACAAGTATCAGTATTCAAATATTTATGATACGAACATTTATACAAGCGATGGCCAGCCAGCAGATTATGCATCTGGCTCCCGCGAATCCAATCTTAAGTGCGATTTCGATAGAGGAGTAACAGTTGAATTTTGGCTTAAGAAAGATGCATTTCAAATTGTCAACACTAACAAAGAAGTAATCTTAGATCTGTGGAACACCAACGCTTCTTCAAGTGCTGGTTATGGCCGCTTAAGAATTGAGCTAATGGGCTCTTCTTCCATCTCGCCCTTCCGGCTTACAGCTATGTCGGGAACATCAGGGATATCGTTTCAGACTATCGGTACCAACATTACTACGGGCTCCTTGTCGGGCTATCATCACTATGCAGTTAGCTTTTATAATTCTGGGAGCACCTTCAATACTAAATTGTATGTAGACGGCGCCCTGGAAGATCATAATCAAGTCGCCGGCGCTGTAAACGAACTTAACGCGAAAAACATGAGGGGCCGCATTGGCTCTCTGGTTGGCCCTCCTTCGGGCAGCACTGCGGTTGCTGGCTGGGGGAAATTGAGTGGTTCTATAGATGAATTTAGATTTTGGAAAGCAACTCGCAATTCAAACGATGTTGCTCGCTATTGGAAAACCCAGGTGAGGGGCGGCACCAACACTGATATTAGCAATACCACTTTGGGCATTTACTATAAGTTTAATGAAGGCATTAGTGAAGATACTAATCTCGACAAAACTGTTTTAGATTATAGCGGAAGAGTTAGCAATGGAACTTGGATTGGGTATGGCGCGAACTCTAGAGCAACATCCTCCGCGATTGTCCTTTCTAACACGACAACTTCAGAATATCGCGATCCCATTGTGTATTCTACCCACCCCACAGTCGTCAGCCTACAAACAACTCTTTTGAATAACGGCACCTATCATGATGCCAACAATACATCTACTTTTGTTAATTTAATGCCATCGTGGATTTTAGAAGAGAGCGAAAATCCCGAGACAGATCTTAGACTGGTATCGCACATTATTGGGGCTTACTTTGATAAGCTGGCTTTACAGATAGCGGCTCTTCCGAAATTTAAAGGGGCTAGCTATACAAGTGCGTCTGCTAAGCCGTTACCGTTCGCCCAGAACTTGCCGCAGTCTATGGGGCTCTATACTCCAGAGATTTTTGTCGATTCGACGGTTATGGAAAGGTTCCTAAACCGAACTCAAGGCACCTTTATGGAATCAGATTTAGAAGATACAAAAAATCTGATTTACTTAAATCTTTACAATAGTTTAACAGGAATTTTTAAAGCGAAAGGGACCGAAAAAGCTATTAAAAACGTTTTTAGATGCTTCAACTTAGATGACCGAGTTATCAAATTTAAGACCTATTCGGACGGACAAATTTATGAACTACAAAACAACCTGCAGTTAACATTGGTTCCGAATTCGTCTATAAACTTTAATGATAATAACAATTTAGCTGGTGTTGTTTTCCAGCAATCAGATGCCGCTAATCCTGAATCGTTTGCTTTTATATCGGGAACTTATACGGATAACAAAGAAGATCGGTATGGCATGACTGTTGAAACAAACGTTATCTTCCCGGCATTCGAAAGAAGAGATGAAATAGTCAACCGAGGGTTTAAAGAGGTTTCCCTCTTCGGAATGACTTTAGCCAACACGGCTTCTGTTAACGACACCACCTGGGCCTCAACTGACCCAGTTAACTTTCAGGTTTATGCTGTTCGTAACGAAGTTTGGGATAAGGGCGTTTACTTCAAGCTCACATCCTCAGTAGCACCATTCCCGTTTCCTGTCCTTACCAGCAGCATGTACATGGGTGTCTACAATAATGAAGAATGGAACTTCTCAGTTCGCCTTAAGCCTTCAAATTATCCTTTGGCCGATGTGGTTACTGGCTCTAGCACCTTTACTTATGATCTAGAGTTTAGGGGCGTCAATACTCTTAACGATACTGTACAAAACAACTTCTTATTGACAGCTTCTATTGGCCAAGCAACTGGTTCTGAAATTCTACAGTCTGCAAAGCGGCTTTACGCCGGCGCCCGACGAACAAACATCACTGGCGCCCTCCAGACTAGAAGTGATGTGCTCTTTACCAATATGAAATATTGGACCAAATATCTTGAGTATAACAACATTACCCAACACACTTATGATATTAACAACGCTGGTATATCTGGCTCTTATAAGAACATTTCTGCACTAGATACCAATTTATCTCAAATTGATGCCCTCAATTCTAATACGTTAGCCCTTCACTGGACATTTGATAATGTAACAGGCTCAGACAGTAGCGGTAATTTTTACTATATCCAAGATATGAGTTCTGGCTCGGTATTGTTGCGCAGCAAATATGGTTGGCCCGGAGCAATTGCGGGCTCTCAACATACTGGCTACGGCTACGGGTTTAAGGTTTCTTCTACGGATGTTGTCAAGAAAGATCTTACCAATATAACCAAGTTTACAGACCCCGAAGATCCCATCTCTTCTAACATGGTGAACGTCTTGGGAGATGATAAGGTGGTCTTTGGTATTTCCGAGGCAAAGCCCAAATTCTTCCATGTCGTTGAAAAAAGCATGTATAGCGCCATTTCTGAAGAGATGTTATCTTTCTTTGCCGGCGTAATTGATTTTAATAATGTTATTGGCGATCCTGTTAACAGATATCGCGGCCGATATAAAACTTTAGAGAAGCTGAGAGAAATCTTTTTCAGAAAAGTCTCAGAGGTTTCCGATGTAGAGAAATTTATTGATTACTATAAATGGTTAGACGACGCAATCGCCATTATCATCTCTCAACTGGTACCTGCTTCGGCAGCATTTGTTGAAGATTCTTATAACGTAATTGAAAGTCACGTATTAGAGAGAAACAAGTATCGAACCCAATTCCCCACAATAGAATTCCAGGCGCCCGATCCCGAAACCCCGATAATGGGCATTAACGAACAGCTTTATAATTGGCGTATTAATCATGCCCCTCTTTCTAATAATCAGAATACAAATACATTATGGTGGAAACAGAGAGCAGACAGGCTTTTAGACAAGCAAATAACCTCTGGCGATACAGACATTGACCGACAGAGAGAAGTTATTCGCGAAAATGCGAACATTATTAATGTTCATACTTCTTCTACTGTTTCGACAGTTGGCAAGCAAGAATACCAAACATCAGTTGATGTGCTTAGAACACGCGCTGCTCCATATCGTATGCTTCTGAGCAAACATAATGTAATTAAAGGTGGTGTCAACTTTGAAGATAACAAGAATATTGCTCTTACATATAATGCGCTGTCTCCGGCCGGCCCTGTTAATAGAGACTTAAACCGGTTTATTCCTCTCAACGTCTTATTGGCTTTTGCCAAAGACATTAACGTTGTACCCATTACGAGCGAGGTGAATCCCTCCAAGAAAATTAAGAGATTTTTCGGAGTTCAGCACGGCCGCGACTGGCAAGATGGCGTGGGCTATTCCAATGTCAAGTCCTCCTTTATCTTTCCGTTTAATGTTATTAGCTCGTCGGTAACTACGGGGTACAATAAAGCTGTTGTCGAAAATGTAACCGGAAATATTGAAATAACCAATTTACATAATGATGTATATGGTCTCGATATGGAAAAACCAATGCAGAGCCCATTCACTGATTATGCCGTGGGTGGTCATCAATCTCGCCACGTAAAGATTAACCGTGGTAGCGATAATTATACTAACCGACCAGAAGCTTGGAAACTCTTATTGGGTACTCTTACGGGCGCGTGTTATCGACCGGTTCCGCAGTTCACGGGCGCTATAGGTATGGTCGGCCCCGACTATCCGTGGCCTGAAGCTAATGAAGTTGGAGCGATCCCTTATCCAATGACCGCATCGCAAAAGGCGGTTTACTATCGAGGGCTCACTGCGAAAAGCCCGGTAAACATTAGAAACATTCAAATGACCACAGGAACGCTAGCGCGACCTGAAACCGTCTTGGGAAATTATCATCAGACTTACAACATTCTTAACAGCGTAGGCGGTTATCAAAATCCGCGTGGTTTTGTGGAAAGCCCTCCACAAATTCCTTCAAATATTGTCGCAGGGGCTCTTAGTCCTACGCAAGCTCGATCAATATTAGATATCCGCCGCACCGATGAATCACATTTTGAATTTGTGCCAGAATATTCAGTAGCTTATTACACCACTAGCTCGAATAAATCTATTATTCGACAACGATTCTCTGCTCCGGGCGGTATCGAAACAATCGGCCAAGGATATGGAGATATCCGCTCTGATGAATACTCGGTTTACAACGCCCGGAATTATAGAAACTGGACAGTTTTACGACCGTTTCAGAACTTCGGCGCCGGCACAGTTTCAGAGCCAGTTGGCGTCGGAACACCAGGGATCCGTGTTTTTGATATTAATGGCAAAGATTTTGGATTGTATTCGAACCTCACACAGCACGCTGGCCGCTTCGGGCGCAGTTCCTTGTTGGTTACCAATCCTGGCGCAACCTACGATCAGGCACCTTCTTATGTTAAAGTTAACCGGAACCCTCGCCATTATTTGGTGCAAACCGGCCCGAACACATTTGTAACGTCTTCACAATACGATAACTTCTGGATAAAGCATCAAATCCCACGCGCCGACCGTCAATACGCGTGGATCACGGGCGCCCTGGCTCCCAAGGCCCTTAACGGCGGATTGCGCTATTACGGCTATGCGCCGACCTCCGGCCCGCAAGAGGGCTATTACGAAACTACCAATGCGTCCGGGCGCGTCTATCTATCTTATTTTGATTTTGTGTCGGCCAGTTCGGTCTTGGGAATAGCTGGCACCGCATCGATTTATCAGCCGGCAATGGATTTGAATATTTATGTCCAAGAGGCCGTAGACACTAATGAAGATAATGTTGTAGGATATTCTCTCGCTGACTATACTTTAGGTGGCTATTTAGATTACTTTAATGAAGTATTGTTATCGGGCACTGTTGGGGGTCTTCAAGATGACTTAAATCTGGGAGCCGACTTCTTTAATTTGCTAATGACGCAGCGTAAGAGTACTTTTGGTTATAGGTGTGTTCCGGAAACTGGACCCGTACAAAATTCGCTTTTGCGCCGCCACCGCCGCGAAAATATCCTTACAGTCCACGATAACGCGACTTTAAGCAGATACACAGTTAAACCTTATACAGATCGAGGCCGAACAACTCTTATTAATATAGATGTGAACCAACTCGACAGTGATGGCGCCGTCACCACTTCAGAAAATGTGACGCTCAAAACTTCTTATAGCAATGAAAAGATTTACTTTAGCAACACCACTTTGAACGAATATTACTTCCCCGAGGAAGGCGCCGGCAAAGATCTCATATTTGATCAATTGGTTACGCTAGCAAATACCTCCGATACCTACACTTTAAATTGGGTATTGTACGCTGAGCAGCTATTCCCAACCCGAGAAAGAGAATATACATCCGGCTCCTCTACTCGTATTGGTTATGATAACTTGTATTGGAGAGGCACACAACTGGAAAGATACGAGCTTTTTAATACTTCTATTGTCACCAGTTCTTATGGGATTCGTCTTTCGGCTTCTTCATGGCCTCTGGACGCGCCCTTGGGATTTGAGACGCGGAGTGTTGGAGCAATTCCATATATCGATCTGGAAACCGATTATTTATTAGTAAGGTCAAACTCTGCTGGTGAAATGCAAAACGAGTTCTTTCATGCTCTACCCGGCCTTTATAATTGGATCACGCCCGGCAGCGAACCTGCCACAGAAGGTCGCAAAGCTAGAAGTTGTGCTGCTTCGGCCTTATACGCAAGAAAAAATTTGTTAAACAACGCACTGTCTATAGTCGCGCCATCTGGAATTCCCATTCCGGAGACCGGCTCCATTCCTCGCGTGCCAACATATACAAACTATACTTCATTATTTGGCACAATGGAGTTATATGGAGGCGCTGCAGCATGGCAGGCAGGAGAGATGGCTGGTATCGTGGTCAAAAGCGGCTCCACTTCTATCTGGAGATCAGCTCCTTCAGAGCCATGGTTTAGAGATTATGCAGGATATGAAGACGAATTAGGAAGAGTAAGCAAGGGATATTCTATTATTCCAGAGTTCCGTATTAGCGAGCATGTAGAAGATTATGAAGCATACGGTATCAATGGTGGGGAGGTCTTTGACACTTTTGAAATTGTAGGAACGGATAAGAATAGCTCTCAAACTGATTTTTACAAAGATTATTCAAATACAGAATTTATGCAAGGGTTTGTAAACATAGGGAATGAAACCTATTTGTCTGCATCTGAACTCATGTTGGTGTGTAGCGCTAGTATACGATTTATGCCATATAAGGGATTTTATCCAGCCCAAAGAACGGTGGACATTGTAGAGCGATTTAGAAAGTCATATAAGGATGCAGTCGTAGGCCAAGCCGGCGTCGGACTCACGGCTATTCGTAATGCTGGAGGGGACAGCGGCTTGACGCGCCCACTTGTGCAAGCGCTTTTCGCACCCGGGTTGCTATACAACACTATTAAATCTGGAATAGCGGTAGAATATCCTCTTATTACCAAGCCTTCTTTTAAGAAGCCAAATTTCTTTGGGCGCAACAATACGTTGAAACAAACACAGCGAGCCAACTGGATGATTGAAGCAGCAGCGACGGGCGGCGCCGACTTACTAAACCGTGGACCGTCCCTTTCTTATCAAGGGGGAACCATTTTTGATCATCGCGTACCGTTTGAAGCGATAATAGAGCCAGAAAAATATATTACCGACCTCCGCTTTTTAGACACAGAGCCTCACCCTTCGGCGTCATTGGCGGCCACAGCTTCGTTTGTGCCGGTTAAAACAGATACTTTATATCCGAAGATGACATCTAATTTCTTTGGCGAGGTTGGCAATTTCTTCTTAAAAGATGCAGCTTATAGTCGTTTAGAATCTGGTGTTGTGACCGACGATCTTAGATTTAAGTCTGGCAGTGTTTATGGCGCACGCCTGAAATTGCGCCGTTCAATGAGTGGAAGTCGCCTCTATACTGAAGAATCCGGCACAATG
>Ga0098061_1001743_pt1 | contig 10511 bp, 14 predicted proteins | sample 22_taG_FD_92579 | JGI IMG/M metagenome (GOLD analysis project Ga0098061, IMG submission 92579) | Marine viral communities from the Subarctic Pacific Ocean - 22_ETSP_OMZ_AT15343 metaG | ecosystem: Environmental > Aquatic > Marine > Oceanic | place: Subarctic Pacific Ocean | collected 2015-01-20 | reverse complement strand
TTTTGAAGATATGGAAACAAGGGTTGAGAGAATCGCCCTGCTTCCTGGTGGTTTTAAGCCACCTACAAAGGGTCACTTTAATGCTCTCAGGTATTTGCTTGATGATGCTGATAGAGGTGTCGTTTTTATTGGTAGTAGAGTACGTGACGGTATTACACCTGAGCAATCTGAGCAAATATGGAAGATATATTCAAAATATATTGATAAGCCTGTAGAGATTGTAAGTGTACCAAACCCAGTAAAGGCAGTTTATGATTTTGCTGATGCAAATTTAGACAAAACGTTGTTGGTTGGTGCTGGTGGTCCTCGTGAAAATGATGACGGTACAGTTGACGAAGGTGACATTGAACGTTACAAGTACTTTCAAGATAATGTTGAAAAATACCCATATGTTAATGTAGTTCAAATACCAAGTCAAGAGGAAGGTATGCGTGGATCTATAGTTCGAAAAGAGATTGAGAAAGATATTGAACAGGGCCTGGAGTATTTTGTACCGGAAGAAGTCATTACGTCCAAGGATGACATACAAGCCATAGAAGAAATATTAACAAACAATTAAATAATAGTATGAGAGATGAAAAGCGTAGAGAGAGTATACTCTTAGAAGAGGCCTACAAAAAGGTAAATGAAATGAGTCTTTCACCGGCTGGGCCTGCTTCCGGAAGTGCCGCGGCAGCTCAGTCAGGGCCTTTAATTGCCAGTGCCGGTGATGAAGAGATGTGTGGTGATGATATTTCAACAGATATCACGGCGGTGGCCGTTCAAGCTATTGCTGCTATAACCGAATTAGCTGCAGCTGCGGGGGCAAACGTCTCTGTAACGGTGGATATAGGTGAACAGGAAGTAGAAGTAATCGATCAATTTAATACAGGGTACGAGGATGTTGGTAGTACCTGACCAAATTCGTAAATAGCAGTTGCTATGAAAAAGTTTAACCAATTCTTTCTAGAAAAACAAGTCTTAGGACTCATTGAGTTCTTTGATGTGGACGGTATTGGCAAAATTCCATCAAAACTCGACTCAGGGAATGGGGCATTTAACGTTATACACGGGGAAGATGTACAAGTTCAAGGTAATAAGGTTCATTTTAAGACTGTCAACAATAAACGTCTAATGAAAGATAAGGTAGATGACATTGTTATTAATGTCGGTGCTGGTAACACAGAGGAAAGACCAGTAATTAACTTTGATCTTAAGATTGGTAATAAAGAATTTAAAGATATACCCTTTTCAGTAGGTAACAGATCTTCTAACCTGTTTAAAATCTTAGTGAGTAAGGATTTTATTGAAAACGAGCTCGATGCTTTAATCGACGTAAGTCAAGAAGACATAGCTAATAGAGAGTTTGAAGCTGATTATTAGTATTTATACTTTATATACAACTACCTCTCCAGTCAGAAACAAACTGATAAAACTCATTTCTAGTCGCGACATCTTCTAAAAAGTCAGAACTTAATCGACTAGTCTTCATTTCACAACCATCGTGCTTAATACCCCTTAAACAAGCGCATGTATGGGTAGCAGAAATCATAACTGCAACGCCTTTATTGCCTTCACAAATTTCATCAATAGCTTTATGAATCTGCATAGTCAGGCCTTCTTGTATTTGAGGTCTTCTAGCATAATGTTCAACAATTCTGTTTAATTTACTCAATCCAATCACTTTACCACTAGGAGATGGTATATAAGCTACATGAGCCCTACCAGAAAACGGTAAATGGTGGTGTGAACAGAAGGATTTGACGGGAATTCCACCTTGAAACACCATTCCATCGTATCCATCCGATGGAAATGCTGTAACATTGGGTAATTCGTTGTAACACCCTGCAGCTAAGTCATTTACAAAGGCTTTCGCTACTCTTTTAGGTGTATTATCACTATTAGGATCGTTCCTCCAATCGATTCTCAATGCATCTAAGTATTTTTCATAAGCTTTTGCTGCATCTTCAATAACTTTTTCTCTTTCTACACCTGTTAGAGGCATATTACCATTAGCTGTAGGTAATTTGGTTACTGTACGATCCATATAGCTTATTATATGTTATATTTTTTATAATCAAGACTAAATATTGTTATGGATAGGTTGTCGCAAAAAGAGCTTTTGAGTGAGGGATTCAGCTCCCTTCTTAAGAAGACCGCTCAAGCGGTTGGAGCAGTTGGTGGAGCTTTAAAGAGTGCATCAGATGCAGGAATTACCGGCGGGTTGGGTGATGTGGCTAAGGGGGCAGCAAGTGGTTGGAAGAAGACTGGTGAGGCCTTAACTGGTAGAGTAAAAAAGCTAGAGAAGTTTTTAGATGATCAAGGTCTAATGAAGGTTAATAAGCCCAAACCAGGAGAACCCCCTATTCAAGAGCCAGTTAGTAAACGGGATATGAAAGGTAACGTAGCTATTGTCCCTATTGTACAATATGATTACACCAAGGATACGAAAACTGGTAAAATTAGTGGAAAAGAACCTATGGAAGGGGTTAAGATTGAGACAAGAAAGTATAAATGGAAGGATAAAAGATGGGAAGTGTTACGTGATAAACAAAGAAAAACTCATGCATGGGGTGTAGAGTTAGATAGAGAGGATATTGCTGAAGCTCAATCAGATTCCGAGGGGCCTTTAACAGGTAAAGTTGTTAAACATGAAACCTCTAAAGGTGGTCTTGCCTATGGTACAGTGGTTGGTTATGCTGATGAATACGTAGCTATTGATCCGTTTAAAGGTAATAGAGCTCCAGGTATATATGGTAAAGAAGATACAAAGGTTGAAGAGTCGACTGCAGAAGAGGCAACACAGCACTATAGTGCACCTAAGACAGAAGGAACTTCTCAAAAGAATCTGCTAAGACAGTTGACTTTGCTTTGCGATTAATTAATTATCCGAGAGTGGGACGAGGATGAGCCTTTTAAACTCTTAGCTATAGTTGATTTATCTCTAATTTCCTCATAAATAACGTTATGAAAGTAACATTTAGTGTAACATTCAACCCAACTAAAGAAGATGTTGAGAAGTACGAGTCTGCAGACGCGTATATTAAAAGAATGATATCTGATAGTTTAGCTGATTTTACTAATCCGGAAAAGTGGAGTATAGAAGAAGATACACAGCCAGAGCCTGATTCACAGCCAGAGCCTGATACACAACCTAATCTAGCGCCTGGACCGCCACCTAAACAAGGTGCACCGGTCGGTCAACAGCCAACACAAGGTAAAGGTAATTGGTTTGCAGGTACAACTTGGGGTGATTAAGCACCTAATACCGAACAAATAAATCGAAGTATTTTACTTCGAGATATCTCAGAGTTATTAAACTCAAAGGAATATATATCATTATCGATACATTGTTTGGTATTAAACATATTAAATATTTCTCTATAACCGGACTTATTAACATCAGCTTGGTTACTATCACCTAAAACAACATATCTAGAATATCTTCCAAACCTGGTTAAGATTGTTGTAAGTTCCTTACGCGATAGATTTTGTGCTTCATCAACAATAACAAAAGTATTGCTAAAAGTTAAACCTCTAACAAAATTAACTGGGATCGCCTCTATCATGCCTTTCTGTTTGAGCAAACTATAAGTACCGGTGTCAGATATTTCAGTTATTTTCTCTTCTAATGGAATTGCATATGGTGAGAATTTCTCATCAATTTCACCTGGTAAGGACCCAAGGCTTCTTTCTGCAGACTCTGTAACAGATCTAATATAAACTAATCGTTGAAATTGTTCCTGCTTTAATAGTTCCAAACCAGCGTATACAGCAATATATGTTTTCATACTACCAGCTGGACCATCAACAAATCCCATTTTTGTATTACTCTGTTTAATACAGTTATAAAACTCTCGATGTTTTGGATTAAAGTAAAAGGGCCTTTTAAGCTTAAAGTTAAATAACCAATTTTTTTGTAATGATTCTGTGAGCTCAACATCAGAACTCACCCGGCGTAGACGCGCAGATTTTACACTCATGTATTAATATTTAGTTGAAAATACTAAGCACATATAATATAATTTATAAAATGATTGATTGTACTAAGGAGACTCTCATTGTATCTGACGATAAAGCATTCTATACACTTGAAGGAGAAGGGGAATACGCTGGGATGCCGGCAGTATTTTTTAGACTATCGATGTGTAATTTGACATGTAAAGGTTTTGCTTCAGCTGATTCACCGCATGGTTGTGATTCTTATATTTCTTGGTCAATCAAAAATAAGATGACATTTAATGAGATATTTAAATATTTTGAAGAATTCAATCTAGTAGATAAATTACGTGAAGGGGCAATCTTGAAGATTACCGGTGGTGAACCTTTAGTACAACAAAAACAACTTCTTAAATTTATAGAAGCTTTTATACATAATTATAACTTTCACCCTGTAATTGATTTTGAAACTAATGCTACAATTCAACCTGATGAAAGATGGGTAAAGGAGTTTTTCGTAACCTTTACAACATCACCAAAATTAACATCAAACGGAGATCCTGAAGAAAAAACATATAAACCCGAGGTATTAAAATGGCATAGAGATATTGGTTCAGGTTTTAAATTTGTTGTTAGTTCTTCAGAAGATATAGATGAAATATGGCGTAAATTTGTAGATAATGAAAAAATAAATGTCCCAAAACATAGAATCTGGTTTATGCCCTGCTCCGGTAGTCGACAAGAACATATTGAAAATGCACCAGCTGTAGCAGAATATGCTAAAGCTATGAATGTGAATTTTTCACCTAGGTTACATTTATTAATTTGGGATATGGCTTTAAAGGTTTAACCATATATATATAGTATGAGAATTGCATTTTCAGGGACAGGTAATAGCGGTAAGACTACTTTAATAAAAAGCTTTTTATACACCTGGAGCAATTACACAACACCAAATAAGACCTACAGAGATCTTCTAAAGGAAGAAAAACTTCTACATTCCTCAAAAACAACTACAAAGACACAGGAAAAGATCCTCGATTTTATGATTGATCAAATTCAATCTGCAGAAGCGGGTAGTAATATGGTATTCGACAGATGCCCTTTAGACAATATTGCATATTCAATGTGGTGTAATGAGAAGAAAGTTAAAGGTTTTACAAACGCATATATAGCTGAACATATTAAGCTAATGAAAGAGTCCATGAGATTCTTAGACATAATATTTTTATGTAGATTTGATGAAAGTCAAACAATACAAGACGACGGGGTTAGAGATACTAGTAAAGATTTTATTAAAGAAGTAGATAATATTTTCCATTCTTTGTATATGCAATATACACAAAACCCAGAAGCTGATGTGTTTTTCCCAAAAGGCGATTCACCTTGTATAATTGAACTTCCACATAAAAGCCAGGAAAGAATAGATCTGATAGCTGAATACGTCACACCTGAAGGCGGGATGTATGGAGATGATGCATCGATATTTAGTGATATAGATAAGCTAGAAGATCTAGTAATTCAACAGAAAGCCGCATTAGATCAGGAAGAAAAAGAAAAGGAACTATTTAAACGGTTTGGTATATGAATGAAACGGTAGGTGTTGGTATTATCACATGTAATAGGCCAGACTTTTTTAAAAAGTGTAGAGAGTCTATAGATCATAAGTGGTATAATTATATTGTTGTTGTAAATGATGGTGAAGGCCCTCTTAAAGATGCAAGAGCTCCAGTATTAAAAACAAATGGAGGAGAAGGTGTTGGAAAAGCTAAAAATAAAGCTATTAAACACTTATTAGAAAAAGGGTGTGATTATATTATTCTTGTTGAAGACGATATGCTTTTTAAAGATAACCTTTTCGAGCAGTACATTAAAGCTTATAAAAAAACTGGTATACATCATTTTATGTTTGCATATCATGGCCCGGCAAATAAAGCCGGTATTAGTGGCGGGGTTCCTGTACCACGTAAGGTAATTGATTACGGTGATATAAAAATCTCCCTAAATCAGCATTGTGTTGGTGCTATCTGCTTTTATACAAAAGAATGCCTAGAAGATATCGGGCTGCATGATGAAAATTATACAAATGCATTTGAACATGTCGATCATTCTTATCAATTAGCAAAATCTAAATATTGTACACCATATTGGTGGTGGCCTGATATCAGTAATAGTTTAGACTATGTTGAAGAGCAGGCATGCTCTGAGGATAGTTCTGCTATTAGACCGAGAAAAGACTGGAAATCAAATATTAATGATGCGTGGTCTAAATTTACTGACAAACATGGAGTAGGTCCAACAGAAGTACAAGATGCAAAGATTGAATCAGTTATTCAAATACTAAAAGAAATTAAAAATGACAAATAGAAAGTACTTACCAACCTTTGCAGAGTTAATTGATAGAATGACTATCTGTCAATTAAAGTCTATCTTTATACCTGAAAATAAAGTAGCATATGATGAGGAGATAAAAGACATAAAACACGATTTAGACTCTATTATTAAAGAAAAAGATGTAAGCATTACAGCTGAGCTTATAAGAGCAATTAGCATTGTTATGCTTTCAAATAGATATATTTGGGAAAATGAAAGTAAGGTGAGGAGCAATTCAGATGATAAAGAAGCTCTATTGTTAAAACTCACACACTCAATAAATGGTGTGAGAAATAACGCTAAAAATGTAATCTCAAAAGAATTAGGAGAGAGAGTTGATCTTAAAACTGACTGCCTTGCAGCAGAATTAAAATCAAACCTACAAAATTGGGATATATTCAAATGAAATTTAAACAATATTATAAACATTATCTATCACTACATCAAAATAAAATATGTAGACGGTTACACGTACTCGGGCAAGTTATGACGATATTATATGTATTATCGGTAGCTTATCTATCTTACTCGTTAAGTGTTTTTTTTGCATTTTTAATACTATTAGCCCCGTTTATTGTGTATCCTTTTGCTTGGTCTGGTCATTTTTTCTTCGAGAAAAACAAACCCGCTGCTTTTAAGCATCCTATTAAAGCAAAAATTTGCGATTGGATTATGCTCTTTGATATTATTAGAGGTAGAGTAAAATTTTAAATGAAAAAATTTAATGTTAAAGGTATTAGAGGGTTAACTGTAATAACTCCCACCATATATGAAGACGAGAGAGGACATAATTTCGAGTTATATGATAGTTTGGAGTTTAAAAAGACAGTTGCAAGAGCTGCTAGTGGCTTCAAAGATAAAGATTTTGTTTTAGATACGTTTTCGAAATCAAGGCAGGGAGTATTTCGAGGGTTACATGGAGATAATAAGACATGGAAACTTATCTCATGTCTATATGGAGAGATATACCTAGTTGTTGCACAGCCATCAACTAAAAAATGGGCAGAGTTTTACTTAGATAATAAAACAAGACAACAAGTATTAGTACCTGCAGATTGTGTTAACGGTCACTACTGTATTAGTGATGAATGTTTATTTAGTTATAAGATGACTGAGCATTATGGAGGTGTGAACAGCCAATATACCGTTAAATGGCATGATAAAAAGTATGATTTCAATTGGCCATTTGATCTAACCAAAGCTATAATATCAAGTAGAGACAGTTAATTTATGAAAGTATTAATTACAGGAGGAGCAGGTTATTTAGGAAGTGTTTTAGTAGGTTTACTTCTTGATAAAAAGTATAAAGTTACTGTTGTTGATAATCTTATCTATAAACAACAGAGTTTAACCTCTTATTGTTACAACAAGGACTTTACATTTATTAAAGGTGATGTTAGATTTTTAACATCATTAGTAAATTTAAAAGATTTTGATATTATAATTCCTCTAGCTGCTATTGTTGGAATGCCCGCGTGTGATAGTAACCCGGAATTAGCTTCACAGATTAATTTAGAGCAAATTGTTACAATTGTAAACAATACATCAAAAAACCAACAATTAATAATTCCAAATACAAACTCTCAATATGGTTCTTCCGAAAGTATCATTACAGAAGACAGTCCATTTAAACCTCTTTCACATTACGCAAAAACAAAATGTCTTGCCGAAGAAGCTGTGTTGGATAGTAATCGATCAGGTGTAGTGTTAAGGCTGGCAACAGTTTTCGGTCTTTCTCCACGAATGAGACTAGATCTTCTTGTTAATGATTTTGTATACCGTGCAGTTACGGATAAACTACTTGTGTTGTTTCAATCATCCTTTAAGAGAAACTACATTCACGTGAGAGATATCGCCAATACGTTCTTATTTGTAATAGAAAATTATGATAAATGTGTGGGTGAACCATTTAATGTAGGATTATCTATGGCTAATCTAAGCAAATTAGAACTAGCTCAATGTATTAAGCAATATATTCCAGAATTAGTAATTATAGAAGAAGAATTCACTGAAGATTTCGATAAGCGGAACTATATTGTTTCCAATGAAAAACTAGAAAGTTTAGGATGGTCACCAAAATTTACATTAGATGATGGAATTAAAGAATTAATTAAAGGTTACCAACTTATTACAACATTTAGAGATAGAGAGTTTACAAATTTATGATTGACGTATTATTTATATCACCAGGTAACAGTAAAGGTATATATCAAGACCTTGCTGATAAGTATGCCGCCATTGAACCACCTACATGGTCACTATTACTTGCAGAATCATGCAGGTCTATAGGGCATAAAGTTGGTATATGCGACGCAAACGCCGAACAATTAACAGGTTCAGATGTTTTAGAGCGTATTAAACAGCTAAACCCACGTCTTATATGCTTTGTTGTATATGGTCAAAATGTAAATGCCGGCACGGTTAACATGTCTGGTGCATTATATCTATCCACCTACCTTAAAGAGCATAATATTAAAGCACCTATAGCTTATATTGGTTCACATGTACAAGCACTCCCAATAAAAACATTAAAAGATGAACCTTCTATTGATTTTGTATTTGCAAATGAAGGTGTTTACTCTTTAAGAAACGTTTTAAGCCTAAAAAACATAGATATTAACGATTTAGGTGATATTAACGGCATTGTATGGCGAAAAGACGGTAAACCAACGTTTAATCCCCCTGAAAAGGTGGTCCCTCGCGATAGAATGGACGTAGATCTACCTGGATATGCGTGGGATCTACTACCATACGACAAAGCACCGTTAGACTTGTATAGAGCCCCGATGTGGCATGCAGAATACGATGAAACCAAGCGTTCTCCCTATGCTGCTATTCAAACTTCACTAGGATGCCAGTTTGGATGTAATTTTTGCATGATTAATATACTAAACCGCAATGATAATGAAGAAATTGGTGTTGCTGGTAATTATAGCCTTATGAGACACTGGTCTCCTGAGTTTATTATTAAAGAATTTGATAAATTAGCAGAATTAGGCGTTTATACTATAAAAATTACAGATGAATTGTTTTTATTCAATAAAAAGTACTACGAACCCCTGTGTTTAGCCCTTAGTCAACGTTCATATGTTGATAAATTAACAATGTGGGCATATTCTAGGATTGATACAGTAAGAAGACCGGATCTTTTAACTACAGTCAGAGCTGCCGGTATTAAATGGTTAGCACTCGGCATAGAAAGTGGTGAAAAGTCGGTAAGATTAGAAGTTGCCAAGGGTAAATTTGAGGAAGTTGATATAGAAAAGGTTATTAAACAGATACATGATGCAGATATTAATGTAATGGGTAATTATATCTTTGGATTACCTGGCGATACTCAGGAATCCATGCAAAAAACATTACAACTTAGTAAAAATTTATGTACTATGGGGTGGAATGCATATGCAGCAATGCCATTACCAGGAAGCCAATTATATAGAGATGCAATTGATAAAGGATATCAGTTACCTGAGACGTATGAAGGTTATTCTTTCTTTAGTTACGATACTTTACCATCACGAACAGATAAATGTACAGCAGCTGACATATTAAAATTTAGAGATGAAGCATATAATGAATATCATAGTTACGAACCCTTTCTGAATCTTGTACGGGGAAAATACGGGCAGAAGCAAGTAGATAATATTGAAAAAATGACAAAGGTAAAACTTAATAGGAGATTATACAAATAATGTCTGATATTAATACATTTATTACGTACAAAAGCTCTGAGTGAAATGTATAAGAAGCCAGAGATAGGAAATACTATAATGTCTATAATTTTTAGTTCAAGATTTAAAGATAATCCAACGTGTAATTTATTTAGATGCTTAGAATCGATTATTGATACAACAACAGAAGAAGAGCGAACACGATTAGAATTACTAATTAAAATGGATTTAGATGATACTTCAATTCCAGATGAAATAATAAACACGTTTAAAGTAATACATAAAGGAAAATATTATGAATTACACAGAAATTATAAAGGGGTACATGTACGAATCTATATTTATAAGAGAGGTGAAGGTCGAGGAGATTTACATAACGTACTAAGCTACCTCGGTACTCTAGCAAGTTATGAATCTGTTATGTTCATGAACATAGCAGATGATTTTATTTTTACAAAAACTAACTGGGTCACAAATATACTAAATTTATACAACTTCTCTCTTAAAGTAAATAAAGGGATGCTTATTATTGGTCCTTGCTCGGAAAAT
>Ga0098061_1001741_pt1 | contig 10512 bp, 16 predicted proteins | sample 22_taG_FD_92579 | JGI IMG/M metagenome (GOLD analysis project Ga0098061, IMG submission 92579) | Marine viral communities from the Subarctic Pacific Ocean - 22_ETSP_OMZ_AT15343 metaG | ecosystem: Environmental > Aquatic > Marine > Oceanic | place: Subarctic Pacific Ocean | collected 2015-01-20 | reverse complement strand
TCCAGAAACAGTTGCAAGACCTTAAATTTGGAGAATATAAATGCAAACAAGATAACCATTAAGGACAACCAAGCAGACGGATTGTCTATATATCAAAGTGCTACAAGTACGCAACCTAACTTACGTGTAAGTGGTGGAAACTATATGGCAGACTTGCTTGAGACTGAAGGTGGGACTTATGACCGATTGTGGATTGCACCACTAGACAGCTTAACAACAGCTAAAACTAGAGTTAATACAATAGTTTTGGATAACATAGTCAGTTCTGGTGGTACATGTGATCTGAAGAAACTTGATATAGGGGAGCTTATCATTGAGTTTAATCGCATAGGTGGGGATAGTAGCTTGGTTACGAAAGCGTTTACAGTATCGACTACTGTAAAAAGTGCTAATTGGGACGTAGTGGGCAATATAGAAGTTCTTATGGCAGAAGTAGCGAGGCAACCAGACTAATGCCCCTGTACGAATACCTTTGTAATAATCCTGATTGTGATACCGATACATTTGAAGTTCTTGCTAACTATGATGAGACAATAGAAAGATGTCCTGATTGTAAAGAAGGTACTAGAGATAGAAAAACATTCTATCAATTCGATTTTCATATGCAATAGGGTTAGAATAAACAACAATCAAATTCTGATTATTTCGTTTTAGAACCTCTAACCCTTTGCAACTAAAAAAGGCAAAAAAAAAGGGACATACATTTCTGTATGCCCCTTGATTATCGAAAGGAGAACCATGAATTATGATTCTGCTTTCATTTTATATTTAGAATGTGTCCTGTGTCAACGAGGACAGTTTTAAAAACTACTTTTCAGAATTTCTTAAATTCCTAAATCTCTTGTGGAATCTAAACTTTTCTTTATACGCATTTCTTCTTTGCGTATAGGAGTTGTTATCTGCAGGAATGTCTCTAAGTCCATTGTAACTAAGTGAACTGCATTATTATTGTTTACCTTATGTGTCTGTGCAACTATAGGTATCTTGTTTGTTGCTCTACCTGCTTTCATAGCTTGGTCAACTGCTTTAAGTGTACGTGAACTGACAACCTTGCCTGCTTTAACCTCAACTGCAAACTTAATTGTCTCTACGTCAGGCGTATCTCCTGAGTGCCTTCCTGTTACAGGATTGCGTTTTGCATTAACTCTGTTGCCACCAAGCGTAGCCACCCACCATCTTTCCCATTTTTTCCAAGTTGATCTATCCATATGTTCTCCTGTGTATTGCTTTAGCCTTTCTCCAATTTAGTTCTATTGCTATTGCTCTCCTAAATTTCCTGTTATGTGGATTTAGGTGTTTAAGGTATTCAGTTGATTTACTTTGAATCCAATCCTTGTCAGGTACCTCGTAAGGTGTTGTAATGCGAGTGAAATTGTCTTCAAAATTTTTCTTTTTCATTATCTGTTTGCCTTTCTCCTTACACTTGAACCTTGCATAACTACATGATTTGCCAAAGCAAAGTCTTGCAGTCTATCTGCACATGCTGAACCTAGGTATTGACCCCAATCAGATGTACTAATATTTGTGGTAATAAGTGTGGGTTTTCTGCTTTCATAGCGTGTGTCTATTATCTCGAACAAGACTTGTCTACTCCAATCAGTAGCATACTCTTGCCCTAAATCATCTAACACAAGATACTGTATATTTTCCAAATTTTCAAGGTACTGAATCCACTTTTCATTTTCTTTAGTGCTAATCCAAGTCCTACTTTTGTTCAGTATCTCTCTTACTGTTGCAAACATTACAGGTGTTCCCATCCCTATCAGGTTAGCAGTTGCACCTTTAGCCAAGTGTGTCTTGCCTAAACCAGGTGGTCCTATGATTATAAGCCACTCCTTAGATTGTCCATTCATCCAATTAATTATGCTATCTTTGGCATGTTTTGCATCAGATGATAAGTCCTCTTTGAACTCAGACAACTTTGGAATATTATCTGCTCTATTTAGTCCTGATGTGTTCCAAAGGTAATCGTGCTGTTTGCCCTGCTGTTCAGCTGCGTAACAGCTGCACGCTATAACAACTTGCCCATCAGGATGGCTATGATGAAACACTTTTCCATCTACTGTAGGTTTTAGCCATAGAGTGCCATCACAACAACATGGATCAGTTAATGGTGCGTGTAAGCCATGCTTGTAGTAGTTCCTAACCCTTATTTGAGGGTCTGTAATGCGTTCCTCTGCCATAACCTCTTGCAAAGTATATCCCTCGCTTAGTTGCCTAACAGGGAGCACAGGTTTAGTAAAATCCCTGTTAGGGTCTTGTCTAGGATCATCTTTATCGAATAGTGGTCTGAAATCGTCAGTCATACCGACCAATTTCGGTGTTATACGCTATAGTTAAAAGTTGAGATCTTATTTCTTTCTCAGTTTTAGCACCTGTGCTTTTTAAATAACGTATCTGTTCGACTGTTTTATCATCAACAATTTCTAGTAACTCATCATCACTCATATCATGTAGCCTATCTACAAGAGTGTCGTTCCATATTTTACTCATCATTACCCCTTTGCCAATCCATAGGCTTTTCTAGTTTGTTGATTGTAATTTCTTTCGAAAACCTTAGATGTGTCTAGTTGTTTAGATCTAGGTAGACTTTTATTGTAAGCCACAAGTATGCTTTCAGATGCATATACTTGCTTTCTTTCAGCAGTCATACCGATGGTACTCTGCCCTACCCAAACTTTAGCAGGATTAACAGAGATAGTTTTAATAAGTCTTTCCTCGTCATACTCAGCCTCTCCTGATGGATGTCTATATGCATACACAATCTGATCTATTGACATTAGCATTTTTTCTCCAAATGCTTGATTGCTATGATCTGAACTTGTGTTTAAGTATGAATCGTAAAGTATTCTTAGAGTTGAGGAAAGCGTTCCTCTGGAATAAAGTTTCTCTACTCTGCTAATTGCACCTGTTATAGGGAATTTATTCGACTTGATAACATTATCAAGTCCACCAATCTTAACTCCACTTGCTTTAACAATCTCATAAATTGTAACTGCAGTATCATCTTTAAACTCAATCCTTGCGAGGAAATTATCAATCGGGCTTGGCTTTTTCTGCTCATTGTTAATGATAGAATAAAGTTCTGCTCTTTCCTCGTAGGAAAGTTTACCTTCATCGATAACTTGTGCAGTAAACACTTGGTCTGCACCTCTTTTATCACTAAAAGCCTTGATTCTGTGTTGTCCATTTATAGTTGCATACTGCCCAATTCCTGTTTTAGTGTTGTAACTTAGTTCTGCCAGCAGTGGCATTTCCATAGCAAGTTGATTCCAATTTTTTACCATCTTTTTCACTCTCTTTGTGTCACAGGGTCTGCCATATTTTTCAACATGACATTCCTGAGGAGTTACCTCAAAGACTGTAGCAGTGGATAGAACTTGCTTTACTCGTTCATCATTAAATTTTGAACTCATATTCTTTTCTCCTTTTCGTTACGTTCTAGTTCTCTTACAAACTATAACGTATAAGTTCTTATGTTCTATAGAACGTTCTTTAACGTGTGGGCACACACATGAGGAACAAAGTGTTCTTGGAGGAATACATGAAACCTCGTGTGCCCACACACATTAGACGTCTACAACATAGTTTGTTGTTCATCATCTGATACGGAATCAGATTCTGTTTTTATCTCAGTGGTTTCCTCAACCACCTCTTGAACTATCTCCTGTGCAACATCATCAAGTTTTGATATTACCTCACAGTTTTGGTAGTTCTTTTCCCCTTTGCTTTCAAAGGTAAGTTTTACTATAACCCTTGAGCCATTTTCTAGGGACCTGTACATTTCAGGTTGCTCCTCAAACACAAATGGAGATACATTATACTCCTCCCATCTAGGATTAATACCCTCTATTTTAAAGAGGTTCATAAATGTTATCTTGGCATAAGGTCTCCCATTTGCAGATTGCAACTCTGTGAACGTATCAACCAACAATTCTTTGGAATCAGTAATAACTTTGTTGTTAAACTTTTCCTCTTGTCTAAAGACAATTTGGTCTTTGTCATCGTAAACAGGCTTGGTTTCCCCATCATCACTAGACTGCACAACTGTAACACTAGGTTGACTAGGAACCTCAATCACAGTTTGTGTACCCCGATCATCATATTCAACTACTGCACCTAATTCCTCAGGCTCATACGCAGCTCCATTGAATGCATCAGGACAGTACCATCTAGCACCATTGGTTATTGCTCTAGCAAAGAGCATGTTTCTAGGATATTTTTGCCAATTAGCATTTACTATTCCTGCCTTTTTAGCATCATCCATAGTGAAAACAGATTCTCCAATCTCTTCTCCATTTTCGTAGAAGATTATGGCACACTCTGTTTCAGTGTGTTTTGCAACTTTGTAGTTGTATTTCCCTGTCCTCTTAATCATATCCCCATATTTGTGAGCATAGAATGCAGGTTTACCTTGTACAACGTAGATGTTACTCATCGCCTCAAAGGGACCCATACCTAACTCACGACCTGCAAGTATTGTTACCAACGCTTGCTGAGGGTTTTTGATAGAGGCAAAGAACCCTGAGGCATGCATATCTTTTGCCATAGCCTTTATGTCCTCATAAGACATAGGTAGGTTCTTATCTTTATCTTTATCTTGGTTTTGATCTGATTTTTCTATATCACTCATTCCAAAATTCTCCTTCCATTTGGTTAGTTTGTATTAACTGTTCTGCTTGACGCCTGATTTCATCCTGCACAACTCTATTGGTCTTGAACTCAATCGTGTGACCTGTTTCCATCCTTGCTTTACTTATTCGTTCAGACACAGAGCCACCATATTTCTTGTCTAAAGAATTTAGGTGAACTGCATTTGCACGCTTAACAGGAGGATGAAACAACTTACGCTTGTCGTCCTCGCTAACTCCATCAATATCCGAAATAGTTTGTATTATGTCGGTATTAAAGTCAACTTTTGTGTGCTTTGATCGTATTTCTATGTCGCCTAGTGTCTTAGATTTTAAGCCATCAGGATTATTAGCCAACTTGCGACCAATCTCAGTCTTTAATTGTGTAGCATTGGCTCTAGCCATTTTTGCTAAAGCCTCCCACATCATCTGATTACGCACCTCTGATTCAGTTATTTCGTTTGCCCCTGTGGTTGCTGACAATATTGTATCGTCCTCGCTCATAGTGGCATCTCTCCTTCCTCAGGTTCAACATGCTTTGGCTTGAACACAACATCTTCATTAGACTTTTCTGCAAGTTCATTAGAATCTAATGCATCATTTTCCTCTTGCATTTCCTCATCAGTAACTGCCTTAGCCTCTACAATTTCCTGATCATCTATTGCATCTTGCTCCTCATCCTGTGCATCATACTCTGCCTCAGCATCATCACTGTAAACTAAATCATCCACAGTTTCGTCAATGATTGGCTTAATAAGTTCATCATTAACATCGAAACTTGGCTTTTTGTCCGACTGTAAGGTAATCATTCCTGTACCTTTACATGTACTACAAGCCTTAGCTTCTATAGGTGTTCTCATCTTGATACGTTTGTCTCCATATCTAGTGATTGTCTGCTCATACAAGTCCCCATATCCCTTGCACTCTACGCAGTATTTAGGTTGTCCTGGCATCGTTATCTCCTTTCAGTTTAAACTGCCATTTGTTAGTCTTTCTTGGATATTCTTTCCAATCTCCAATTCGTCTTTTTGTAGTCCCATCCCTATCAATAACGTTATGTCGTATAGGAGCACCAAAAACTCTTACCTCGTTTCCTTTGACCCCTAAATACATTAATCCATAATCCTGTAAGTTGTCAGGATGTACAGATTCAAACGCTCCATCTTTCTCTAAGACCTCTCTTTTTGTACCCACTCCCTCTGTAACTATGGCATACATATCAGAGTTCAAGTCTTCTGTTATGTCCTCTACAAAGGGTGCCCATTGGTCTGTGTCTTTAGGCATTAAGGCAATAATAGGATATGGTAAGTTTTTAGAATCCTTAAAGCCAAAACGCCTCATAACAGACATGAACTTATCCTCGTGATCTCTAACTTGAGGAGGTAGTTTTGTTTTATCAGCCAAAACCATAATCACTGATGCTACTCTCTCTGATACATGCATTTGTGAATCTATCATAAGAGATAGCGTAGTGAATAGGCTTTTGCTGAACGTCTTTTTTATCTTATCGTCCATTACCTATCCTTTCAGGAACTTAAACACTTGTGCTAAGTCCTCACTATTTGGCATTTCGTAGGTTTGCTTGTGAATTGTAAAGTCTGCAGGTAAAGGATGCTTCATATCCATTCTATGACTAATCCAAATAACTCCAAACCTTATGCCTTGGTTAATCCAAGCACCTGTTCTGTTTCTTACACAGTCATCAGAGCCTCCTGAGTTACAATCATTAGGTTGCCCATCTGTTATTACCAAAACTCTAGCGTTGTCTAGGTTATAGTTATCCTCAATCCCTTTTAATGCTCCACATAAAGGTGTAGACCCTCTAGGTGCGTTAGGTATTGTATTCTCAGTTATGGGATATAGTCCTGCATTAACTTTATCAGTATTATGTGGGTGTCTACGATCAATTTGGCTAAATCCATGTACAATCGCATTAGGAAACCTGTTCTTAACTGCAGTGGAAAGGTCTAAAGCAACTTGGTAGGGACTGTGATAATTTGATGACTGCCCTTCAACAGATGGTCTCCCCATAGAAGATGATATATCCACTAACACTATAAGGTCTGCAGATGTAGCAGGGTTTTTCTGAAAGACCTTAGGGTCTCCTAGAAAAGGCAATCTCCAAGCCCTGTTTCTTTTCATCCTTGAACCATTTGTGCCCAAACTTACTCTGTTCTTGTCTGCTTGGCTATCTAATTCCAAAGCACTGACGTCTATCGTTGTAATGTAAGGGCTAGTTTTAACATCATTAACTATCACAGCACCACATCTGTAACCTGTAGTAAGTTCTTCTGTACTCTTTATTGTATCGGCATTTTCAATATGATCATCTACAACATTTTCAAATGTTGCATTATCAGGTAAATCTTTAACACCTGCAGTTGTTCTTACTCCAGAATTTCTAATTTGATCTTGCTTGTAGTCCTCTGTAACCTCATCTTTAACCTCATCCATCATATCCTGTGCTATTTGCACTGCATCATCAGGATCAATGTTTTCTGCCTTTGTTGCATTTACATTAACACCATTAACCACTACATCTGCAGGCATGTCTCCATTTTCATCAGGTACTGCCTGCCCACCACTTGATTTTTCCTGAGTAACCCAAAAGTCACTCGCTATTTCTAACGCAGCAAGTATGGTTGCAGTAGCATTCGTATTGTCTTTAACTCTTTTAATCAAGTCTTTATGACGTCTACACAGGCTCTCAATAATAGGATTCTTAATTTCTCTTAAGGTTGTGTGTCCATAGAGGTACTTTCTAAATTCTCCCCAATTAACCTCAAAATCTTTGTCTTTCTCTCCATGTATTGATGAACTATAACCCCACCTAGATTGGCTCTTGTCTGCCATTTCTTTTAGGTGGTCTCTTAGTATTTTAGGTCTATGAAAGTGTTCAGATGCTTTAAACGCACACCTTCTGTTTTCTAGTATTCCATAAACTGCATCGTATACCTCTGCACTTGCCTTTCCTTCAAAGCTACTATGCATACCTAAACCTGTGCTCCTTGACCTTTTTCGTATGCTACTACTTAGCTTTTGCCTAACTCTCTGAGACATACCATGTGCAGAGAATTTTACTTGCCCTGCAGTTAGTAGGTTTGCATCAAAAGGCACTCTCCCTTTTGGTTTTCGTATAGTAAAGTAATGCTGATTAGCCTCCACTGCAGTATCGTATTTACCTAGCGATTCTGCTGAGTTTGAAAACTCTGTAAATTCGAGTTGCTTGTCACGTCCTGCTAAGTGTTGCAGAAAGTTCATGTGGTCTTTCTTTTCATCTTTTGGTTGTCGCCAAAATTTCATATGTTCTCCTAGTTCTCAAAATGTGCAGAGGCTGATGTCATAACTATAGACCTTTTATCCTCTGTAATCTTGTCTCTGTAATTTAATCCTATTGCATCTACTGCATCGAATCCTCTACCTACCATTTTTGCTAAGTAGCAAAGGTCTCTTGTAGATACATGTGTAGCAGGGTCTTGTCTTAAATCATCTGCCCAATTTATAAAAGCACCTGCATAATTTTCATCCCCACCAAGTATGTCCTGTAACGTAGCCTTTTCATCACATAATGAATCAGTTACGTATTTGAATATCATAAACCTAGATTTCATAGCCTCATCTATGTTTACTGAGTTGTAATTTGATGCAGGAGGATTTCCTGTTGCTAACATTTGGAAATCACTTTTTGCCTCTACTCTTTCTCCCTCTTTTTCTGTAAGAGTTAAGAGTCTTGTTTCATCTGTAGCACCCATAATTCGTCCTACTTGTGGTTGGCTTAGTCTTGGTAACTCATCCATTAAGATGTGTGTTCCATTTTTCATAGCTCGTGTAAGTGGACCATCAACCCAAACCATAGTTGGTCTACCTTCATCATCAGCTTTTGCTTGATATCCACCAATTACGTCAATTATGTCCAATCCTGGGTGACACCCCACGTATTCAGCAGTATCTTTGGTTCCCATTTCTCTAATAACTTGGTGCATCAGCTGTGTTTTACCACTACCTGGGGGACCTATAAGTATAACTGGAAAAGGTGCAACCTTTTTAATTTGTTCTTTCAAGTCTAGCCCCTCTTGTGTAAAGTTGGTTTTGTGAGACCTTTCTCGAATTGTTTTAAGTTTCATATGTGCCATTGTGTTCTCCTTTATTTAAGCACTCGTTGTCTTTGTTCTGTGTTGTATGCTTTGAGCCTCTTGTATTCAGGCATATTTAGTATGTCTTGGTGTAGTAGTGGTTCTTTTTCCACTGCTTGTACAAGTTGCTCTCCACGAATAGCAAGTTCTTGTAGTTTTTCTCCTATCGTAACTGCCATAGTTCTCCTTTCGTTAATCTAATAACACACTATAAGCGTTTATATTGTACTGAACGAACCAATCAACACCTTTTCTTACAATGTCGTATAGTCCCTGCATTTCAGCACCTCTTATAGTGTCATAGACTGCAATTTCCTCAGGTGTAAGCATTGTGCTGTCTCCTGAGTATGGGTTTGTAACTTTCTGTGGTTCTGTATCGTAAACCATGCATTCAAATGGTTCTTTCATTCTATATGGAACTTGTTTCATATTGTCCTTTCTTGTTTAAGATTAGCATAACTTGTGTAAGATACACAAGGTAGTAGTGATACATTCACATCGCTATCAAAGTGACTTTGGTGTCTCGTAAACACACCACTACTGATAACTCATGCAGAACACACATAGCACCAAACGCAACTCAAGTGTTTAACTCTCTGTTGAAAGACCTTAACGCCTTATGTAGGTTGGCTTGATTTAGAACGTCCTTACCATGTGGAATTACAGGCACTATGTGTGTTCCTAGATACTAGGTGCTTGGCTTTCCTCTTTTTGCCAAGTCTTATATTGTTTTATTCCAAAACTAAGGCTGAACCTTAAAACAGGATACTCACTTTGTGTGTAACCCCTGTTCAAGTTCAGCGTGTTTCAGAGAAGGAATGTCCCTAATATCGTGATATTATGTGATGAATGCATCACTTGTTCCTGTAGTTTGTGCTACAGGTTTTACTGCTGAAGCAGTAGATTTAGTAGTTGTTACGCCCTGTCCAATAGGGGGCAACTTAGTCTTAGATGTAGTGTAAAGAGAAGGTTGCTTACCTTTCTTGTAGTTCTCCATTATAATCTGTGTAGCAGTTAGTCCATTTGCCTCAGCAAGTTCTTTCACTGCTTTCCAAGATGTGTCAGTTGGTACATCTATTCCTTTAGACCTCAAGTAGTTTATTGTGTAAGCCCTTTTAGTCTTTTTTGGTAAAGTAATCCAAGTCATTTTGACTCCTTTCAATTTTTTTTCTTATGCTCATTTTATTAATTAATTCTTAATTCATAAATTCATTAATGAATTAATTAATAGCGTGTATTGTATTAATTGTGACGTGAGATCGACCATTTTAATCCTCACCTACAATGTAGTTAATATAATCTTTTCTATCAGCAGGTTCGTATGATATATTTGAACCTCCAACAACTTTCACATTGCATTCTTTTCTGATTTTTTCCATTATTCCTGATGTTTGTTTATGTTCGTCCCAAGCCTGTTTCTCCTTGTCTTTTTCCTCATCGTAATCCTCACACCACGAGTTAATGCAGTGTTTATTTACAAACAATTCTTGTTTACATTCTTTGCAATATTTTTTCTCTAATATAATCATGATTACGTTCTCCTTATTTACTTCTTAATTCTTCTACAGAAGGTACTGGGTTTGTCTTAACGGCAAAATCCCATGCTTTTTGCCCTAATGCTGTTCCTTCATCATATTCACTACATGATGAATTAATACACTCCCTATAATTACTAATACTACTTAGTTCTTGTTTACATTCTTTACAATATTCTATTATTATTGGTTCGGACATAGTTATTCTTCCTC
>Ga0098061_1001740_pt1 | contig 10516 bp, 14 predicted proteins | sample 22_taG_FD_92579 | JGI IMG/M metagenome (GOLD analysis project Ga0098061, IMG submission 92579) | Marine viral communities from the Subarctic Pacific Ocean - 22_ETSP_OMZ_AT15343 metaG | ecosystem: Environmental > Aquatic > Marine > Oceanic | place: Subarctic Pacific Ocean | collected 2015-01-20 | reverse complement strand
TATATTCCAGCTAATGTGATAAATGAAAATAAACTTTCAAAATATTCCCCTATAGAAACTGCATTTGGTGTAGCAAGTGCTTTTTGAATCATATCATAAAAGACGCCAAACCATTCATTTATTTTGACATCGATCTCAACTTGAACCCAAAGTGATCCTAAAATAATCATTGAACCAAGCCATGACCACAAAAACCATTTCTTATTTGTAAAAAATCTAAACATAATATTCCTTAATCATTTGTTAAATTTGGTTTTCCTCTAGAATAATATTTGAACTCACCCCTCTCGCATCCACCAGCTCGTTTCTTTCTCAGATACGCTTTATCTACATATACCTTACCTTCGTATTCACATTCTGCAAAAAAATCAGTCATAGGATATGGCCATTGGTCTTTTACCGCCGGTGCACAACTACTCACCAATAACATAATAACATATAACGCAATGAATTCACCTAACAACATTACTATACCTTGTAATGATTTTTTAGCCATAGGGCCTCTTTTCTAAATTCTTATGTGGAGCATCTTTTTCCACACATTGTCTATAGGGCCTCTTATAGTCAGCATTTTTCCATGAAATTGTTCCCCTTTTCATGCCCCATTGATTATATTCCCAATAACCATAGCATCCTGTGCTTGTAGTTGTACAACCAACAACCATCCATGTCGCCATCATTACAAAAATTAATAATAGCCTTTTCATGTACCTCTCTATTCTCCTTGATTCTTTTGTTGCGTATTAGATTTGTATTCCCATTCATAGAAACTAATATCACCTCCAAGGGTATACCCATCGGCTGATTCTTCTTTTCCTTCTTTTCCATCTCCATCTTTATTTTCACGCAAAACCATAAATTTTCCCTCTCCTTCAGCTTTCACTTTTACCCCCTCTAATGCTTTATGGGTCTTTTTTGTATACACCAGCTGATAAGATATGGGGATTTTGTCTTTGTCTACAATCCACAAATAAATCCAATTTGGCTCATCAATAAAATGTTTAAGATATAATCCCACCTTCGGTTTTTCAACTCTTGGATATCCTAATAGTGAAGTATATGTTACATAAGTCGATGAAACCAATACAAGAAGAAGGGGGATAAACCAAATTAAAAATTTTGGGCTTTTCCTTCCTTCTATTAATAACCAAAGACATATTGCTGAAAGAATCACCAACCCAAAAACTAAACTTTCTATCATCTTGTAAGCTCCCCATTTTCCTCATCATATGCTGCTGCACCATCACCTTGATAATTGCCCATAGCCATTAATGGAGTTACAAATTTCTTCTTTTCAAATGTAAATGGTGGAAGAATATTTCCATCCTTATCTAATCGAAAGCGGACAAATGTTTCTTCTTGTCCTCTATAGGTAAACTTCTTTTCCCCCACCCACAATATTGAATATGGATTGACCTTATGCAATTCCACCTTTACTGTTAGATTTCGTCTTTTTTTTATTTCTAGCTGTGTATAGGATCTCTCAGAATAATAATGACCATTAATAATATATTCCCCCGCAATAATTCCACGAATAGTTACAACCTCTCTATTGATTTTAACAGTTGATGTACTCCCATCCGCATTAGTTATAGTATCATTCATTGATCCTAAATCATCTTTATCAAGATGCATATAGTTTAAATTCTGATGTCTAAAACTAACCTGTTTCCTTGTGGGGTCTTCAACATAAAGATCTATATCTCCATTGGCATCATGATCCCATTCCAAAACAACAACAAATTCTGCCCTTCGTTCAAAATCTTCTTTTTTCGCTTCTGGTTTTATTAAAAGGAATGCTACTATGAAAAGAAATGCAAAACCTAAAAGAATATTGAAAAGTAGATCAGTGAAACCAATTGTAGATTTAAATCTCTCATGGTTCATTGATCGCCACTTCAAGATTCACTAATTGAACCTTTATGATAAGTGAACATACCAATCCAATCAAGGTAGTATATAGAGCAGTACTCATTCCTACTGCCATATCCGCAAGTGCTTGTTGTAATGTTGCAGAATTAGTAACATCTACATTTGCAAATGCTGTTCCCAACATCAAAAGGAATCCTGTTACGGTTCCGACCATACCAAGTGCTAAACAAGATTCTGCTATAAACCATCCTACACTAGTATTTTGGCTATATTCATCATTCTTTTCTAATTTATATGTTTTATTTCCAATCCAAATTGATGTAGAGAAAAATATTAATATAATTAGAAAACTTAATTTAGTTACATCTGCATTGTATATAAGGTTATGAATATCAAAATATGTACCTATTACACACCCAAGTAGTGTTAAACAAAATATTAACCACCATTTAAGTAATGATATCATTTATTTCCTTATATTATTTCACAAGAAGTACCTACACATGCTAGTTCTTGACTTGCTACAGTGTAGTCTTGTGATTCGTATTTTGATAGTTTTGCCCAATCCACATTTTTAGGCATGGTTTTTAAAGCTTCATTATATACTTCTTTAGTGCAGTCTTGATATGGGGCTTGGCGATAAGCGTGTTCAGAATGTGGTAAAAATGAAACGCCACTGATATCGTCGAAGTATTTATATACCCAAGCTTGTACCTCAGGCCATTCATTTTCCTTAACAGAAATTGTTACAGATGGTTTATGTTCACACCAATTTGAAGCATAAGTTTTCCAAAGTTCTAATTGACTAATTGCTGAAAGTTCATTCCTACAAACAGCCCCCTTGGGACTCTTCATTGGAAATGAAAAAACTGTCATATGTTCTGCTTTTGTCACATCAGGTTCATTAGGAAACCCCGCCTCTTTCATCATCTTACAAAGTGGATCTTTGTTATCTGCCCTTACAGTACGGATATAATAAGGATTATGGCGGGCATGAATACCAGAAGCAGAATCAACAAGCTGAGATACAGTACCACTTGGTTTGACACAAGTAATGGCAGCGGCTCGTTGGATTCCAAGTCTGTCTGCCCATTCTTTATTTGTTTCATATGCTAAGTCCCTAAGTTCTTGAAGAAGTTCATCCAATCCCTTTTTAGTCCCATTAGTCAATGGATTGTCCATTATTCCAGTAAGTGAAACACCGAGAAGTCTTTCATCATCACAGTTTCTTTTCCATTCTCTTGAGAGGTATTTGAAGTCTGTAAGAGTGGATTGAAAGGTCCCAAGGATAGTTGCAATTCTAACTTTCTCTTTGAGAGACTCGCTAGTGTCATCCCGCCTGATAATGCATTCTGAAAGGTTGCAGAATTCCCGTGACCGAAGAATGATTTCGCTGCAAGGATTTGTGCCAAAATCTGGTCGGGGTTCCCGCCTCTCAATGTAATTTCCCTCTCCGTCTTTGTATCTTTCATTTAATCCTTCTATTGTTCTTTTAGCTGATAAACTATTATATATTCCACGTTCTCCAGATTTTGAATCATATAGAGATAACCACTCTCGCATGAAAGTGCCAACATCTGGTCTTTCTTTATAATTAACTGAATTATTAGAGAGGGCTCGCTGCCCATCTTTGATATACCACTCACCATGTTTAGCAAAACGCATCTCCCGATCATTAAGATCAGAAAGACTAATAAGAGCGCTTCTACGCACTCCCCCCACAACTACAATTTCAGCCGTTTTACAAACTATATCATGGCATTCTATTGGATGTAATTTTCTGCCTATTGAGTTCTTAAAAGTATTTATAGTAAAATTAAACAAATCTTCCAAGGGTTGGGGTCCAGATGCCCGTCCACCAAAGGTCTTGAGGGGTGCTCCAGCAGGCCTAATTTTAGTCACATCCCACTTCGGAACATGCCCATCATATAGTAATGAAATTAATTCTTTGAACGCCCTAGCCCATCCCAATTTAGAATCAGCAACTACAATGGTAGTATCTGTATCAAACAATTCATCAGGAATTATAGGAAGTTGTGAAGTGTATGCTTCTTCTATAGAAAATCCAACTCCAGTACCATTCATTAATACATAAAGAATTTCATCAAATGATCTCTGATTATCTATTTTTACATAAGAACAATTATATCCTGCCACATTCTCTTTCCAAAGGGCGGGGCCAGCTGTCATCAGACACCGCATTGATGGCATTACTTTAAGTTCTTTTACTGCCTTTTCTAATTCAACTTTTTGTCCATTTTCTAATTTATAATTATTTTTCTCTTCCAACCATTCTTCAAAAAAATTAAAATACCTTTCTACTGTTTCATCCCATGTTTCTCTTCGTGTTTCTTTGTAATCCCATCTTGCATATCTTGAAAGGTGTATGAACTCTTGGTAAGTGGTTGGTAATCTCATTCTTGTTCTCCTATTTTTTCTAAAAATTCTGTCTGTTCTCGTTCTGACAATCGTTTTGATGCAGTAATGTTAGGAAGATTGTCTCTTATTATTTCCATTTCTTGTGCTGAAAAAGTCTTTGCATTTAATACATAATCTTCAAAAGCCTCGCAACATAAGGGAAAATGGGGTTTTACTAATTCATACATTGCGTCTGAATAATCTCTAATCTCACGCTGGGCATGGCTATCTGATCTTAATTTTACAAAATGAAAAAAATTATGCAGGTCTATTTTCCATATCACTTCTGTATAATTCGCAACAGGGAGTACGGCTCTTGCTAACTCTCTTGCTAAATCTTCTTCTAATAGATTATGATATGCTATATTAGCGTTATCATATACTCTATTAAATTCAAACTGAAGAGCTCCCCTATGTGGATGTATTTCACCCCGACCTTGGTTATTTGTACTGGATTGTTTTTGCAGGTAATCACCCTGAGGCAAATAATATTCATCACTCATAACTGAATAACGACCAGAGTACTCGTTTAGGTTTGCCGTCCTATGCCTGACGAGTTGTCTCATTACAAATATGGGAAGTTTTATATGGAACTTGACTTCACACATCTCAAAGGGTGAGGTGTGTTTATGTCTCATTAGGTATCGGATGAGATTCCGTGTTTGACTTACCTTTCGTGTTCCTTCACCATAACTAATTCGCGCAGCATTCTCTACTTCTTCATCATTACCCATTACATCAAGAAGTTTTACAAAACCAAGATCATGAACCTCTATTTTACTTTGTGGTTCGCCACCTTCATTCACCATAACCGTTTCCACCTTCTCGCTTCCCACTCACCCTCTATACCCGAGTAAGTATTCTTATTTATAATTTCCACTAATCTGGTTTCTTTTATACTAGCAAGAACCATATCATTGATATCTTTACAGGTTATTGAATCTGGCCATACTACTACTTTCCACCCCCTCCTCAATAAACCTTCCATCTTATTCCAGACTTCATAATTTCTTGGTTCATTATCAAACACTATTGTAGTTTTTGACTTATCCAAAAAATCATTATCTCTCATATCACCGCCCGCCATAGCAAGACAATTTGGAAGAAAAAGCGAGTCAATCGGACCCTCTACTAGATATGTAGGATTCTTAGAATTCCATCTTTCCAGACCAAATACTTTTGGTGCATTCTCATGTACCTTGATAGTTACATAGCGGATTTTGGATTCTCTGAGGGCCCTTCCCTGTGCTCCAATGAGTTTGTTATCTCTATCAAAGAAAGGTATCACTAGTCGTGGTTCTCCACTCATCAAAGTAGAATAATCCACTTGACATACTGATTGGGCCCATTTCTTGAAATCTTCTGTATAGAAGATCTTGTCCATAAAATGATTTGGAATTTCTCTTGCCTCATAGTAAGCACGAGCATAGTGTTCTTTAGGTAAAGAACCTATAGATGGTAAATGTATAGTAGTCTTTTTCGGCTTAAATTTAGGAGGTTCAAATTTGAAGTCTGGTTCTTTGGTTTTTCTCTTACCAGTTTCGCCAGCTTTATATCTTTCCATTATATAATGTTTATGGAGAGTTGGATCAATTTCTTTAATGAAATTTCCCATTGATAATCCAGCCCCACAATTATGACATTTGTAAAAAAGGTCTGTCTTCTTTCTATAGACGTATCCCCGCGCCTTAGATCTATTTCTTCTGGAATCGCCACAAAGTGGGCATCTAAAATTCCAGAGATGATCTCTGACTTGTTTAAATTTTTCTAATTTTGGAGATAGTAATCCAAGAAACTTGGAATCTGTAATCATGCTCATAATTAATATTCTCAAATACAGTTAATACTGTATTATAACAGAACTTTGTAAATTTGTCAAGTTATGAAGGTAGTTGATCCTTCATCCACGCCAGAGCGGCTCTATGTGTCACAGGTTCTTTAACTATTTTTTCCATCTGTACATATAAATCATTCAATACATCTTGACTTGGGGAATTATTATCAACCAAGATGAAATTTTGTCGGCCAAAATATTGTTGAAACTTGCCCATATTTTGTTGGACGGCTTTCCACATAATTTCCACTTCATTTTTATCAAGCTTTCTTGCTCTCATCATATTTCTTTGTTGAGCAACATCAAGGGAAGTGTTTACAAAGAGCATATAAGAAGTATATCCAAGTGCTCGCAATGAATCACTCATCTGTTTAATTTTTTTATAATCTTTGCCAGTACCATCAACCACAAGTCCAAGCCTACCTTGAAGATAACCCTTTTGTCTTTTTTGTGTTAATGCTTTAGCACGCCCTCTTATCTCTTGTCCCTTTGGTGAAAAGATCTGTTGTGGAATTGGTTCCATTTGAGCATCTTTAAGTAATTTTTCAAAAATGTTATCTGAGTTGACAGTCTTCATACCAAATGCACTAAATTTACCTAATCCCGCTTTTCCAGCAATAAAAGACTTTCCAGACCCCGGCCCACCAGCAGTGAATACTACCTTGAATATACCTGGATCATGAACTCCTTCATCGAGATATGTTTCAAATAGAATCATTATAATACCCCTTTATGGTCTTTTTGTGTGAGTCCAAGTTTTTTCTGAAGTTTTTTAGTCTTAGTTCCCCATGAATCATCACCATGCACACTAGGTGGTGATAATGTTGGAGTCTTGCCCTTCTTATGTTGTTTCATCCAAAGGTCATTATATCGGTCTTGTTCTTTCTTAGACCAACCACCTCTACCAGATGATTTCATACCAAGATCTTCTAGTTCTTTTTGATCTGGATCTTCTTTAGATTTTTTGCTAAAGAAACCTTCTTTAAATTCTGTATAAGTTTTCATTAGTACTTTATCTGGTCTAAACTGGTTATTTTTTTGATTTTACTTCCTGGCCCTTGACCTATAAAATCTCCTGTTAGGTCATAAGTAGGTGGCCACGCATCCCTTCCTTTACTACCTTTTTCTATTTGTTTCTTTTGAAATGCTAGATTTCCAAATTTCTTAATATAAGCGATGGCATCTTTTTTGTCATAGGTCACTAATCTTGCTGTTCCTGTCCAACCCATAACTGTTTGACCATCCGTGTTTACTCTATCATGTCCAACATGGAAAGAATTTTTAGGATATAAGTACTCACCACTCGTATCTTTAGTAACAGTCATGTATATAGCAGTGCCTTCTTCTTTTCCCTTTGGTTGACCACTAGCAGCTTTACCAGAGCTTGAATCATCCATATACAAAAACTTTGAAAAGGCTATAATTGGTTTTCCATGTTTAGCATTATTACTTAAATCCTTAGAGGAATATTTGGTGATGTCTTTAGTCAATTCTTCTTTAAATACTTCACCAAATTCATGGAATGATTTAAATGTTTTCATCTTCTACCTCTAAATGGCTTTATATGTCTGTGCTTGTTACTATATTTAGAATGATTATGTTTTTTACTTTCCACAAGAGCAACTGAATCCCCCACCTTTCCAGTAAGATTTGCCAGTGAAATATGAAATATTCTATTGGGGTCTATATTTTCTTGAAAAAGGTCTGTTACATAATCCTTCCAATCTTGTTGATTTTTCAGTTTGATATACCATGATTTAGATGATCCCTTTTCAATAACTTTAAAATTTGGTTCTATATCCATTTTAAAATCTGGTTCATCAAAATCTATATTTTTAAATTGATTCTTAAACTTTTTCCAGCCTGGTCCAGCAGCTAAAGTAACATGAAGGTCTTTATCTGATATTGCTACCGCATCTGTGTTTTTACTTAAAATTTGAGATCTAATTAATTTTATTTTTTTCAATAACAAACCCTCGACCGCCCACTTTAGAATTGATTCTACCTTAATCATTTTACTCCAAACTTACTCTTTACTTTATCCAATAAATATTTTGAATCATTGTTCCCACTTTCTATTGCATGATCTAAAGAGAATTGAAGAGCATCCCCAATCTTCTTTCCTTTTAGTCCTAATTTTACTAAGTCTCTACCACCTATTCCTAATTCTTTCATACTGGTAGGTTTTCCCATTCTTTTCATCATCTTCAATCTATTAGATATTGAAGTTTTTCTAGTAACAGAAAGAACAGCCTCAACATTGGATATTCCCTTTGATGAGGATTGTCCCACAAAATGTATTAATCCACTTTCAGAATCTTCTTGTTTTCCTGTGTCTGTCATTGCCATGTAGTACATAACTTCTGAAACTGCTCTAGCATCTTCATTAGACAATCTCATCTTCTTTTGAATATCTGTGAATGAATGTTCTTTAAGTAGTATTGCCAGAAATGCAGGAAATGCTTTCTTATCAAGTTTGTCAAATTCTATTGGAAAATTCCCACTAGATTTCGGAAATAATTGTCTAAGAATTCCTGTTTCCTTTAAATAGTTTACTCCAATACTTGGTGTACCCTTTTCAAACATTTTTCGAAATTCTTCTTGGAATCTATCTGCTGAAATTGTCTTAATTAGTCTGACATTCTTCTTAATTTGATCTAGTGTTTTTGGTTCAATAGAGAAATCAAACCGTGCGGCAAATTGTACTGCTCTCAACATTCTAAGTGGATCATCTTTGAACGCTTGAGGACCAATAACCCTAACCTGCTGGTTCTCGATGTCTACCTTGCCTTGGCCCTCAACGTCATGAATTTCTCCTGTTTCTACATCTTTAGCCAAAGCATTCATCCAGAAATCTCTTCTCAATTGATCTTGCTTGAGAGTGATTCCTTTTCCTAATTTGACTTTAAAATCTTTATGCCCCTTTCCCGTACTCTTCTCATCTACTCTTGGAACTGAAATATCAATATCTTCATCAGACCCCTCTGGTTTGAACTTAATAATTCCAAATGCCTTACCTACCATATTGGTCTTACCAAATCTCCCTACAATTTTAGATAATTCCTTTAGATCTATTCCCACTACAAGCAGATCCAAATCTTTAGAAACTTTCCCCAAAATCTCATCACGGACAGCACCACCCACTTGATAGATTTTGCCACCAGCATTCATAATAGCAGATCTTACCTTTGGTGGAAGTGCTAAGTTGAGTGCATCTTCTCTTAGGTATTGTCTAAATTTCATTATTATCTCTATATTACAGGGTAAATATGATACTTTATTATAGTATAGACGAATCCTATAAAAAAGACTGCCATACCAATTTCATGTATTCTTTTATTACTACTCAATACCATCGGAGCCATAATTGCAAGCATAAGAATTCTTCCTAGTACTTTCAATGATTCCAATTCACCTTTAAAGAATACAAAAAGATTTGCGAGAAGCATAACTTGTAACGACCATGCTAATCCCAATATAACTTTATGATTATGATAATAATATTCACGTAAATTTACTTCTTTGTCTTTATATGATTCGGGTTGTGGTGCAACTACTTCACTAACCATAAAAAACAAAAATGGTACGGAAAGGTATAGTAAAAATGTGAACAAATTCCAATTTTCATTTGGGTAATAACTCAAATCTCTCAATGGATAAGAAGTCCACCAAAATAGTATAATAGTAAAAAAGGTTATGAAACAAATGGCTGTGTGTGGCCAGTAGAAGAAAACATCATCATCTGGATCATCATTGTGATTCTTCGCCAATAATGAACTATAATTTATCATTAGCCTTACCATAGATAAACCTAATATCACAAATGCAATCATTGACAAATGTGAATATGCTACCATTTCTTTTATACTCCAGTTGTTTTAATTTCATTTCCCCATTTTCACAATCTTAGCAATATAGTCTGACAATTTTTTATCATCATTCCATCCTGTAAATGGAAATCCATCTATATCTTCATCATCTTGAAAATCTTCTGACCATTCTTGGCCAACATGAATATGTTTAATCTTAAAATTATTAACCACCAATTCATCCCATTGTGGAACGTCCCCACTATCTGGATCTACATTAAGAGTTCTATTCTTGGTGTAATCTGTAAATAGTGGACGCAGTTTCCTAGAATACTTCTTCATGATCTTTTCCATTCTATCCAAATAATCTTTAATGATTAATGACTTTTCTTTACCACCAGTTGACTTACCAAGATAATTCCAAGCCTTATTAACATTTGGTAATGGTGTAATATCACTATGATCTACAATAATGTTTACTAACATTTCGCTTATATCATTTTCTATTCCCTTGAGTTTTTCTTTGCCACCCATTCCATTATCCCCCACTGGATCAAGAAGTGTGCTCAAAGTGATCCACCTT
>Ga0098061_1001738_pt1 | contig 10517 bp, 4 predicted proteins | sample 22_taG_FD_92579 | JGI IMG/M metagenome (GOLD analysis project Ga0098061, IMG submission 92579) | Marine viral communities from the Subarctic Pacific Ocean - 22_ETSP_OMZ_AT15343 metaG | ecosystem: Environmental > Aquatic > Marine > Oceanic | place: Subarctic Pacific Ocean | collected 2015-01-20 | reverse complement strand
TACATTCTCTCTTAGAAAAAATGCCCTATTTTTTTTAGAGGCAGCCTCTGCGTCGGGCCCGTATTGACCAATTACTCCAGCATAATATTCGTATGGATCTTGAGATGCAAAATCCTCCTGCAGGATCGCTCGGTTTCGCATAATTTCAGCCTCAGAGTTAAACTTTAAAGGATACACATAAGTCAAACGCAGCCCAAACCGCAAGTTAGAGAAATCAATTATATTTGTATCAGGATCAAGATACATATTATTTGCATCAGGATCAAGAGCAAACCCCCTTAAAAACTCAGCCTGTTCCCTTATGGAGGACACTCCGCCTCCGGGGTTGACCCAGCCTGCGTTGTTATTGTTTTTTATATATCTCTCTAAAATAAAGCCACCATTTAGATATTGTTGATGATTCAACACCCTATTTTCCTCTAATCCAAAACTGGATATATATTGGGTATATTGGTTGTAGGCACGATCTAGTTTTCTTCGATTTTCTGCATTGATGGCCGATGCGAATTGTTGCCGTCTGGCATCGTTCGGTCGCTCTCCCCAGGTGGGGGTTGGACCTGGCGGGAATTGAGGTTCTTTCCTCCAGTCAACCAAACTTGACAATGTATTTTGAATGGCTTCTAGATAATCTACCTGTTGTTCAGTTATGCCTTCCGTTGCCAACAAGTCTTGCACAGTTGCCTGATTTAGATCCTCTATTGTCCCAATATTCCTATACATCCTCAAGTTTCTAGTGCCCAGGGGAGTAGCGGCGGCGTCGTCAGGGACATCCATTGTGACTATTGACCCCAGCTCATTAGCTAGTAGTTCTAGCATATCACCACTTGAAAATCTATTATATTTGCTGAATACGTGCTCTACCCTGGGTATTAAGGCTGCAAGTTCCTCTTTTATGAAATACTCCAAGAATCCAATTATCTCTAAGCCAGTAGCCTCGTCAACCTCTCCACGGCCCAGAAGCGCATTGGCTAAAACAACGCCAAGAGGCACACAGTCCTCTTCGAGTTCATCCCCAGGGACATGTTCGCTAAACAAATCACCAAAAAAGCCGTTATTCCTGCCGCCGAGGACAACTCGATCTGAATCGACGAAGCCATGCTCACCTGGATGCTCTCTAGACTCACCCGGTTGCTCATCGTCAGATGATATATAATATTCCGTAATTACTTTAACTTCTCGTCCGGTTAAAGGGTCAACTCTTAAATAGCCCCTATCGTAAAGACGCTCTCCATCTATCTCAGCCTCACTCTGAGGCAGATCTCTTACCTGCTCTCCAAAAATTATTTCATTACGGAAGTGCCTTAACATTTTGTAGAAAAATTCTTCATTGGCGCCTTTGGTTTCCCTAATGAGATAATTTACAAAGTAGTACATAAACAATTTAGAGGAAAACACGACTTTAGGCCTGAACTTTGTAAAAACAAACATTGCCTCCAAAATAATCTTAATGGCTATTATCCTCAAATAAAACCTATATGATACACTTGACAAGGCCGACGCTGTTCTCGCAGCCCTATCCAGCTCAAGACTAGAATCCTCTGCGTTGATTATCCTCTCAACTAGATCCTCGATAAACAGAATTCCATCCTCAGATTGGCCCGGAGGATCAGATGGAGACAGTAGTAAATCGCAAGTTATTCTCTTTAGCCTCTCATCTGGTACTGAGCCCCTGAGCATCTTACTATCACGTATAATGTTAGCTATAAGACCCATCATACTCTTGGTTGTGTCAGAAAATGCATAACGATAGTGAAAATCTCTATTTTCATCATTAAATAAAAATCTTACAAAACGTGGAAAATCTCTCCTTGGGGTCATACCACGGAGCCAGCCTGATAGTATAGTATCGTAAAATCCATCAACAGGGGCAGCAATTTCTCCGGGTTCCGGCGGATCACCTAGACCGCCTGGGCCTGAAACCGAAGCGAGGTAGTCGGATATACTAGAGTCTAATTTATCTTCAACTGAAAATGAAAATATATTCTCTCCCCTTGGATCCCCCTGGTTTGTTCGGGCAAGCGCAGGGGGCGATTGGCTGTCGTTCTCATCAGCAATTGCATATAATCCTGGTGAAGTAAGATCAGTTAGTTTAATTCGATATCTATCTATTATACCAGACCATTCACTCTCTTCATCGGTTTTGGGGGGCAGTATACCATATGTTAAATTATACCTATCATCTATAATATTATAAGAAGACGCAACTGGATCGGGATTATAGGCTAGTAAATCTGTGGTAAAAGGCGTTACTTTTGAATTCAGTGGGTTATCTGTAATATCATACGCCGGTTGTATTTCGGGCCTTTTCCTATAATAATTTGATTTTATCGTCCCCAGCCTAAAGTCCATAAAGTTTTGATAATAATTGATTAACTCTCCATCTTCAGGTGGGTTTCTCCATCTTATTTGGGTTAACACCTCTTGCTTAAAGTTATCAGCAAAGACAGGAGATTCGCCATATCGGTTAAATAATGATGGAACGTGATCTAGCACTTCTTGATAGAACTTATCATGCGATGGCTTTAGCATATCTGACGCAACCTTGTGGAATGTGTAGTTATACACGGGTGGATTGCGGGAGATTGGAGCATTAGGATTAGCCGGATTAGCGAATAGTTTGTCAGCAATGTCTGTTAGCTGTGAACCTTCAGTGTTAATGGTTCTAAATAGATCTTGCCCCTTGAGCGCTTTTTCAGACGCAACTCTAGATAACAAATCAACAGTCTCTTGTGGGGTGGCCCTATCACCTATCAAATTTCGAGGGGCAGCCTCTGATCGGCACAGGTTATTAGAACTGAATCTTAAGGAAGAAAATGGATTTTCATCAACGTCTAAAACTTCCTTGCAGAGGCTTTCATTGATTGTTGTGCCGGCGATGGAAAATAAGTGAAGTATTTTCTGCGATTGGTTAAATCTACTTAGCGAAGGATATTTTGTATTAATGATCGCTTTGACTAAATTAATTGTCTCCTGGTCTGCATCTCCGTGCAGCAACCTACACAACTCCAACGGTCTTATCGTAACGGAAACATCTTTAATTAAACTTGTTAAATCTGTGGTTATCTTAGCCATGTTATTCCTGTTTAAAAGTTGAAGTCATCAAAGAAATTTTGACCAGGGCCCAAGTTACCTGGAGGTCTGTCAGGGCCCAAGTTAACTGGAGGTCTGTCTTCGCCCAAGCCAGTCTCAATTGAGGTCTCTATATCGGCATCAACGTCTATCTCGTCGCCCCCATCAGGAGCATCAAATATATTAACCTCTGCCTGCACCAGTGCAGTTTCTATTTCATCAACATTAAGGTCGGCGTCCAGGCGATTAGTAAAGTTATTTTTAAAGTTGAAATCATCAGAAAGAAAATTTTTGCCGTTAGTCATGTTTTCTTCTAAAATATTAATCCCCATCGTCGCTAAATTATCTGCTATTGTAGAGATAGCCATTTTCTCAACTTGCTGATAGAACGCTCTTTCAATATCTACCGTTGGAAGTTCTGGTAATTCTATCCTTGGGGGAAAACTAATATTTAAATTCCCACAAGCAACGGGTACAGCCTTACACACATCCCCACAGCTAACAACTTCTTTTAGTGCTTCAATCGCTATGACTTGAGCATCAAACTCGCTACGATCTCCCTGATCCTGCTGGTACCCTAGGTTTTCTATTGCGGACTTTGCTATATCTAGATTCAGACATAATTCTTGATGCATATCTATCGATAGATCCCTGATGTCAGGGAAAGAAGATATCATTTTTGAAAAAGCAATATTGAAATCCTTCATGCTAATCTCACCAAACGATATACTTGCTTTGAATTGTTTTAAGATATCTATTAAGAGGGCCGCTAGGTTTTCAGAAACCTTGTCGTAATGAGCATCCATCTTTGGATCCATTATTTTCTGCAATCCTTGGACATCCACCTCTTCTAATCTGATCGCTTTAATGGTTTTTACTGGTTCAAACTTTTTATCATAATTGTCATCAGCACCAATAAACAACTCTACATCTTCTTGGCGACGAGAACCCCTCTGTCGATTAACAGTAAATTTATTTCTCGCCTTACCATTTTGCTGCAGCTTGTTTTTTCTATTTTTCCTGTAAGTTTTTAGTAAATCATTTTCACCAGACAAGCTACAGTCGAGGGCATTACTAAACGACTCCAGACACTTGTTTGAAGTTGGTCTCATATCTGGAAGGGGATATGTATAACTTCTCAATAACTTCTTATAGCTGTCTATGCTAGCGCCCCTAGAATAGTATTCTTCAATTTCAAACAAATAAAACAAGTAAGCGCAAGTTCTTGATAAATTCATTGGCTCTTTTGAGAGGTGATATAAAAAACCCTTTCTCATGTTTCTTGAGCCTGAACCATCATCGTAAAAAATATATCTTATGTTAAAATCAAGAGAATATCCTATTTCCAGCCTGTGATCGTGATCTTCGTTTAAAGGGTTACCGTTTAAATTCAAGATCTTTTGTATTGTGGCGAACAAGCTCTCAAGGCGAGATGCCTCTTTCGAAAAATTAATAATTCCGAGGCCGGCGGCGGCAGGGCCAGTATATCGATATCGATCAACCTCCCAAAGCAGATTTTCCTCTTGTATTGATCGGAATAGGCCTGCGACAAGGGATATTTGTCTTCTTATATCAGAGCTTTTATATACTGCCACCCTAGAGACGCCATTTTTCTCACCCTCAACGGCTCGTGGAAGAACCTCTTCTTCTGGGATAGCATCAAAATATTTAGCTGGAATTCCAACAAGAAACTGAAGGTTGGCTCCTGGTCGGTCTGGGTTTATGTACCATTCTTCAACTTGAGCAAATCTCTTATCTGACAGATACAGTGGATTCGCACGCATAAATTTTGTATCCTTACTGTAATACTCTGCCAAAGATCGAATTCCAAATATTCTGGCTGACTCTTTTTTTGAGTCCAGCCCTCTGGTATCAAAATGTATTGTGCGCACATTTATATAATACTTGCACTTATCAGAATCAAAATAAGGCCCTGGTGTGTTGTACCAGCTTCTTTTAAAGATTGAGGATGTACGTTGACTAATTGTACTGTCCCTACACCTCTCCAAGGACGTTGGTAAGGTGGGTGCGCCTGGAATTGCTCTTAAATTGTCAATATGTACTATACCAGCACTAACCACGTTGCAGTTTTCGTCCAAAGCTTCAATTCTATAATACTCACCATTGCGACCGATGGTATCCTCTACCACTCGAACATTTGTCTTATGGCTTAAATAATCTACTATCTCATGTTGATTGTATGGAAAATCAGAAAACAATACAACACATTCCTGCCTCTGGAAGAAATTATATTCTTCATTAATTACATATACCCAGTGAGTTGCTAGCTCACAAGAATTTATTGGCGGAGTATTATATTCTAATATGCGGCGCTCAATAAACTCAGAGCTGCCCGGACCAGTCCGAAGAATGCCCCGTGAATCAACCATGGCGTTGTCTCTGACATTCTGTCCGGCGTCGACATCTTCTGTTTGGGTGACAACCGTGACTGGTACAAGATTTTCAAGCTGGTCTATAGACATTATTCATTACTCTTTCTTAATTAGAATAATTGTTAAAACTATTAATGTAGTTTTTCCCTATTGGTGTTAGATAGTTAACCTTTACATTAATTAAACTTAATTTTTCTGCAACTAAGCTAGACTTAACAAGAGTGAGTTTTTCCGTATTAGACATTACTGAGGCGCCACTAGCTAATATTGATGGTGCCGTTGGTATACCAAAAAAAGGACTGATGTGCACGTGAGCACCAAGGGCCGTGTTAAATTTAATCTGGCTCATCAAAAAAGCGTCCAAGATTCCTGTTACTCTATCAATATGCTCAATAACTTTTGTAAGCATTTCTACCAAATTGTCCCCTTTGGGTATCGGCTGTAAATCGGTATCATTGTTTCCAGCGATCAAATTAATACCATATGCTGATTTTGTAACCTTAGAGCCCTGAGAAGTTTTACCGTCTATGCCCGTGACCAATTTAATCCCTTCTCTCGCCATTATTCTCACGCCATCAGCCTTGATTGCGACAGCAGATTTAGTATCTGCCACAGGGAATGATCCCTTAGCTATATCAAAGTTTTTATCAACATCTGTTTTTTGGCTGAGGTATATTCTAGCTGCATCAACTTTAAAATTTGGATCTGCAAAAACTTTTTCGCCATCTTCACTCTCTGATCTTGCTAAATACCCCAATCGGCCAGCAACGATATCGACTGAAGCGCAGTGAGTATCACCTCGCCCTCCATATCCTGTCATTCTGCTACCAGGGCGGTCCCTGCCCAGAACTATATAGGCATTGTGCTTATTTGATATTACGTGTTCTGACGGAACTTCATTAAATCCAGGTACCGGCTCCAGGACGGAGCCGCCGCCGATTCCACTTCGAGTATGCTTTGTATCGTGCAGATCACGATATACAGTTTTTAAAGAATTGCTCAGCCCATCTTTGATTCTTGCTTTACTAAAACTTTTCATTGTTTACAACTTTATCTTATTTAATCCAGCTTGATCAGTTACATTTAAATCAATTGCCATTGTTTCACCGCTGCTGTTAAGCTGCCCTGGTATTTGCCCATACCCACTACTTCGACCACCAGCAAATTGCCACATCGTTGTTGGCCACTGAGGTGTTTTGTTAAAAGTAGATGGGTTAGTTCTACCATACTGTATCGCCGAAGAATTTAGTGATAGAGTGTTTGGGCCAGACTTAGGATAGTTAGCGTGCCAGTGAGGAATATCAGGTAAACTTGGGACATAACAAATAATGCCCATTTTCCGCAAAGTATTTCGCCCGATATACCCACCAACTTTGCCCATCTCTTGCTTTACAATTTCAAGCCATTTATCTATCCAATCTGCTGCGGCTTGATCGGTGGGGCAGCCCTCTCTAAACCCCGAAGATTCTAAGTCTAAAAATGGGCATATATCAATGGGCCCTCCGAGACTTTGAATTGTTCTTAAGTGTGCTTGTGCCTCAGACTCAACATCATTAGGGCCCGGATAAGCAAAATGATATGTTCCAACCAAAAGGCCAGCATCCTTAGCTTTTCTGTAATGTAGTCTATATAGCTCCTTACGGCCCATATCAGAATCACCTTGCGTGGTATTAATAATAACAAAACTTGCGCCGGCTTCACGGACCCTTCCATAATCAAGTAAACTAGGGGGTTGATATATTGGATGAACATCAATACCAAACACTGGGTCATTAAAGTTGATTGGAGAGTTAGATCCAACTATTTGCCTCACCTGACTGTTTTCGACGGCGCAGGGTGCGGGACCAGTTGCAAACTTTGAATCATTTCTAGGCTGCAGAACAATCTTTCTCCCTCCTTCCTCTCCTGTGCCGGTGGAAGATTGAGATCCATAATCAGCCATAGTCCCCAATCCACAGGGGCTGGCACCTGCGGTAGTTGTTGCTAAGCCGGCTTGAGCTGCGCCCGAGCCCGTCTTGCCCTGACCTTTTACCCTTACAGCAAAACTTTCACCTGAAATAAAATCTTCTCCAGAACTATGAGCCTCGCCGGGAACATTAACTTCCCAATGCCAGGGTTCCACTAGGTATGGAGTCAATCCAAACCTATGCGCATTATCATTCAACCACAGCCAAAAAGGAGCGGTTTTCTGTTTAGATATTGGAATTAGGGCACGGTTAGGCACCAGCCCTTTACTTCCCCCATCATTACCAAAGTCTATGGCCAGCCCAGTCTCGTGAGGTGAATGGTATGCCCTAATTCGCTCAAAGTCCTTTGCATTGCGGTATTTTTTGCCCTTCTCTCCTACTCTTTCTTGTTGTTGCGTGGGATCACAACATAAATTATTAAACCACTGTTCATATGATATGGTTTTCTTTGGGCGCCACCCTGACGACACCATCACTTGCTCTCCGCCCTTCTCAGCCTGCCACGCAGCGTTTAAGGCGTCTAGCCTTACTTTGGCCAAACGATGCAAATATACTTTTCCTCGTTTAGTTTTGTTTGTTATTTCAACCAATAAAGGTTGCCCATCCGATCCCAGTGTTCTAGGTGTAATCGATTTTAATGCACCCCTAGGGGCAACCCTAACTCTACTTTCCTTATTTCGTATGGGCTCTTCAACAAGATCACAGTATTTGTCCTTTACAAGGGCACATCGGGACCCAATAGTATCTGCGCAGCCCTGGAGGCGTTCTTGCAAGGCACTTATTTGCTCTGCCAACGCTGTCGCTTCAGCTTCCTGGCCTGTCTCCAGTGCGGCGGCGTAACTGGCCTGTAGTGTGCTTATTTGTGGCTCAAGAGTGGGGGCGTCTGCACACTTTTCTGTTGTACTGTTTGCGGTCGCAGAACTAGGTCTCTCGTCTATTGGCTCAGGGTCAGTCGATGGCGGTGGCGTAGCATCGGAGGGTGGCGTCACAGTAGAGAAAGGATTAATATACGGATAGCTGATCAAACCATATTTGGTATGGCCGCCTTTGGCACCATCAAATTTATTAATTAAAGTTATCAAGTGAGTGTGGGCGCCAATTCTAAGCCTCATGGCCCTTTCGCCCTTGGTTGCATTATATTCTCCATTGTAGTCAGAAGGAAAAAACACTCTATCGCTAACTTGACGATTAGGGTCTGGTCTACCTGTCCTCATTAGTTCCCATGCTCTTTTAAGTATCTTTTTATGTTGAGCCTCGGACACGGGTTTATTTGTATTGATGGAGAATATATTAGCCTCTAGGGGCCTAGTGCGCTGTTCTACAACGTGATCAGCAAGCAACCCCCAGTTAAACCGATCTTCCTCTTTGACAGCGACAATATCGGCTGCTGTTATTTTATCTACGAGATTTAAATCTCCAGCATCTATTATTCTGCCCAGTACCCGGCCAGCCATTGAGTGAAACGTAATAGACCGGTACGCAACTGCGACAGAGCCATCAGAAAATGTTGATAATACGTCCCCAATACTTTGATCCAGCCCACGAAAAGATCCGCCTGCCTCAGTAAAATATTTTGGCTTACCAGGCGAGGCTGGCCTGTTCTCTACAAATACAGTTACAATATTTCTCCTCTGCTCGGAGCCCATCTGTTTGGCCTGTGCAGGTAGGGCATCAAAAAGAGTTTTCTTTTCCCAAGAGCCAGCACCATGAAAAAAGTAAGCCACCTCAACAGGCGAGTCAAGAACAGTTGTACCTGGAATATGAATTATCGCATGATGTTTTCTGTTTTCTGGCGGTCGATAAAAATAATTCTTTGAGCCCTTTACTCCTGCCTTATTGATGCCGGCCATCCATTTCTCAATAACTTTTTGTGAGGGGTTGCCATCTCCTTTCTGGATTTTGTTTTCTCCCGATGGTTCAATCACTCTGGGGGTTTGTGGCAGACCAGTCATAGCTGTGTTTGACTGTTGTCCTGGCTGTTTATCCCCGGTGGTAGTGGTGGTATTGATATCTGTGCAAGGCGCTGAACCAAAGATGTTACCTGGGGACAGTTTCTGTGCAATTGTACTAATCAGAGCCTCTCGCTCAACGACAGGTCGTATATACATCGCCCCCAGCATGCTACCTTTGTCAATAAAATCAACCCACACTAATTCTCCCGGTGCCGGCTCGGGCACAGCATCCGATTGAGCAATAAAAGTATCGTATAGATCAATCTTTGCCTGATGGCCTGGGCCTGGTACGTCTCCATATTGTTCGGGCACAGGGAGATGGATGTGTAACTCAGGTATCCTGCAAGTAATTCTAACTAAATCAGGCTCTTTGCCATTTTGTGGTGAGTTGATAGAATGTGGAGTCGGGCTTTCAGCCGTGACTTTTGGCTCAACCCTTAAGACGATTGCTTTATAAGGGCCAGCATTATTTAGCCCATTTGGCTTATAATGTTCAGCAATTGTATTACGTAGATGCTCAGCGGGGTCTTTATCTGAATCATACTGTTCTCGAACTATGCGCTTAAACAGTGGATTTAGTTGCCCAAATGCATATGTTAGTGGAGATTTTAAATTATTGCTGTCCTCTGCCACACAGAATCCTCTCTAGGGTTATTCCCCTTTAATTAAGTCAAACAACTCGTCTTTATCTTTCGCAGATAAACTGTCGCCCTCTTTGGTGGTCTTCTGTAACATTGCTGCTATTTTCACCAACTGCTCATTTGAACGCTGCAGCGTCTCCACATACTTGGCGGCGACGTGTCCCACTTCTTTGTGATTTCTATTTGATTCTTTGATAAATACTAACAAATCTGTTAGCAGAGACTTTGTGACAGCACGATCATCACGGATGTTTCTAACTGTCTCTTCAATAAATTCTTCTAAATCTTGCCTTTGTGCCATTTTGTCTTGAAAGCTCCGTATTTAATTCTCATTTTTTTAAGATTATTAACAACCTGCTTTGTATTCAGTCCCGTTAACTCTCTGAGATATAGGTAAATAGCTTTCTTATTGAAAATTTCTATATCATCGACACTCTCAAACAATATTCGAACAGCTTCAAGGACTTTTTTTTCATTTTCTTTCATCCCCTCAAT
>Ga0098061_1001735_pt1 | contig 10522 bp, 24 predicted proteins | sample 22_taG_FD_92579 | JGI IMG/M metagenome (GOLD analysis project Ga0098061, IMG submission 92579) | Marine viral communities from the Subarctic Pacific Ocean - 22_ETSP_OMZ_AT15343 metaG | ecosystem: Environmental > Aquatic > Marine > Oceanic | place: Subarctic Pacific Ocean | collected 2015-01-20 | reverse complement strand
GGTTTCCAAAATCACTCAAGACGAGGGCAAAGCCGCTCTTGGCAACCTACTCAAAAAGAACGTGTTCAGCGAGAAGGTTCGCGAGGGTATCGCTCACCGTTTTGATAACCCTACCTACGAGGAGGACGGCAAGGCTGGCGACGAGCGCAATCTCTACCAACTCTACAACGCGGTAACTCAACATCTCACCGCTGACAACCTCACCGACACCTCTGGCAATGCCGTGGGTCGTATGGTGGACACTCGTTTCGAGTACGCCAACCGCATCAGTGCCAACGTCCTCAAGTCGTTTGACCGTGCTGCTACCAACAAGAACACCTTGACCGCATTGGTTGCAATGCCCAAGGTTGACGAGTCTCTTATCTCTCAAAACTAGGAGAACCCACAAAGTCCCTCGCCCCCTTTTGTTTCTTTCTGGGGCGGGGGATTTTTTTTGTCTTAAGTTCGTTTTTTTATTTGACGTTTTCCAAAAAATGGGGCTGCCCCAAATTTTATTCACAAGCAAGCTCTTTCTTTGGGACTTTAATTAAAAAAGAAATTGACTTTCTTGCGTTTATTTATTACATTTATTGCATGACGTTAATCGTAATACTCATTATAACTCACTGCATTATCACTTGGTAAAATGAAAACCAGAAAACAACCACGCGCAAGAGTGAATCCGGAGGGGTTCATGGGTAGCGCGTCGCAAGAGCATAAAGTAAAAAAAGGCAAAGGCTCTTACAGTCGCAAACCTAAGCACAAAAAAAAGTTTGACAAGTAAACTCTGTTTGATATAATCAGCGGCAATGAAACGATACAAAGTAAAAATGCGTGAGATTTGGAATATCACGCGAGAGATAGAAGCGAATGACAAAGACGAAGCAAAACATCTTTGCGAAGAAGGCCCAGAGATAGCAAGAGAGAGAGTTGGCTCTTCTGAGTGTGAGGCATTTAATACAGTGGAGGAAATTTAAAAATGAAGATTTTAGGAATTGATACAAACGCAAAAACCCGTAAGGGCGAAAAAAGGGGATACGCTACGGCCATCTCTTATCTAGCACCAAGCAACGCCAGCGGTGCGACCAACACTTGCCCAAGCGCAAGCAAGGGCTGTCGCGAAGCCTGTCTTTTCATGTCGGGTCGTGGGGTTATGTCTCCAGTAATGGAAGCCCGCATAAACAAAACAAAGTTTTTTGTAAACGATCAACGAGCTTACATGACGCAATTGAAGAGGGAGCTAGCTGCGTTTATTAAAAGCAGCGCGAAAAAGCAAAAGACTCCCTGCTCCCGCTTGAATGGCACAAGCGATATTGCGTGGGAGAATATTCTAATCGAAGAGCAAAACATTATGCAAACTTTTGCCGGTTTGCAATTTTACGACTACACTAAACGCATTGACCGCATGAATAGTTTTCTTGACGGCGAGCTTCCCGCAAACTATCATTTAACCTTTTCTAGAAGTGAAAAGACAAAAGACGAGATTGTGAAAAGCATTTTAAAACGTGGTGGTAATGTTGCTACCGTTTACGCTGAGACGTTGCCCGTTTGGGATTTTGATGCCGAAGTGATTGACGGCGACGCAGATGATTTGCGATTCAAAGACCCACGCGGAAAAGTCGTTGGTTTAACTTACAAGCGAGCTAAAGGCGTGACCGTGGATGATGCAATCGAAAGCGGGTTTGTCATTGACCGCGTTAGGAGGCGAGCTTGAACTTTTGGTTTTTAGTTGTAATAGCGATTTTAATAATCATCGTTAAAGAGAAAACGGATACACCATGAAAATATATTACGATAATAAAGGATTTCACTGGGCTATAGGCATAGAAGGAACAAAAGCAGAAATCAAAAGACAACACACCTCTTTTTTCAATCATGGAGCGATTGGTAAATCCGCACGCTTGACGTGGATAGGAAGTAATTTCGCTTACGTGTGGACTACAGAAGAGAAAGCGAAAAAATATTTTCGCAACTCCAGCTATCATGAGGTTCTAAATGATATTGATGATGGTAAAATAAAAATACGTGAGGGAGGCGGGTTATCGACTGCCGTTAGGGTCGTTCGTAAAATTCGTGAGCGAGCGCAAGAGCGTTTCAGTGAAATGAAAAAAGAAATTTTCTTGCGTACCTGTGATAAATTCATTACGCCTTATACGATGGGAGAAATTTCACACGACTAAAACTAAATAATAAATAAACAAATAACAAATAATCCCCTACTTGGGAGCTTGAGGCCAAGGATTAATAATCGTAGCCAACAAAGCCCCAAGGGGGAAAATTTAAGTTTGACGTTTCCCAAAAAATGGGGCAGCCCCAGATTTTGTTCACAAGCAAGCTAAATCTTCTTAAGATTAATATTGACTTTGGTAATGTTTTTTAGTTTAATTCTCTCGATGAAAGGCGAAGTACAAATTTATAAAAATCTCCACAAGACGAGCAAGCAACACGAAACCGTTTATAGCGTTCGTAATGCTAAAAACATAGTAGAAGATCACGCTACCGAAGTTACCTTAATTGATCCTAAGTTCCGCGTCGGGAAAAAGGGTAGAGAAAGAGTAAGGAAGGAAAAGCGCAAAAATGTTCACGCTTATGTCCAAGGCAAAAGGATGAAAGGCGTTCACGGCCAAAGGGGCTCAAACTGGAGAAAGGTTACGTATAACCCCTACAAGCACGAAAACTTTGTTTTGGCTGATGATAATTCAGCTATAGTGACAGGCGCAGTTTTAGCGCATCTAGACGGTGAAGGCGTGTGGGTGTTGGAGCCTAATTTGAGGTTCGAAAATCTTTTAGAAGTTTAGTTAAAAAAGTGTTGACTATCGAGCTAAAATTTGAGACTATCTTAATTAACAAAGCGATGAACAAGAACCTAAAAAAAGCACTGAAGGAACTCCGCAAGCGGAAGTTCGAAATCATCCAAATTAAAAACGGTATCCGCGTTTTGAATCCAGACAACAAAGCAGAAGCGTTAACCTTGCATCTCGACCACGGGAAGGACAAAGGGGCGAGCTACTTTTCTTTGCGGCGTTGGGTGCGTAACAACTGGGGCTGGGACATCGATAGATTTTAGGAAAATATCCCTTGACTTATTTAAGAAACTGCTGTATATTATACTCAAGATGAACAAAGAAGATAAAGCTAAATTAACAACGATCCTATTCGCTCAAACCGTAGCGGGATCAAGGAACGTAAAACCCATGAAACGCCTCGAAGCACTTTATAATGACATCGGCACTGTGATTAATGGCGATCAACCCAAGGCGTCATGGAGCTTAACTAAAACACCAAACCTATAAGAATTATTAATGATTAGAGTTAAAATTCAATATCGGGACATGACCGAGAGGCATTGCAAAAAATTCTGGTTGGATTACCCAGAGGAGGACAGCAACGGCTACAAATATACTACTCCAGATATTTTATCTGCGGTGTACGAAGATTGGAACAATGGAAGCGGGCGAGAATGTACTTTATTTAAGAAGCTTGAAGTTCGTTCGTTAAGTGTGGGCGATTACGTTTGCGTTCGCGGGGTGTGGCACGAATGCTTGTCAGTCGGATGGAGAAGAAATGTCCCTTGGGAAGAGGTGTTGGGCAAAGTGGAAAGGAAAGACTTTTCCGGCGTAGATGAGCCAACCGTAAAGCAAGCATTGATTAACCAACTTGAAAATGACAGGTGGTGGGAAAATACAATTAAAAATGATAATCTTCTTTGGGAAGATCACAGCATTTCACTCAGTGAGTGAATTAATAAACTAGACAATAACCTATAATTAGTATATATTCATTATATGAAGAACGGATCGTTATATTACAATAAATCCACCTCTCGCGTTGAGCGAGTAGTGGGAGAACTAAATGGTTGCCGAGTTTTCACTGTAAGCCACGGATATTCAGATTTTGGTCCAGCGCGACGAAAAGATTTGCGCGTAGCTTCAGGCGAAGAGGTTGACTCTTATCTTGAGGAAAGTGAGAACTTAAAAAATAACTCCCGCGAGCTTCAAGTGAGCCTCGCCTAGAGATTCAACTCGTTCGTTCATCATAAAATCCCCGCTGGAGGTTGGTCATTGCCTCTGGCGGGGTTTCTTATTTGACATCTATTAAAATCCGGGGCTGCCCCGGATTTTACTTACGCGCAAGTGGATAATATTTTTATAAAAATTAAAAAAAAGATTGACCATTCTCCGGGAATTTGCTTTAATTATCGCATGATGTACGACGCAGAGATTCAAGAACGCTTAATGACACTTAACCAAGCTGCCCTTGACCATTGGGGTTATGACTTTGATTCGCCAACTCTAACTTGGGATTTAAGGGGAACGGTAGGCGGTCAAGCATACTTGAATCAAAACATGATTCGCATAAACCAAGAGGCTCTTAAAAAGTATAAAGATAATTATATTAAACAAACCATCGGCCACGAGTTCGCGCATCTTGTTTCTTATAAGTCTTTAAGGCATAAAGGTCACGGGCGTAGCTGGGCAAAGGTGATGCGTTCTTTTGATTTGTTTCCTGATCGTTGTCATGATTATGATTTGACTCCCGCCAGAGTCGTTAAAAGGCAATATCTTTATGGTTGTCAAAAGTGTGGCAAAGAATTTGAATTCACCGCAATTCGTCATAACAAGATGATGAGAAACAAGTCTTTTTATCGTCACAGCATAGATGGCGGAAAATTAGTGTATATTAAGAAAGTATGAACCCTGAAAAATTAGCATATTTAGTAGACACGAAGAGAGGTCTTATTTGGGTAAGAGCTGGCGAAGAAGATTTCAGCTTGGACGCTAACGTAAAAGTAGACCCCAAGCATTACTTTAACACCTTGAAGGGCGTTTTCTATATGAGGGAATACCCAGATAGCGCAATCAAACTATTTAATAAGTATAAAGAAAATTTAGATAACAATGATAATGATATAGAAGATTTTTCAAAAAATTAGTTGACTTATTTAAGTTTAGGAGCTATATTATAACAGTCAACAGGGGTAAGACCCAGTACGAGCCAAAGGGCAGGAATACAAAATCTAGGCAGACAGAATGCGACGAGGGCAAGAAGCTGTAAGACCCTCGGCCTGAAACTGCCGTTTGTTCTTTGAAAATTAAAAGAAGGAGCCTTCTCCGGTAGACCGGAGACGCCTGTCAGAGTAAAGCTACGTAGGGGCAGGAGTACAAAACGCGGGTTCCGCTTTTAGTCATAGGTGAAGTACATTAAACGCCCGTGAGAGGTAGCGGCCTATGACAATTACTTTTATGTTGGTGAAGTTGGTGCTAAAGTGCAATTAGCAGCCTGACGCAGGAAAGCCCCTAGTGGAAGCGCGACGAAGCTAGACGGTGACACGATACTGGTCGGGTCGGGTTCGAATCCCGACACCAGCAACAATTTAAGTGGTGTGTGTTATAACCTCTAACGCATGGCTAACGCCCTCTGCGTTAAGTACCGCATCGCTTATTAAGAGAGAAACATACTCGTTGAAATGAAGGCGTAGCCTTAAATGCCACTATACGAAGAAAGTGGAGCCGAAAGGTGGGGAAACGGGAAACCGCCGATGTTCCTCTCTAGGGAGTTAGTTGTTAGTAGGTGATTGGTATAACGTAAAACCAGATACCGACGACAACGGCTCCCGCCAATTTCTCGCAATGACGCGAGGATATAACAATAACAAATAAGACCTAGTATCCGCAGTGAGGAGCTAGGCAAGAAGGTAGTGCAGGAGGTTGGCCAAACAAGGCGTTAACGCTGGGCCGTAAAGCACTTTAAAAATGCCTCTTATTTTTATTTCTAATTGCCCTAATTAATTGCATTTAATTACCCCTATTAGCCGCTCACAAATGATCGACAAATCAATTTGCCAACCAAAAAACGCAAAAAATGATCGGCAAGTTTCTTAAAAACGCAATATTTCGCATCGGAGAAAACACCCCTTTACAAGAAACTCAAAAAAAGGCATTGACTTTTTTAAGTTTACAGGTTACATTATCATTATGACTTTTAAGGTTAAGAGAGAAAAGTGTAAGAGCTGCGGCAACGTTGCTTTACTGTTATCGGAGAACAACGGCCTTTGCCTCAAGTGCAAGTTCCCCGTCCGAACGAAGAGAGAACCTGTCGAAGGTTCTTTTATAGAGGGGTGTGGGTGTGAATTATGCAAAAAACATCTTGACTTATTTAAGTAAAGAGTGTAAGTTATTTTAACGATGAGCGAACAAGATTCTCTAAAACAAATGCAACGAGTACTTGAGTGGTACAAACTTCAACAACAAATCTTTGGCGCGAAGACGAAGATAGAAAAATCCAAAAAGGTTAAAAATGAGAAACTCAGTTAATTGTCATACTTATGAGGTCTGCACCGTTTACGGTGGCAGAGTAACGATTGCCGCAGAGAGTCGCGCGCACGCGATCCGCAAGTTCAATCTCTTCTACCCACGCGAGGAGATCGTGGGCGTAACCTTTATTTATTAAAATGAAAAAAGGATTAAATGAAAGATTATACTAAAGAAGAAATTAACGAAATGAGGGAGTTACTTGCTGAATCCGAATTTGAAGGATTGAAAGACAGGGACTTGAAACAAGTGCTTTGGGACGGGTGCGTTGGTTGGGTAAACATTCCTGACGAAGATGTTATCAGTCATTATGGTGAGGTTGTTGGGTTTGATGTATTGGAGGACTAAATGGAACCACAATTACATAAGCATCATATTTTCGACTCTCAAATGTATGACAAGGTAATGATTGAAAGGCTCAAGCTACACGTTGCCGAGTGGATGAAAACGCACGGACAAATACAAATGGGTGAGGAGTCTGCCGATGACGTTGTAAAACTAATTGACGAGTCAGTTGAAATAACTTTACGCATCCGAGAGGATTGGATGCTACCAGATAGATGTTAAAAAAACTTCTTGACTTATTTAATTAAATCTATACACTTAGCCAAATGAAAGCGATATATGGAATTATTATTATCTTTAATTTGTGCGTGGTATCTATGGCGTATGCTAACTCCTTGAAACTAACGCCCGATCAAGAAATAGTCGCAATGACGATTCTAGGAGAGGCTCGCAATCAAGGCGAGGCCGGAATGTACGCCGTCGCCTGCATCATTCAAAAGCGGGCTATAAATCGCGGAATAAGCGCACGCGCAGTCTGCAGACAAGATTGGCAATTCTCTTGCTGGAACAAAAACGATCCAAACCGCGCTAAACTTCCCGCGCTACTAAATAATAATAATAAACAATCCAAATATGCAAAGAGGTTAGCTTTAAGTATCGGTAAGCTAGAAACCGCCTACGTGAATAACGCAGATCATTATTGCGCGCTAGTGAAGAAGCCTTATTGGAGTTATAAGACTATTATAAAGAATAATAAAAAAATCAGAATAGCGATTAAACCTGTTAAAATAATTGGACAACACAAGTTTTATAAGTTAAAGTAATTAGTTCGTTCTTGTTCGTATCATCATAAAAGACGCGTTGGCTTTTGCTGGCGCGTTTTTTTTGTATCAAATAAGAATAGAAAAGGAAACAAATAATAAGAAAATAATAATTAAATAATAGACAAATAAGAAGCGAATAAGAAAGGAAACAAATAAGAGTCAAATAAACACCTAAACCTGTACCAAGAAAATCATTTTTAATTAATTAATCATTACTACTATACTATTGTTAATAACTATGTGAATAACTTTTTTTAAGAAACTGTTTGACTTATTTAAGAAAGTGAGTTACATTTACCTCAGATGAAACAAGAACAAACATTCGAAGTTAGTTGGGCCTACGGCGAAACCTCTTTTATCAATGCCCGTGACGAGGCACACGCTAAACGTATTGCCACAACGATGGGTTTCGCTTGTGGCCTTGGCAGGGTCATAAGTGCGGTGCAGGCCGAGACGCTGCCCAGCAGCGAGGTAGATAATCACGGTTGGTGTGAATAACTTTCACAATTAATCCATTGACTTATTTAAGAAACCAGACTATATTTACTCAAGATGAAACTGAACGAAGCAAGAAAAATGAAACTAACCCGCAAGCACTTTGTCCTCGTGGCCGAAGTGGTGGGACATATCAACGACCAGCAAAACAGGGAGGAGCAAACCGACCAGTGGGGCTACCTTTTCGAAACAACCCACCCAGCCTTTGACCGCGAACGGTTCAACGCCCACGTTGAGGAGGTTCACGCTTCCTGCTGGGAGGACTATGGCCCTATTTTTGAAAGGGGGGTTTAATTTTATGAAACCATACCAATACAACCTAGCGATTGCTGCAGCTTTCGGCTTTCTATTAATCCAAGTGCTTGACCGCTTCCGCGTGTGGTAGTACATTGAAGCCCACTAGCAAACCTCGCACCGTAAGGTGTGAGGTTTTTTTATTCCAGTATTTATAAAAGTCACTTTTATTTTTAGAGTCTGGTAGATTAGAAAGTTCTTGCTCTTTCCCGAAAAACGGGGCAGCCCCGTTTTTTATTGCAACCTAGTCTCATTATCAATACTCCATCATCAGCAAGTTTCGTGCCACTTATTTAAGTAACAGGCCGGAGTTATTCACAGCCTGTGAATAATTTAATTTGACTTATTTAAGAAACTAGACTATATTTACTCAAGATGAAAAACGAACAAACAACCTACCAAGCGACCTACCACAACAACTACCCAACCTGTAACGGGCAGCAAGTCTTTGACAAGGAAGGCGAGGTTACTCTTACACGCCCCGCCCAAGAGGGAGACGCAAGAGATTTTAATATTACCTACAAAATTACTGGCTGGCATTCTTTTGATGATTTCGGCGTGGAGGTCGAAACGGTAAAACTTCAAAACGTTTTGCCCTTTTGCAATGAGGTTGAGGCGTATTCTTACGATGGCGGCGAAACGTTCACTTTTGATTGCGAATAACTTTGCTATTGACTTATTTAAGTTTATGGATTAAGTTTAATCATGATGAACGAAGCAATCTTCACAGTAAAAGTAAACGGACGCAACGAGTTCGTGAAAGCAACCGACCAAGACCACGCCAACCGCATCGCGGCCCAAATGACCACGAGGGAATTGCAAGACGCGGAAAGCTTTTCTGACATGATGCCCACGGCAGAGGAGTTCTATGCCGATTGCGGCCCAGAGGATTATGAGCCAAATTGCTATGATGGCACGTATTCGGAAATGTAAAAAAGTTAACGGGTAGGACTACGGATGTCCCACCCTCTGCGCTATAATTTACTTATGAAAATGAAAATGAAACTGAACAAAGAAGAGCAAGAATTTATTGCTGAGAACATCACACGCTTCGACGTTGTGACAGAGATTGAAGTCAATGACATTGAAGTTCGCATTTATGGCGAGCATTTCGGTGGAGTTGGTAGCGCTGCGATTTATCGCACCAATGACATTAAAGCGATTTACTCGCACTGTCACGCTGAGTGCGTAGAAGCTGAAAAGGCTGTAAATGAGATAAGATAAAAAAGTTTAATGGTAGGACAGCGGATGTCCCACCCTATGTGATACAATTATATTATGAAAATGAAAAACGAAAAACAAGAAAACCTCCCAAAGTGGGGCGAGTGGGTTATGGCTAATTTTGCCGCCCTCCACAAGGAAGCTGAAGCCAAAAAGAAAGCTGAAGGCAGCAAAGGCACAAGAGTGTTAACCTACGAAGAAAGTATGGAAAGATAATGATTAACGAATACCAAGCAAGACTACTGTTAGAAGCTGTCGCAAAGGGCATTAAGCTAACGCAATGGGAAGAGGAGCAACTGGCTATCTTCCTCGCAACACACTAAAAAAGATTATGAGAGATAGAGAAGAAACCATCACCGCGCCCGATGGCAAAGAGTATCCAATCAGAGACAACGAATAGAAGATTATGATGAATATAGATAAAAGCTGGCAAGCTCACAATCTGCAAGTCGGGCGTATTTACGTTTATGCCGGAACAATGGAAGCTGTTCGCCTTGTGAACGTTATTCCATGCGAAGGGGTTTGGCTCGAGACCTTTGATGGTCAGTCCGTCGATAATGGCGCGGGTATCACAATACCTTTTGAAGATTTGCTTTATGCAAGTAAAGACGAGGTAGAAGATTACCTTGAAGACCTTCGCACGTATCGCAACGACACCTCAACTCCCATTTACAAATAACAATGATTAAAATATTAAATAAGCTACACAAGCTTAAAGCTCAAATAATGCAGCGCAAACGTAAAGTGAAACGCGTTCGTTTTGGTAATCGGATTTTTGTTTTTGACGATTCAGGAAAGCTCAACAAGTTTAGTGAATAAGTTTTATATTTTTTAGTTGACAAGGCAAAAAACGGGGCAGCCCCGTTTTTTATTGAGACTTTGTCGCGTTAAGAGAGCGCCCAACAACAGCAAGTTTCGTGCCACTTATTTAAGTAACAGGCCGGAGTTATTCACGGCCTGTGAACAACTTCTTCAGATTGACCATTGACTTTTTTAAGTTTATAGACTATATTTAGTCAAGATGAAGAACAAAAAACAGAACGCCGTAAAAACCTCCACCGAAATGAACATTGTCGCCGCTGTTCTAAATGACACGCTGCGCGATGCAGAGGT
>Ga0098061_1001733_pt1 | contig 10533 bp, 21 predicted proteins | sample 22_taG_FD_92579 | JGI IMG/M metagenome (GOLD analysis project Ga0098061, IMG submission 92579) | Marine viral communities from the Subarctic Pacific Ocean - 22_ETSP_OMZ_AT15343 metaG | ecosystem: Environmental > Aquatic > Marine > Oceanic | place: Subarctic Pacific Ocean | collected 2015-01-20 | reverse complement strand
TATTTTAGATTATATACATAAAGACGATTTAGAGAAGACAAAGAAAGCATTGACTCAAAAAGATAGAAACTTAACAGTTCGGATAAAAAAGAAAAATGGCAACTATTGCTCAATGCACGTAAAAGCGAAAGAGTTCGGTATTAATGGCAAGAAATATTCTATCGGTTTAATGACTTGCGTTGCAAGAGGTTGCACTGATTGTGGCGGTTTAAAGTAACCTAGTGGTTGTTAGTACCAATTCCGACTTTGCCATCTAAAAAACATCAATGAAAGTATTGGGACCCTAAGGAATCCATCATTTCTTCTTGTATTTATCCCAGCAGCCTTCCATAGCAAAAGCGAGCATTTCTAGCCAGTCGTCATATTTCATTACAATTAGAGGTTCTTCGCGATCCCCCTTAACGACCTGAGCGTCGACGTTTTCATTTGGTATCATCCATTGTCCAATAGATTTTCGACATTTTGCCTGGATTTTAAAATCGTCACCTATTAAGATATCTACCTCTTCGTGTTGTCCCATTGCTGCACCGTTGGATCCCCATGCTCTTTGTACTTTTATCTCATCTTCAAAGAATGATTTAGTCATATCGACAATTAGTCTTTCAAATCTATTCCCTTTAGCTTTGCTTTTACTTGGCATTTACTATTCCGATTGCTTTATTTGTCATTATATCAACCTCTTGATCCTTCCCCACATTTCTACACAGAATATTGCCAATAGCATTAAGCCAAAAGCAAGTAAGACTGAACCCACTCCTAAACAAAGTATTGAACCTGCTAGTTTTACTATTATATCCATCATTTCATCTCGTAGTTTCCAAGTGCTACGTAAAATAGTTCGGGGGTAAGTCTTTTTACATTACCCGATTTGCAACGGTTTGCATATTTTTGTATTTCTCGAGCAATATGATCGTTCATCATTGCAAGGGCGCTGCTTGATATTTGAACACCTGTTGTGTTAAATGCTTTTTTTACTTTTGTTTTTTGTATCATTGTTTATTCCCTCTATTTTAAACTCTCTTTTTAGTTCAACTGCTGACAACTTATCACTAGAATAAGTAGTTATAATATCTGCACAGCCATCTATGTAGGCTTTTGCTTCAATTGTGGTATCAAATGCCCGCATAGGAGCATCTCCTTGTTTGTTTTTTAACATTTCTTTCCAATAAACCATATATCTCATAATTAACTAATTCCTATCTTTTTGATTCGAGTGAGCATATCTTTTATTTCTTCCGCGTCTTCAGCAACTTTAGTAATAACATCGCCACCAGCTGTGTCAGTGAATTGAACTTTGTCACCATTGAATCCAAAAAGTAATTTTCGATTTTCGCCATACCTTACTTTAGCGGCTACAATTTGTGTTTTATTCTTACCTAATTCACTTTCTTCATAATTCACTTTATAATCATAATAGACAAAAAGAACATTTTCTGCTACCTGTTCAATTGAGCCCGATTCAGCCAGATCGCTCATCTTGGGAATAGGGTCTATTCGCTTTTCAATATCTCGGTTTAGCTGAGAAATTAAAATGGGAACTATTTGATAGGTTTTTGCTAACCATTTATATTCATTCATTACCGTTTCCAGCTCAAAACGTCTTTGGTCATATCCTTCCATTTTTATTAGTTGGATATAGTCGTCTATAACAACATCGGGTTTGAATTTTGTAATTTGAGCCGTTGAGGCATTAAGATCTCTGGCTGTATCACACATGAAAAGTTTATTATTGTATTCTTCTACAATCTTTTTGTTTGTTTTTACCAATTCTTTATAAGAATCTTCGGTTAAAGTATTTCGCCTTACGTCTGAGTAGCTAAGTTTGCCGCTTTCCAATACAATAAGTTTTTTCATCATTTCTGTATTGGTCATTTCTCGGTTTATCATAAGGACTCGAAGACCTTGTTTTATGAAATTCCGAACTAGATTAACAGCAAAAGTTGTTTTTCCGTGTCCAGGTCTTCCTGCAATAACAGTTACTTCACCCTTGGTCATTCCTCCGGCAAGATTATCAAGTTTATCAAATCCAAATTTGACATAATTCCCACTTGTTTTAATTGATTCGATAGTTTCTGCTACAATTTGGTCAAGACTTGGTTCTTTATTCGGAGTAAGAGATATAAGTTCATCTGTTGCTTGTTTTATGTCTTTAATAATTGCCGTGAACTCTTTAGAATTTGTAAAAGCAGAATCCTGAATTTTAAAAGTAGTATTAATCAGTTCTCTTTGTAAAAACTTTTCCAATACCACCTTAGCATATGCACAACCCATTGATGGGGATGGTACTTTGTCCAGCAATCCTGTTAAATAATATCCACTGACTTTTTCTTTTTGTTTTTCACTTAATTTGGAACGAAGAGTTATTATATCTATTTCATTGTGTTCATCGTGTAATTCAACTATTCTTTTCCAAATAATTCTTGATGTGTCAAAATAAAATACCTTTGTATGGGGTATGTATTCTTTGACTTCAGAAAATATTTCTGGCTTCATTAAAATTGAGCCTAAAGTTGATTCTTCTGCTTCTAGACTTTGTGGTTGTGCGCGAGGGGATACTTCTTTATTGATGAGTTTTTTATTTATGCTTCGCATGTGTCACAGCTCTTTTCTTCTTGATAAGTACCGTTTGGGATGGTTTGTCCGTTTTTTTCTACACTTAGTGCGGTTTTTATTTCTTTTATAACAGATTGAAGATTTAATGTACTTGGTTTGTATTTGGCGGGTATAGATTCAAACATTTTCAAAGATTCGATTAATATTTGACATTCTTTTTTGTTTAAGATAAGTAGATATTTATTTTGATTTTCTTTGGTAAATACAGAAGGATCTGTGTATATACGCATAATTGCTCCATAAATTAAAAGTGAAGACAAATAACCGACTTATCAACCGTATGGAAGATTCTGTTTTACAACTAATAAAACAAAATCATTAGCCAAACCAACTGTATTATCTAAGTCGGTCAGTGTCATTTATTGTGTGATTCCTTCGTATCGAAATACGCTCTGTTGCCGTTTGCAAGTCCGTCCAAAACCTGTAAAAGACGTACCTAGAGTTTAAGCATTAGCGAAATCCCGCGCCACTTTAAAAGCTCTTTCTTTGGTAGTTTTTCCCCATCCAAAGCCAATTGATTTTATTGGATTTGAATAGGTTTTTTGATGATCAACATATTCAGTTACTGCGTTATAAGCATCCCAAAGAGTGGTCCCGTGATTACCTTTTCCATTATAGAAATTATTTATCAATAATTTATATTGAGGTGTCGCGAAATCAGGTATTTTTCTACCGGTTAATGGGCTTATCTTTTGATTGTCACGATAAACGAGTGAAGGGAATGTTGTTTCAAGGTATTTATCTAATGTTTCAGAGTGTATTTCAACTTCCATTAGACGATGCATTACTTCAATAGCTTTGCCAATGTCGCCCTCTACTGATTTAAGTGCATTAGTCATTTGATCGAGCCTGTCTTTAACGCCAACAGTGTGTCTAAGGCTGATCTTAGGGCAAGAATCCCCTAGAGAAAATTCAAGTGTATTGTTGCATACAACACGTACAATTGTTGGTTTCATTGTTACACCTGAAGAACCATTATGGCTATTAAATAAAAGTACATATTGGTCAATTTGATCATTACCAACTTTTAATGAATCTGGAGCTTTAGCAAGTATCCAAATTTTTTCACCATTACATACTGCACCAGCTGTTTCATATGTATAGCCGTGATCAAGCAATACTTCATCAAAAGGTTGGAATGCGTCATGATTTTGTAATACTTCATATCTTTTAGAAACATGACCTAATACAATAACTTTTTCTGATCCTTTTTTACTTTGATCAATTCTATATGTGCAGCAATGTTTCGTTCCTACGGAAGTTTGGGTTGCGTTCATAAATGATAGATATTTAGCTTTGGGAAATTCAGCAATTCTTTTCATTGGAACGTTAACATGGGTTTCGTCTTTATATACCTGCCAATCAAGTTTAGCAAGCTTTAAAGCCTCTTCGGTGTTGGGTGCTATTTCAAGTTTTTCGCCAAGTCCGTGCCAGGGTGTTTGACCAACGTAGAACATAGCATTGTCATTCATTAGTTTGTGAGCCATTTTATTTCTCCTTACAGTGTATACATGGTTGTTCGTTTTTATCATATATTGTTTTTCCTTTTGAATCGACTCCGGCTGGATATTGATAAACAATTGTTTTCCATCCGTCACAGTATTCGCAAACATTATGATAAACTTTATTTAAGTAATTTTTTTCAGTTTCTTCTAGTGAAACAAATAAAGGTTTTTTCCTCATTGTTATTTTCCTCCAGGAGGATCGTGTCCTCGCAGTTTTCTTTCAGCTTTTAATGTTATTTCTTTACGTTCTGATGAGTTGCGTATTATTGCAGATAGATAGGTAAGGGGGAGAGCCTTTTTATACATTTCTGAATTCATATATAATGTAATTGATTTAATTACATCTTTTAGGTCAGTAGTTCCGCCGATCGTATAAAGAAATTTGCTTTTTTCCATTTTTGAAAGTTTGCCGCCATAAACATGACGGTTAACTATATTAAATAATTTATTTAATAGTTTTTGCATTCCGGGTTTTAATTCATCCCAATATAGGCGAGCCTCAGTGGTCATTGTTTCTGGATCATTGGTGTAATTACACCGAGGGCATCGCCATTTATTGTAATGGGGCATTAAGATATTGCTATTGGAGCATTGTAATCGTGATGAATAACTCCATCGTCATTTTTTTCATACATTTGCTCTTGATCTCTCCACATTAATGCAGCTTTAACGGTTTCTTCTTCAATCCCGCCGCTGTCTCCATATGGACCGACTCCTTCAAGATGAACTTCATCTGTAGATACATTAATCATTTTAAGATAGTAACACATTGAAACTGTGCTTGTCGGATCTTCAATTGGGAACTTAATTAGTTCATATTTGCTACCATTAAGTTCAGATTTATCGCAGACTTCATATTTTGTCGATTCTACGATTTCTTCAACGCTATATTGGGAAAGATATTTCCTTCTTTCGGAAACATTTTTTACCTTGAAAGCGTCTGCTGGATTAATTGCAAGATAATTACCAGTTGCTTCAGCGTGTTCTATAGCTGCAACAGCTTTTTTGTCTAAACGGCGGGCTTTAGCCATCTTGTTAGTTCTCAATCTCATTAAATCTAGATATTCATCTAACTGTTTTGTCTTTTTTATTCCTTCTTCAGAATCTAGATTAAGACAATTGCCATCATATGCTAAGACCATTGATCCAAAAACAGGTATTTTTTTCTTTTTAACCTTTGCATCTTTTTCATTACCGCTGTCATAAAGATAATAGTCTGGACATTGTTGGGTCCAGCGACTATCGTCCTCTTTTTGAAGTTCATCGAATCTTATCCAATGATTTCTAAAATTAATCCTCCATGAGCCACCAGCTAGATTTTCTAACATATATTTAGTTTCCCAGCAGCTGTTTATATTTGGATTCATGGTTACTTTTTTTTTATCAGCTTTATAAACCCATTCATCTTTTTTCCAGTTTTCTTTTGTGGGATAGTTGCCGAAAGCATACACACTTAGTCCTTTTCTCAGCAGATAGTGACGTCCATTTTTTTTATATTCTTTATCATTTGTTACTAGTACTTTCCAGTTAAGCATATCTGTTACTTGTTTATGCAGCATTAATCCACTACCCTTCTGGTTTCATTTCTTAAATAGTCAAATTCTCTTACTTGACTGATTTCGTATTCACCTGGAGGAATAGACAATGCGTTATGCTCTTCATGTGTTAATACAGCATCGCCTCCTTCAATTCGTATGTAATTAGGGGTGTCAGATCCTTCAAGCCTTGTTCCCCAAATCTTTTTTGCTTTAAACAGAGTTATGGTTACATCTGGATTGTTGTTATTATTAAATGCGTGGGCATGTCCAGTGACTTCACCTTCTGCAATTACGGTTCTGTTTTTCTGATTCCATCTATCAGATTTATCTGCAAGACTCACTGTGCCTTCACCAGAATAAGAATTTGTTTTTTCTTCGATTGGTGATTTTAATCTTCTAATTAATACATCACCTTGTTGGTATTTTATCATTGTACTTCCTCAGTTATGTAATCGCCAGCTTTATCGTAATAGGCAATTACGGTTATTTTTTCTCCAGTGTGTTTTTCGGTGCATTCCCAAGTGAATTTCACGCCATCTCTTATTTGAGACATTTCTATTGAGCTTAAAGGCACTTCAATTGTTGGAGATTTTGTTTCTTTTAGGTTGTTCATTGCTTTTTCTTTCTTCTATTATTTTAAGCAGCAAATTGTTAACGACAAATATGACTGAATTAGCCCCTAGAAACGCAGGTGTTTCTTTAACCGTGTATGTTTATAGTCTAACATATGATAGGACGCTAGCTTTATTACAGTATTAACCTATCAGGGATGCCCAGCATTTTTACAGAGGTATGACAGTAAGATATAGTCAATATTACCTTCTCTGTTCGTCGGTGATTCAGTCGGGTATGCGGAAGGAATTAGAAGGGCAAATCGTCTTCTTCTTCCATAGCCGGTTCAGGCGAAGGAGCATCTTTCCATTTCATAATCTTTGTTTCATTGGCATAGATTTTATCTTTCCATTCGCGATGATTTACTTCGATTATAACCGGTTTATCAATCATTAGATTTTCTTCTATCTCTTCTGGTATCTGAATTACTTCAATTTCAGATCCTTTTGAAGTAGTGATTTTCTTCTTTTCCAGTGGGTAGTCAATGGCTTCCAAAAATATGAAAATTCGTTTATTTCCAATTGGATTACCAACAAACTGATCATCTTCTACGGGAGATTTCCACAAGAAAAAGCCTTTGCTCTTAATTTCTGTATTAATAAAGTCTGATCCTTGGTATTCTTTTCCGTTTGCATCTGTAAGAATAGCATCTCCTATAGAATTATCTAATTTGTAATACACATCATAGATATCTGCGCATTCGTTTTTGTCGCTTTTCCAGGTTCTATTATATTCACATTTGGAAACTCTTGCCTTGTAATTACCTTCTGGCAATACAGGTCTGTCTTTTGTTGCACTCGGATCGTAATATGTGTATCTTTTTTCAAAACTCATTGTTTATTTTCCTTTTTTGTTTCTTTCACAAATTTCTTTGCTACGTTTATGTTCTTTTTGTTTATTTTACCCTGATAGACTTGTTTTAAGAGTCTTCCTTGTTCAGATTTTTCGAAATTTTCCTTTATCATTAATTTTTTAAAGCTTTTAATTTCGTCTGCATTTAGATTAACGACTTGATTTCTGTATACATCATCTGCAATATTCATGTAAGTATTGAAGGCTTTTTTCATGCAATCAGTATTGGCTCCTTTTATGTCGTTACCAATATTTACAAAGCCATTACCATCTTTTCTTTTTTGAATTCGATGTGCTGCAGTTATGTCGCCGGTTCGCTGTATGCCATTATCAAACCATTTTAGTCTGCCGTGGATAACATAGGCTTCTGTACCAAGTACTTCTGTATTTATAACTTCCCAAGACCAGCCTGGGAAATAACGATCAGCAATATGTCTCATATAATATAGTTCGACATAATCTATCTTATATGAAGACCTTCCTTCCTCTTTTACTTCTATTTGTTTTATTTCAGATACAGGTGTTTCTATATGACTAACTTCTTGATGTGATACGGTTATTGCCTGTAATGCCTTTTTTATTTCATTTATATCGTTGTTAGAAACAATCATTTCTCCATTATTATTCATTTGGTCCTCTTGTTTGCGGGTTTTAGTAGGTTAATGAATCCTTTGCGGACTTTATTAAAGAATCTGTCTTCGATCCCTCTCCAATTGCCTACTTTATTTTGTTTTTTAGTTCTTTTCGCCATTATTATTCCTTCTTTTTGTATGGTGAATCACATATTTCTGAAAAATCACAATATTTACCACATTCCCATTTATAAACAGGCGCCCAGGTACCAAAAGAAGGGGGGAGAATGGCATTTTTTGAATTATGAACCTTTTCCCAATAATCTTTAGCCCATTCTTTGTAATTAAGATCAGCCTGCTTACTTTTGACAACACTATTGTCTTTGTTAATGTAAATGTTGGACATATAGACTATTTCATCACAATAGTTCTGATCTCCTGATGCCTCTTCCAGCATAAAGCCATAAGTACCAAGCTGATACTCATAATTATTAGAGGGTGAGCCATCTAATTTATTTCGACCAAATAATTGTTTAAATTTGAAAGAGTGGGATGTTTTGTAATCATACAAATATCCTTTTCTATCTTGAACAATTAGTAAATCAAAATGACCATGAAGGTTGAGGCGTTCACAGGAGACGGGTTCTTCCCAGTATATGTCTATATCTTTTATTTCATCGGAATCTTGTGTTTGAAGACGGTCTTTTTTAAACCAGTGCATTGCTGCATCGAAATCTTCTCCCATAATAGTACCAAGTCTTAACAAACGATTAGAACGAGCATCTCTAGTTTTTCTATCATAATCTTGATTACCATACCAATGTTTGCGAGTACACATACCAGCGCCTGATGCCGAATATCTACCATTGGATTCTATTTTACGTTCTATTGTTTTTAGTTCTGAATTAAGAGCTAAATATTGATCATATATATCAACGGGATTAATGGGTGGTTTTGTAGCTATCATGATGTTCCTCCGAAAACATGTGTTTTAGTTTATTTTTGTAAGATTTACCTTTAAAATGATGAATATTATTCAATGCTTTATTGTGTTCATTTTTTAATCTTGAAACACGATATTTAAATGGTTTTATAGTTTCATTGTCTTCTGATGAATCAATAAAATCCCATAAGTCATTTATAAGCTCAATTATGTTACCCACCGTTTTACTTTGAAGTATGGTTTCGTCATATTTTATCATAAACCAAGTTCTTCCAGTTTTTCACTTAAATAAGATTGATTTTCTTTTGGCAGCTTGTCCCAAGATTCCATAAAGTAATCATATGCTTTTTTATATTTATTTAAATAGGATTTTTGTTCGAGTAATACCGCAGCTGAATAAACAGAAAGGTCAAGAACTTCTTCTATTGCTTCCTTTAAGTTGTCTCGATGTTTGGCTCCATTTAATGGTACATCGTCTCCGTAAGTATTTCTTCCTATTTCTAGTCGTTGGTAGATCAAATTCATTATCTTTTCTTCGTTCTTTTTTAACTTCATTTTGCTTCAACCCTCCAATGTTTTACAGGAACAATTAGTTTTAATTCTCCAGCTAATGATTTCACAAATCCTAAGCTGTGAGCTTTTTCATATGTAATGCGATAAATGTATTTATCTGTGAAATAAACCAGTTCTTTTATGTCCTGGTTATTAATTTCGTCTAAATTGATGGTCCAGCTGCCGCCAGCCATTCGAAGCTTATCTTTTTCAGATTCTTTTTTTATATAGATACCTGAATCAACAAATCCATGCATAGTTGTCTCCTTTTAGTTAAAGGAAACAGACATTATAGGAAAAAGGGTTTATCTTCTTTTTCTTGAGGATTAAGTAACTTGGCTAATTGTTTTTTTATGCGCTTGTATTCGTTGAATACCTGTAGGTATTTGAGTTCAAGTGCGAGATACTTATTACGTCCAATTAATAGTATCACAAATAGTAAGATGATTGTCCAAAATTCTAACATCTGTTGCCTTTTGAATATAGGTGTTTATTAGTTAATTGTCAAATTTACACGGGCTTTATTGTCTCTCTAAACTCTAATATATAAGAGGATAGAGTTAGGGTGAAATTAATTATTGATTTGTTTTATCTTCTCTCTTTGGGGTGGTATATCCAAAATAGAGTCTTTATTAATATTGTCTAAATACCAACTATGCTTATGATTAATTATGTAATTATAGACTTTATTTGTTGTTAGGATAATATCATTTGATATTTTATCGTAAATAAATGGACCTTCTATAGAAATAGTCCCAATTTTTTCTTTATTGTGTTTACAAATAAATAATGCAACTATTTTATTAGAATATTCACCAAGCAATCTTTCTTTATAGACCTCTTTGGATATTTCTTTAACAATTTTATTATTTTTATATACTGGACTTTTAATTATGCTTTTAGTGGTATTAATTACTTTATATATAAGAAGATGGTCGGTGGGCGTTTCAGTTGAATTATTGTTATTATTATATTTTACTATTTTAGGTTGCATCATTCCATCTCTCTTTCTTTATACACGTTTCCATAAGAATCCAACTCTAATCCAAGTTCACTCATTATGGTGGATTCTATTTCTTGCATGGTGGATTTTATTTCTTGCATTTCATCGTCTGCTTTTATAGGCTCTTGTAAGTAAATCGCCTTGACCGGTAGGTATTTGAGTTCAAAAACAGATTCAACCTTTTGTCCCAACGCTCTATGCTCCAACAAAAGTTCAAGTAATTTATAGTTTTTCATTATCCCACCTCGCTTTCTTCAAATAAATCTGAAGTTTTTACTGCTATTTCTATCCAATTCATAGAAGTTGTTATATTATCCCATTCTTCATCGTACTCTGAACCGTT
>Ga0098061_1001732_pt1 | contig 10535 bp, 7 predicted proteins | sample 22_taG_FD_92579 | JGI IMG/M metagenome (GOLD analysis project Ga0098061, IMG submission 92579) | Marine viral communities from the Subarctic Pacific Ocean - 22_ETSP_OMZ_AT15343 metaG | ecosystem: Environmental > Aquatic > Marine > Oceanic | place: Subarctic Pacific Ocean | collected 2015-01-20 | reverse complement strand
TGGCGTCCAACGTATTGTTCGTAAACTGCCCTGGTTACTCCAAAATTAGTTTCCCCACCTGGATCTTGAGCATGCCAGACGTAGCCCCCTTCGTGTTCAAGAAGCCGTGCCATACATTCTTCAAAGTTCTGTCTCATTATGCACTCCTTGCAGTATTTAATCTTTCAGCTAATACTTGGTCATCAGGGTTAGGTAATACAATAGGATTTACATTGCTTACGTTTGAAGCTGGACTAGGCGGTACAACAGAAGGCAATAAATTAGAGACCCCAGATTTAATTGGTGCGGGAAGCTTGCTTATTGCTTCTTGAACAACGGGTCTGTTAGCTCTTGCAATAGCTTGAACCCGTTGCCTACCCGTTTCTTCACCTTCTACAGTTGCTTGCGCGATAGCTTGAGTTAAGGCTGTTGTAAAAGCCTGCGCGCCTTGACCAAATGGATCCCCTGAAAGAATTTTTCCTTTTAAAAAGTCACCTTTTAAAACAGATAATTTAGATCTAGAAGCCATCATCATTTTTAAAATTGCAGGGCTTCGTAAAATTGAAGACATAAATTTAAAACCAGCACCCGTAGCAAGGAGTGATACAAAGTTTCCGCTCATTAGTAAGTTACCAAGAGTAAAGCCTAGTGCAATTTGTGGCGCAGCCAATCCACCTTTACCAGCAAGTTCTGCGTTAGATACTTGAACCATTCTATTAGCCAAAGAGTTTAATTGTTTTGCCCCTTGAGCACCAAACATAGACTCGACTGTTTCGTCGCCATAACCTCTAAGAACAGATTGAAGTTTCTTGCCAAGTGATCCTGATTGAAACGCATCAATAAAATCATCTGTTAATCTAATGCCACCAGCAGTGTCTGTTGTTGCTCCTATTTGTCTTAGGATCTTGCCCATAGAAGCATCTCTAACCTTATCCATAGTAACTTCAGGTAAAATTCTTTTTGCCTCTCTAACAGCATTTGCATTTTGAAACACGGTTTGTGCTATAACATCTGGGTTGTTAGTTGAGTTTAAAACTTTTAAAACAGTGTTGCTATCTACTGCCTTTCTTGTAGCTTGCGCTGCTTGGAAGTCTCTTAACGCTGGCCCTAAAGGTAGATTGTCTAACTGAGCTAGTACGTCTGGAGCAATAGTTGATTTGTTTCGTTCTATCACTTCAAGCACGTCATCTAATGCTTTTTTATCTGGTCCAAACAATTTATCTAAAACAGACCCTTTTTCTCTGACGTTTGCGGCAAGAGCCAAAGGATCTGCTCGTCTTACACCCGTAGATGGGTCTACAGTTATTGAGTCTTTAACTGCTTTATTTAAGTATTGTTTAGCTAAACCCTCTCTAACTTCTTCTGCAATTTCTTTCCCTGTACCCATTATAGCAGACATTTCATTAGCTTCTCTAATTGCTTTACGTTCTGCATTTTTTATTGTTTTATAGGTCGGAGAATTAGGGTTCATGTTTTTAGTTCTTGCAACAGCTTGTTCTAACGTTTCGTTTGAAGTGTACATAATATTTTTTAAAATATTTGCTTGTCTATCCGATCTAACAATACCAGCAGACCCTAATGTTCTTTGCGTAGATACGCCCTTAATAGCTTGTAACAATTCAGTGAGACCTGCTGAATCGTCTTTTAAAATAATCTCATCAAATACTTGTTTGTAGTTTAAACGATTGTTTCGAGCACCTTTAATAATTGACTGAACAGTTAAATTATCAAATCTTTTGATACCTTTTCTATATAAACTGTTTGTTTTTGTAAGAAGGTTTAAAGATTCAGCAGCGTCTTTGGTTGTCAAACCTGTAAATCTGCCCTTTGGGTCTCTTATGCCACTACTAAATGGACCTGTTAGATCCGCCAAATCAACTTCTGCTTACCTAAAGGCTCTGTCAACAGAACCTTTTAAACGTCCTAAAGAAGCAACATTTGCATCTGCTATTAGCACAGGGCTTTTAGATGCATCAATAAGACCAGTACGAATTAAACCGACTTCTCTTGCTGTTGCATATTCTCCTAATCCTCTAACTCGTTTAGCAAAGTTAGTGGCACCAATGTCTGCGATGCTTTCAGAGCTTAATCTTTCTAATTCTGACTTAATGCCAGCAGTAGGTATAATTTTTTTGTCTTTTAATTTTCCATCAATGTTTTTATATAAATCATTAATATCTGCATCAAAAATCTTTTTACGCTCTCTAACTAAAGTGTCTAAGTTTTTAGGAACAAACTTATCGCCTTTAAGCTTTGCTGTAATTTTATCTATTTCAGATAAAACAGCTTTATCCATTTTTATAGTTGCATCAGCTAAATCTTGGTTGGCTGTAGAGTAAAATTTAGTTATATCTTTCTTAACTAATAAGTCTAAATCTTTTAATTGAGCTTTGTTTGCTAAACCAGCTTCCTCAAGTTCTTTTAAAACTGTGCTTAAATTACGTTGCGCTGCAGCTTTGTTTGGAAACACTCCTTCATAAACAGCTTGTAAACGACCCAAGATAGGTCTGAAACTGGGGTCTATACCTGCAATTGTAGGAGAATACCCTTTTTTTATTGCATCTCGATACGCTTGTCTTGTAGCTTCATTTGCTTTTCCGCCAGGGCCTTTTATAATTCTTCCAATAAATTTAGATAAAGCACGTCCAACGCCTTCGCCTACAGCCCATGTACCTGTTTCAAAAACAGCATCTTTAAATACTTCGTCATCTGTTTGAGATTGAATACCTTGAGCCTCATCTATTTTTTCGTCAAGTATTTTTCCGCCACCAGCGGCCAAAGAAGACAGAGCTATGCCAACGGGAGCACCGTACCCAGAAAGAATTAAAGCAGCTCCTGTTCCCGCAAGTATTGGAGTTCCAGCTTCCCCACTAAAATCTTTTACATCATTCCAAGAAAGACCTTCTTCGTCTAACGCAATGTCGTCACCTTCACCAAGACCCATTGTTTCTCGGCCTTTTTGATTAGCAATAAAACGTCCAAGAGCGTCTTGATAATATCCATCTTCACCAAGAGCTTGATTTAAGTAAAGTTTTTTATCACCCTCTGTGTCTGCTCGACCAAACATATACCGGGAGAAAGCATTGTTACTTGAGACCCCCGTTGAATAATCAACACCAGGTGCTTTATAAGTACGAACAAATTCCTCTTCTGATATTTTTCCCCCAGTATCTGGGTCTATGCCCATCTCTCTTTGACGGCGTCTGTACTCTACTATCTCTTCTTGTGTAGCACTCATAATATCAAATGACTCTGGTTTCGGAGCCAATTGTTGCAAGATTGTTTGTTGTTCTCGTTCAGTTGGAGTATCACCTTCAATATTAACGGTAATAGGGCCCTCTGAAGTGTTTATAGTTATTTGTCCCACTTAAAACCTCTTAATCATATACTATATCGTAAGTGCCATCGTCACGAACCTGAAACCGTCCCATTGTTTGTGCAGTGATTTCTCCACCAGGTAAGTAAGGTGAAACATCTTCCTGTGTTGCTCTAATAACTGTCATTCCCGATCCTTTACCTTGTCCCGGTAATATTCGGGAAACTAATTGATCTTCAATTACTTTCATTTGATTTAAATTAGTTTTTTGAGCATCTCTCATTGATTGCATTGCACCTTTTAACCTAGTTATCATTGCACCTGTGTCCGAAGTAGCGAAAGAAAAGCTTCCACCACTTAAAGCATTAGGCCCATACACAGCTTGTATTAGAAAATCAACATCCCGGTTAGAGATTGAGTTAGCTGATTGAGTCTCTCCTAGTGTTACTTTAATTAAAGGTTGTAAAGCAATAGACATAGCTGTTCTCGCGTCTTCTACATTCTTAAATGTTTGACCTTGTAAAGCCCCAATTCCAAAAAAAGCACCGCCTTTTCTAAAAAGATCTTTAAAAGCTGCTTCACCACCAGTAACTTCATTCTCTGCTACACTTCCAATTATTCTTTCTAAATATGTGATACCTCTTTCAGCACTTTTAAATTTAGAGGCAGCATCTGAATAATCAGTTCTAAAAGTCTTTGCCGCTTCGTCTTTAATAACTTTTTCTTTTCTAAGGTCGTCTGCCGCTTCAATGACTAACTTATTTCTATCATTAACAGCAGCTACATTTTCAAGATAAAGTTCTTGATCTTGCAACTCAGCAGGAAGTCTCCCTCCGTTTGCCATAATATCTGTCATTGACACTCTAATGTTTTGACCTTTTTTAAATGCTTCACCATTAAACGTACCATCTTCTGTAGCAACAAATTTAAAGAAGTTTCTATCGTCTGCTCGACGTTGGGTAGCTAATTTACTTTGTTCTCCAAGCCCATATTGCAACGCAGAAAGTTGAACTTGACGATCAAACGCATCCCTATTGGCTTTGTCTTTAATAAATTCATCTGCACCTTGTGATAGTCCTCTTGCTATATTTGTCATAGCGTTTGGACTGTCTCCAGCTGCAATTGCAAATCCAATTTTAGCTATAGCAAGTCCTTTATTCATACCTTCATACTTAGGTGTATTGTCCGTAAACTCTGCCATTAACTGTTTAAGATCTTTTTGTTTTTCTTGAGGAGAGCCACTAATCACAGTGCTTTGAACTTGTTTTTTAATGTCATTTGCACTTGATACTGGTCCTCCCGTATCTTCAAAAGCTTTCTCTCTGTTTCTCATTGCGGTTTCATCATCTTTTATTTTCTTTAATCTTGCTTCTTCTGCAGCAACTCTTTCTCTTGAATCCGCTATCTTCTTAACATCCATATTTCCAAGTTCTTCTTCTCTTGTTGATTGTAATCGTTCCAAGTAATCGTTAAAACCGCTAGCTGGGCCATAAAGAGCCGCTTCTCTATTTTGCACACTAGCTTGATCAGATGCTTTTTGATCTACCACGGCAACCTCATCTGGTTCACTCGGTATATTTGCGCCTCTGGCTTCAAATGTTTGTAAAGCGTTTTCGTCATTTTGTGCATCAAGAGACTCCACAAGTGCTTGATGTTTAGCCAACTCTTCTGAACTAAGCATTCCACCAAAAGGTAAAGAAGCATCAAATTTTGAAGAAGACGCATCTTCAACTGACGCATCTTGTAAAAACTGTTGTTCAGCATCAGATGTTCCATATTCAGGTTGGGTTAAAGTTGCTCCTTTACCCAATAACATATCAAGAGCGTTATTATAGTACTTATCAGCTCTTTTATCGCTTCTTACTGCAGCATCATCGTACCCAAGTATTGATTGACCCACACCAATAAGATCTTCTATTCCGCCGCTTGTTCCAGCAACAAAAGCACCAGGGTATCCTGCTATGCGATCTATAAGTTTTCTACCGCCTTCCCCAAATTCTTGAGATCTTATGAAGTCTGCTGCATATTCTGGCCCAGGGTATGCCTTGTTATAAACTTTTCTGCCTCGGCCCTGGAGAAAATCTCCCCCTCCTACACGATAAACAGGGTATGTAGGTTGGTTTTCGTCGCTGTATCGCTGGCCTGGCCTTGTTCCAAGTATAAAATTTTGGAAAGCAGTTCCTAAACCAGTAAGCTCCCCAGGTATCCTAACCTCTGTACCATTAGCAAACTTCTGCACTCCCGGAACAGGATAATTCTGCACTGTCTGCATCAGCTCTGGTGAGCTGTCCATGATTCCGCCAGCTTGATTTAATGCACTGCGTGCAGGTCTCGCCTTTTTAAACATCTTTCGGTTCATAACGTTCATGCTTATTTTCCTCCGAATATGCCGCTATTATATAGACCTGCTAATCCCATTCCTAAACCACCAATCTGCGATAAGAAGCTTGGTGGTGGTGTATAACTGCTGCCATAGGTACTTGCTGAAGATGGAACACCTCTGAAGATATCTGATAAGAAAGCCATTTGCTGATATGGTTGCATCTGACGATCCATCATAGTCTGTCTCATTGCGTCCAGTCCCGCTTGATTGTACCGTTGCTCGAAGCCACCAAGACCCATAAGTGTGTTTATGTCTTGTACTTGCGCTGCTTGTAAATCTTTTCCCATCTGTCCTTGGAAACGTCCAGCATTCACAAGTCCTTGTCCCAAGTTGCCCATCTGACCACCAAGAGCGGTGTATTGACCACCTAAAGTTCCAAGACCTCCAGCCGCGCCAGAAGCTAATTGCTGTCCTTGCAATCCTAGTTGACCAGCTTGTTGCGCTCCTCTCATCCCTTGTCCAAGACCCGCAAGTCCCATTTGCCCAGCAGCTTGCGCCCCTTGTTGTCCTAGTTGACCAAACGCAGTTCCTAGTTGACCAAACAATTGACCCGCTTGTTGTTGCCTTGCTTGCTGGTTTTGGAAAGCATTTTGAGCTTGCTGTTGAGCCTGTTGATAACCTTGGGATCTTAATTGTCCCGTGGTTCGAGATAATTGATCCATCGTGTTTCTGCCCAACTCTTGTCGGGCTATCGCTTCTCTGTCACCGCCAAACGCACCAGAACCAACCGCTCTTGCTGTAATTTGTCCAGCTTGCCGATCATAATTTCTAAAGGCATCATCTTCTGCCTGTCGAATAACTGAATCCGTATATGGATCCATGAAACTTTGATACGATTGCGGATTATAACCTTGGGTTGATCCAGCAATCGTATTGGACGCTAACCCTTGATAAGGCATTGCCGCCGCTGTAGCGCCCATTATGTTTTGTGCCGCTTGTGCGCCTGTGCCAGCACTTTGCCCACCATATTGATTTAATAAATTAGCAGATGCTCCAGCGATACCAGGTGCATTTTGCATTACATTTTGATAGCCTTGTGCGCCACCTTGAAACAAAGGAACGCCAGACAAAGCATAATTCATACCTTGCTGATATCCACCAATACCTTGACCTAAAGTATTTGCACCAGCTTGCATCATTGGAAGGTAAGAACCAACGCCACCATAGCCAAGATTAAGAGCGCCTTGTTGACCACCCGTAAGACCCGCTGTTTGATACTCTGGGATATACATACCAGAACCACCTAACGTACTGGCGTTTGATAACAGATCCTTTAAATATTTTTCTTGATACTCTGGAAGAACTGTATAACTTGTATTTGTAGATTCAGCCATTAGGCAGGCCCTCCATTTTCAAACTGTTTCATTCTTGCGTACATAGCTGGTGCACCGCCACTGTTATCAACAGCTTTTTTAGTCATAACAAACTCTCCGTCCGAGAGCCGTGCTTCTTGAACTGGGACGCCATTTTGAAAAATAGATGCAGGAATACTATCAGAAGTGCCTGTCCCTGGGCCTTCAATAAAACCGCCTACGTTGTAGCCTCGTATGTACCCACCATTAGCGGCAGCCATTATACCCATTCTACGTCTGCTTTCAGCAATAGCCATATCTCTTTCTTCTGGTGAGTTGTAGTAAGCTCCCGTGTACGGATCTACGAATATTTTAAATCTTTGAGGAACATAGTCTGGGGCACTTTCCATCCTTCTAGGATCAAACTCTCCTTCAGACCGACCTCTGCCTTGAGCACCTCCAATAGCTTTAATCCCCATCCCAATAGTAGCCATAGCTGGCATAGCTGCAGCAAGAGTTCCTTTTCCACCTAACCATGCCATAAGACCGGGTAAACCAAACATTATAAAACTCCTTTTAGCTTATAATCCACCATAGCAGATGTTTTTTTAAATATAAAGAGCGCAACATTTATCATGTCGTCACCGTTACTTCGCCTACTGCCCCTGTTCCCTCTGACCCTCGAACATAGGGGCTATAGTCCAAAGGCACTCTTAATATGCCTCCGTGATCAAATACTTCTCCAGCGCCAAGTCCTGAGTCATCTGTCTGTAAATTAGTTAGTGTTAATGTTGTGTTCCTAGCGTCTCCGGGGTTTTGGTACTGATCTAAAAACACTGAAAAAGAACGAATAACTTCGCTCATAAATGCAGGGTCGTATTGTTGAGGAGCGACAGGAAAAAACGGAAGAACAAGTTTCCTAGACATTAACGCCTCCCATCTGGTCTAACGTCTACTCTAGGAGAGCCAAGTCTCCATGTAACGCCAGAGTCACCTGATGCAATTTTAACAGCAAAGGAACGCCCTCTTAACCTAAGATTTACTTGATCCGTAAATTGTTCAACAACTGTAGAAGTAGCTGCCGCTGACCTTGTTACTGTTTTGTCGTTTGACTGCAAATAAGCACCACCAGGGTAGTTTCGTGATTCAAGAGTAAAGGTTGCAGAAGGAGAGTCCGCTGTTGAGTCTCTAAAGGTTAAATCTGGTATAAGCTTACTGATAAAGCTAAATCTATCCCCCTCACCAATATCAAGTTGGCTTGACTCAATGTAGCTAGATATAGAAGAAGCAGGCTCCGTGCTTCCATCATCAACGCCTAATTCGTGATTGTACAAGTAATGATCTGTTCCTGAAGAAATTGGATAAGTATTAATGCCTCTATCTACCCAAGCTGTTCTAGTCATCTTACCATAGTACCACACTTGTTGTTGGTAATTGTAAACAACATAACTATCTATCTCAGCGGCACTTGCAGAAGGATAAAACCACCATACCTCTCCAAACGAAGAATTAATACCCGCAGTAACTTTTTCTGCTTGCGATTGATTGAAGTCATTAAAAATATAGTCTCTAACAGTGCATGGCAACCGTTGAACAGAACCATTATAAACATAGAACTCTTCTGCACCCATCCAGAAGACATTATCATCTACAGCGATAGCAGACAAAGGCCCCATAATAGTGATGTTTTGAGAAATTAAATTAATACCAAAAGTAAATGGTGGCCCAAGATACTGCATTGCGTGTAAGGATACATCAGTAAAAACAAGGATCTGTTGCCGTGTTTCTATGGCGGAAATAATCTCTGAGCCAGTTCCAATCTTCAAGGAGCCAGCATCATTAGTCGCTGTAGGTAGCCAATCAGTTACAGATTCAATAGACGAGAACCGAATAAGCAACGGATCTTGAATTAAACTTGAGCTTGGATCACAGCCAAAAGCAATAACGTGTCTGTCTCGATCAGAAACTTTAACTATTTTTGCTATTGTCGGAGCAGCATTAGCTCCAGCAATGTCACCAAGAGCCACAGCTGGAGTAGTCATTGCATCTGTAGCAGACTTATCCCAGTAATAAATGCCGCCGTCACGAACATTGATAAGTAAGTCCTCACCAAAGTTATCATGACTCCAAATTCTTAAAGTAGTACCAACATCTGTTAAAGCAGAAGCTGACCCCCATCCATCTGCTCCCCATAATCCCGCGCCCCAACCTGTGCCAGAAACCACTGTGTCAAGGCCAGTGACAATCTGATATGCACCAACAACGGAAGAACCTCCATTACCAGAGTCGCTTGTATTACAAAAAACATATGTAGCATCAAGGCCGCTAGTTGTTGTAATACTTGAAATAGTTGACACTGTTCTTGCTTCAACTTGATATGTATTAGAGTCCACAATGTTTGTAATTTCGTACTCTTGATTTAAGACATTAGCCGTTATTAAACCTCCTAATGTTGCGGCGCCAGAAAACGTAACAAAATCGTTTACGTTTGCACCATGACCAGAATCAGCTACAGTAAGTGTCGCACAAGAAACAGTAGCGCCAGAGTCATGCGCAGCAACAGTTGTACTATCTTGTGCTCGAACACATCCCGTTAAGTTGTTTCCTGAAACACCAGAATACGTCATAATTTCATCATCTATTTTAATTCTACCAGAAACTGGAAATCCAGTAGAGCTTGTTACAGGCATGGTAGTATCATTTACTGTAACTGCTGAACTCAGAGTATTGGCTTTAGTTGCGAAGGTAACGTCACCCGCAGATGTTGTTAATCTAAGTGGCGTAATATCATTGTATCCGCCACCCTCACTAACATAATATTTAAGATGTGTGCCAACACCAATAAAACTTGTGCTATCTAATGCAACCCAAGGTTTTAAGGCTCTCGCTGTGCCGAGAAAGGCATTGGTAGTTTGTTTAAGCCAACCTCCAATTTTTTCTGGAAGCCCAAACCTAAATCTTACCTTATCTCCATCAAACCAACCACCTTCATTAGTATATGAAGTGGTTTCTCGATTAACGCCAGGGCGGAATTGCAATTTTGTAAGTGGCATTTCATCCTACTTCTTGAGTGTCTTCTTTCATTTCTTCAGGCTTTAAAGATTCAGCAAGATTAACTCTCATTACACTAAGAGCCGCTAACTTTTGATCCATTTGAAATTGAAGATTGTTTTGTTGAGCCTCTAAGTCTTTAATTTGAGCAATAAAATATTTAGACGGTTGAGATAAAGACTTTTCTTCATATTCAGAGCCATTAATTAAAACGACATTTTCTTTTTTAGCCATAATTTTCTCCCTATGTTATGGTTTGCTTAACCTATAAAAGTTGTAGCCGCATTAATTGCATTTGTTACTGGAGTCATATCTTCACTGCCCCAATCGTCTAATGCTTTCATGTGATCTAAGTAACCTTTGCTTCTAGCGACACGCTCTTTCTTTTCTGCTGTTGTCATATCACCACAAAAATCTTCATGTGTTGCTGAATCACCTTTGTCGTGTGTCTTTATAACTTCAGTAATAACACTTACACTGCCCAACATTGCTGAGTAGTCCTGTGCAATCTGAT
>Ga0098061_1001730_pt1 | contig 10537 bp, 8 predicted proteins | sample 22_taG_FD_92579 | JGI IMG/M metagenome (GOLD analysis project Ga0098061, IMG submission 92579) | Marine viral communities from the Subarctic Pacific Ocean - 22_ETSP_OMZ_AT15343 metaG | ecosystem: Environmental > Aquatic > Marine > Oceanic | place: Subarctic Pacific Ocean | collected 2015-01-20 | reverse complement strand
TGAGCCGGATGATATACAACAGGCACCTAGTACAGTTGGACATTTTGTACAATTCAATGCCACTTCTGGTGTCATTGATATTGTTAATAATGCTGGAGACAATTATGGCTGGTTGATACATGCACCAGATGTTGGTGGTAATAACTTCATTAGATTTGAAGAAGACGACTCCGGTACTGGTTCTCGAAGACCAGCACTCAATGTTACATATGAGATGCCAGCATCTGGCTTCTTGAATTACCAGACTATACGTAAAGAGATAAGAATTCCTCTGAATACAAGGACAGCAGAGATAGAAGTAGGAGCATCTGGTGGAACAGTACTGGCACAGGAAATTAAGTTTGAACCACAGTCACTACTTGATGGTAATCTCAATCCAAGGTATCCATATCCATGGGCAGTTACTGCATACTATCATGCTAAGAAGAAGTTCAATGTAATTGGTCAGCAAAGCCTGGCTACACCTTCTGGTGTAAGTCATCCATACCCATATGATTGGGAATATGAAGATCATCATAATATTGATACAGGAGTATATGAACCACACATAGTTCCATATACTATGCTCAATGTTGTAGATGCTTCTGATGGTGTAGTTGATGAACTACTAGCATCTGGTAATATCAATGATTACTCTGTTAGTACTAGGAATGAACTAGTCTCAGTTGAGATAGCTCCTGAGGATATCATTGCTGACCATACTCACCTTGATAAGAGAGTTAAGTATGTACTGGATAGACACCAGCAGGTAATATATATACAAGACATGGCAGGGAAGACATTGGAGAAGGTTCCTATCTTCTCCCCTGATCTTAGACGTAAGGGTATGAATGAAAGAGTTCAGCCCTCTGGTGGAGATTATATTAATACTGGATACCTGGATAAGGCTTACCCATTCAGATCACTAGAGCTACATAATGATGACCCTGCTGATCGGGAGAATATACAAGCCTATAGAGAACCAAGGAGTATGGCCTATAGAGATGGTAGTATGTATATCATTACTGCAGTCACTGCTAATGATACTACATATAATACCAGACCAAGATCCCTCAATTCCTATAATGATGGAGCTCAGGTAGATCATTTTGAAGATAGTATTATATACAGATTAGAGATTAAGGATAAGATGCACAGACATCTTACTCCTCCCTCTGGTGATATCTTCCCACTCGAGGAGACGATCATTAATCCTACTGATAGTACATGGGGCTTTAATGATGAACTACTTATAGCTCAGTCAGGTAATGTACATAGTTATAAGTTACATAGCGATGTAGGCATTGTAGATAGGGTTAATGACCTAGCCTTCTTTAGAGAAGAATACAAATTACATGATGGTCTCTCTGGGGTGATAATGGGATGAGCAAACACGTTGCAGTAAAACATACCCTATGGACAGCCCTGGATGAATTAGGATTGATAGTGGGACTGGAGAGACTACCTGATGAGACCAATCAGAGTTACATTGATAGACTCCAGATGCGTATGAAGTGGCCTCCTAGTTCTTCAGTACAGGGCCTCACTAATGCTCTCTCTATTGAATTCGGCAAGGAACCATACCATACAGATGATAAGAATACATTTATATTGACACACCCTCCACTCAATGTTGATCACACTTATCTTAGTGGAGCTGTAGTGGATGATAAATCTGGAGAGCATACCATTGAGGTAACAGTTGATAGTAGTACATCTGTAGATGGTAATGTATTAGTACAATATATAGAGGTAGACCCTAGTACTCCACCTGGTGGATGGAAGATACCGAATAATGTTAGTAAGCTTACTGACAATTCTGACAGTCTCCCTGGATTTATAATCTGGAGGAATGACCTAGGTGAGTATACTACTGTATTAGAATTTATTAATTACACACCTCCTACTGGATCTCAAGTTAGAGTAGAATATATGTACCTTGATGAGGAAGGTAATAAGTCCTTCTGGGCTGACTTCTCCATACCTGGTAAATTTTCAGACACTAGATTCATAGGGCAGAAGGCATATGAACCTAAGGCTAGTACTCAGATTAGAGTACTCTCCGTAGATGATCTTCCTGATTTTCCTGAATAGGTAACTAATGGCAAGCGATAATAAAGTATCCAAGGCTGATGTAGCCGAATATTTTAATAGAATATATGGAACCTCCTGGAGTACATTCACTTGGGGAGAGTACCATTGGGATGATTCAGCATTAGCTGGGTCTGGTGCCATTGATCATGTCATGGATGCTATTGGTCCCTCTGGATATGATGACTACATAGGTGGTATAGGATTCCATGATGACCTCAGGATAGATGGTATCAATGTTACCCCTAGTGGTGATTGGATACCTAAGGTACTCCCTGGTGAGTACTACATAGGTAATGAAAGGTATTACCAGTTCAGGGAGAAGGTAAGATCAACATTACCTGCTAATGCATATACTATTAGTATGTCAGGTGTTAATCCTGCACACCCTCTTTCTATATTCGATCCAGTACAGACTGAATTATTAGCATCTGGTTCATACCAGGCAGGCATATTAGGCAATAGAGCTGAAGAGTGTAATTTAACTCATATCAGGAAGAATACTGCTGATACTAATTTTAATGCCGCTAATGTTAATGAGGTAGGTAGTACGGGTAGTACTAATATAAGAAGACTATTAGTTAAGTACCCTAATCTAATTGGTCCAGGGGATGGACAAATTCCTAGTAATGCTAGGATAGAGAAAGCAGAACTGACACTGTTTGTCGATAATGATAATATGGCTTCCGGTAGATATACCTTCCCCTATCAGGTTCTTAAACCATGGACACCAGAGGGTGCTACTTGGAATAAATATGATGGTGTTAATACTTGGGAGACAGCTGGCGGGGAAGCTGATATAGATTACATAGGTAATCCTGATGACGATGCAGGCTATAATTTTCCAATCAGTGGTACCTATTTCACATTCAATGTGGCCAGTGGTGTACAGAATTGGGCTGATGGAAAACCAAATAATGGTTGGATACTTGCTAACACTAATGATGATGATCTTTCTGCTGGAGGTATACCGGATATTGCATCTGAGATCTATCCTGATACAGAGAAGAGACCACATCTATCTGTAGTGTGGGTGAATGAAGATGGTGGGCATGGTACACCACAATACACTAAACAGGGTACTCTCCTATATTCATACCCCATTGATAGTGATATCTTTCCCCCTATACGTGGCGTATATAGACAGAGACCTGATTGGTCAGCTATGTCTGGTGTACATCCACAGCTTGAGAATGGTGAATCATCTGAGAATGATAGAGTATGGGAACCAAGTGGTGGGCAGTTTTGGCTCAATACTCCTGACTGGTTAGAGATACCTGCCAGTGGCATTAGAGAAGAAGTATCTACAGCTGCGCATATTAGAGTTTCACATAATGAAGACCTCTATGTAGAGTATGATAATATCGATGCTTCTGGTAATTATATAAACCTAGAGAATCAATTAAATATTAATCCTACTGATAGCTTCATGTATCATAATAAGATGCTGGTCCTTACTGATAATGTAGCCAGTAGTGGAATACTCACACTCCATAGACCTAATACTCATAGTGTACAGCATGGTGAAATCATTCATCTCATTGGTTCCTTCACTACAGAGACAGGAGCACCTATACATGGAGCACAGATCTCAGTGAATGTAGAAAATGCAAAGGATCATAATGGTAATAATTCTGGTTCCTTCCTATCCCAAGAGTTAGAGGTAGTAGGCGCAATTGAGAATAATAGTAAATTACAAACTCAGGAAGACGGTACGGTACACTATAGATTCAGGTTAGGTACCATTAGAGATTATAATACACCCATTAGCTTTCAATTAGAAGCTAGGGATTTTGATATATCATCTGAGTGGATAGATGTTGACTATGCACTCACGATACTTAGTTAGGTAGACTATGCCACGTTGGACACTTAGTGATACATATAAGGATAGAGATTGTCCTGTAGCAGGATTACATACGTCACGTAATCGTACTCCTGGCTCTATGATCAATGTTACTAATTACTCAGACTCTATTCCCGAGAATAGTTCTGACTATCATAGAGATGCCAAGATTCAATTAACTGACCCATGGAGAGAGAATCATTTCTTCCCCAGTGGAGATTACTTAATTGATGGTACACCTAGTGGTCACCTTCTTGTTACAGATAAGATGATCTCTGGTGTTATAGATACTACAGTGACACCCCTGTATTTCTCACATGAATTCAAGTTCGATGTAGCGTCCAAGGTACCAGCTAATGCTATAAAGCTTAGAACATTCAATGCCGATGCTTCGGTCAATATACTTGACCCTAATACATATGCTATTGAGATGGCAGAGGGGTTACTCTCACCATCAGGTGAAGTGCCTAGGTATGATTCATCACTGCAGTGGCTGGAGAACTTCAGGGGTGAGGGTACTGTTGATCTGGATAGACCTCTTATCCAACCATCAGGTGAAGTGTATAGAGCCAGGGCATTGTTCTCATCCAGTATTGTAGAGCCAGGCGTTAGCGTCGAGGCTACATACCCAGCATATGTATTTGATCAGGTAGTGGATCATATAGAATTTATAAACCCTGTCCCTATATACCAAGAGGGTTATGATTGGAATAGATCTCATCAATTTATAACAACTATGCCTAATAAGAGACTAGGCACTGCTGATGAAATATTCCTAACTCATAGGCCTGATAAGAGAATCAGTGTAGAGGCTCCCATTGGAGATGAAGCATCAGTATGGAGACCAAGGATACATATAGGTAGCTTCCAAAAAGTAGATAGTGATCTAATTCCTACTGGTACATATACATACAAGGTAGATCCCAGAACTGGTGGTACTAGATTTGATCAATCAGAGACACTAGACTTTGTTGATGATCGGCCTCCTGGTGGTACTAAGGTACCAACTCTTAAGGTTAGACAAGAGGTAGCTAATGTAATCAATAGTAATACAATACAATTAGCACACACACCATTAGCCATTGAAGTGTCTGGTATACTACTCCCTGAAACTCCTGATGGTATAAAGAATGGTGGGTACCCATGGTACAAGCCACTGGAACTTAATGATGCAGGTAATAGTGATCGATCATTTGACAATGGTACACCTAGTGGCATTACTATCTATGAAGGCAATAGGGCAATCAATAATGATGAGATTGCTGACTGGGATTCCAGGAATGGTTATGTGAGGCTTAGGTCAACCCTTAATAGACACAGGGGACCTGTAGTAGCTAGCTATAGATATATACCATCTCATATAGAGATCAATTCACTAGATCTCAACCCTCGTATCAATGAAGAGATATGGAATAGTGGTACCATTAGAGTTGTTATTACACCAGAGGATAGTGTTGAAAAACCAATTGTTCACAATACATCCCATGGCCGGAGTCAGATTGCATGGCATTATGTACAAGATTAACCTAGTGGAGTGTATGATAAATACAGCACAGGATATAATGTATTTGAAAACATTGCATCCAATTCCTCAATAGCCCAAGGTACCAGAGATGTTAGCTTGATATCTGGTGTTATACTTGGTGACTATTCTCTTAATGGGTTCACACCTGCAGATGTTAACGTAATTGATATCAGAAGAACTGGTGGTTCTATATCACCAAAGGCTACAACCAATCTATCTGAGAAAGCTATGTGGCTAGATAGTGATGAGACAATACTCTAGGTGATATGAATGATACTTAATGGTGAACCTCTACCCAATGCCGTAGTCATACAGATGCCTAAGGCTGTATTTGAAAATCTTACTAATCAATATACCAATACAGGTACTAGTGATGTGCCCACTGGTAGTGATAACAATGCAGCAGAGACCAGTGCCATTAGACATATAGATAGAGTGATTAAGAAGTACCTCGCTGCTGGTGTATTCTATGTTCTTATAGATGAGGACTTTAAGATGTATCCTAATTGGTCCCTTAACATGAAGTCATAATTATGAGTATACAAGATAAAAGAGCAGAGTATCAGGAAGACGCCATCACAAGGCTGGTAGCATACTGGGCTGAGCAGAGACAGATCCCAGATTATAATACCTATGTTGCTGCCCTTAGGAAATGGAATACATTTATATCTGATGGTAAACCATTACTACTGGATAGTAGTGTATCAGAAGAAGATAGGACAGAGCTGAATAGTCTTATTGAATTCTTATCTGGTATCCTTATAGATGTTGAGACACAGGAGAAGACATCTTCTGATGTTAGAGAAGCATTGATATTAGCTCAAGCAGAATTCAAGACAAAGCTAGCCAGTTGGAATAGTACTATTAATAGTATCTCTGCCCTCAGGGATCAGAACAGGAAGCAACATAGTACCAGGTATGGCGTGTCTACTACTGAGCCATTCACTAAGTCTACATTGGGAGAGTATGATAATGTTCAAGTTAATGAACTATGTGGGTGCCTAGAATTAGCACCACTACATAAGTTTCTTATCTCCTCTAATCCCACTAAGGTATCCCTCGAGATACATCCACCTGATAATCTAACTGGTGGTGTTGTACATAAACCCAGTAAGGCAACTGACGTAAATATTACTAAGTACCTATCCAGGGGTTTGAATAAGGTAGTACATGCTGATACTACTCCATTAGTCAGGGTAGGCAATGTGGATTGGCCAGGTGTTGTAGGAGAGATTACACTCATCTACAGATCTCCCGTTGTCTTCAATGCTATGGAGATTCCAGTAAGTAATACATACCCATTAGATCTCATTAGATTACAGGTAGCAACTTCTAGCGATAACAGTGGAGACATAGATACATGGACTGATGTACTATTAGATAATATAAAAATTATCAAGACTACTTCTAATAGTATAGTGATAAGGAATATCAATTCCACAGCATGTCTTGGCATTAAGATTTGGCTATGTCAGAGTCATAAGGTCACTAAGAATAGCCCACCTATTGTACCCAGTTATAGTGAGATGTTATCAGATGCAGAGGGACAGAAAATTGCCACACCATCTATACCACCTCATCAATATAGTATAAATACAGGAGCTATTAAATTATACCATCTCTCATATGAGCCAGTAACTGTTGGAGAGTATAGGTCACATAGTAGTGGTGGATTTACATTGGGCAATAGTCCTATAGCTACAGTGGAACTGGAAGCTAAGTATGACAATGATGTTCCAGGTAGTATTCAGTGGAACCTAGATCTCACTGATCAGAATGTTTCCATTCCTATATTACCAAGAGGCACTGGGGCTATTACAGAACCTGCTATATTCAAGAGTGGTATCCTGGAGATTTGGACTACCTTCCCCATACAGGAAGATACTCTTGTTAAATTATCTATCAATGGAATACCTCAAGATTCAAAATACATTACCATAGCCAGTAGTAGAAGAATTAATGTCAGTCCTGATCTTAGAATTAGGATTGGGGACTATGCAGTGATAGAGTATACACCAGCTAGGGAGTCATCTGTAATAGTATATGTCATTAGGAATGAAAATAATAGAGACTATACCTTGTCAACACTAGGTCAATCTATTCTCACTACCGTCTTCCCTAATAGGAGAGAGATAGATAAGGTAATAGAATTGGATGGTATTTCTGACATGGAGAGTAAGGCGACATTAGCCAGACTGGATGAATTTGATTATTGGTTCCTCAGTGGATGGCGAGAGAATAATATGGGAAGAACATTTATTCCCATCCCACCAATCCTGGAGTAGATATGCCTCAGTACACACCAGAGACAGCAGACCTTAGTGCACCCAGAATAGAATCATGGGTACCACCTAGGACTACTACCATTGTATCCCCTGCTTGGATAGGGCGTAGAGTAACACTCCCACTACAACCTACGGTATGGTTACCTGCATATAATTGGAGTGATAATACATTCAAGATAGTAGGTAATGCTATAACATACTATGATGCTGAGAATACAGCTAATGCCAGTACCTATGAGCCTATGAGGTTTATTGTAGAGGGTGAGGAGACTACTGATAAGACAGACTATAGATCCAAGGAAGCACCTCAGTTATCTGAGTATAATATTACCAGGAACATTGAATACTATGTAGACGGCAAGGAGCTCATAACTAATATAGATTTTGAGTCCCTCGAGATATCAGCAGATGCTGTTGTAGTTATATATACTACTACAGTAGATCATGTCAGGGTCAGAATTAATATGAGGAATCAATATCAGTTCAATGCTCAGGCTCCTCCTATTATAGATTCATATACATTGCACTTAACACCGAAGATGCACTTACAGGTGGCTAATACCTAATGACACATGAAGAAGAATTTGCCCTAGTACTATCTACAATCAATCAGGCATTTACTGATCCTAATGATGTCCCCAGTATCCAGGTACCTGGTGCTAATAAGCCAGCACTATCTGATGACTGGAATGATCTGATTGATAGCACAAGCCAGGCTATACTATCTATTGACAGACACAATGTGTCCTCTATATCAGAACTGAATAGAGTAGCAGATACTATTGCTGATCAAAGTGCTATGGTGAATAAGTCACTCCGCTCTCTCATTAGTAAGATTAGGTTCAGGTCAGTTCCATCTGACGCCACAATTTTTACTGAGACATTTGCAGATGAGGATAACATTGAGATAGGTAGTACAGCATTCATTAATGTTACTTCTGGTTCAGCTACTATAGAACCAATAGGGACTAGTTCTATATTCTCTAATGATATTACAAGCCAATTGGCAGATGTATCTGTAGAGGCTACATCTCAGACAGACTCAGGTAGAGCTGGAGCAGGACAGAGAATAGGTCTTGGACCTAAGATTGAGACAGAGATACCGGGACAGGAGAGAAGAGAAGTAGTGGGTGAAGGTGGTAACATTGTATATGATATGTCCAGTGGAGAACTGGCTGGGGATGGTACCATACACTACAATCCCCTATTCACAGAGGCTACTCCTACTACATATATCTATGGAGAGCCTGGGTATGAATATAATATAGATCAGCTATCTAAGACTCAGGCAGATTCTAATATCATACTGGAAGACGGTGTTACTCTTGATGTAGAACAAGCAGTCAGGGTAGCAACCATAACGGAACACGTTACTACTACTGGTTCAGGTAGAGTGGATAGAAAGAATAGCACATTGATGAATGATATATTGCAGGAGAAGTTAGATGTATCATTAGGGTCCAGAGGTAATAGATTGGTCATCGACTGGGAAGATTTGAATACTCCCATTATAACCAATGAGGCTAATCAGACAATACCACTGCAGACCTCACCACTCTTTGCGACGATCACTATGAATTTCAAGACACCAATCACTGTGAGCTCAGTTAGCATTAAGCAGCATCCAGTGAATGGAGAGTTAGCATCCCTGGCAGGAGTGCAGGTAGTTACTGCTAATGGCATTAGAGATATCACATCTATCTCTGAACCTATACAGGATGAGTACGAAGTTCATGTTGATGGAGATAAAATTTCAAAAGTTATATGGACATTCAAGCAAGCCCATACATATAAGGTACCTGTAGAATTTTTCATCTTCAGGTCACATGGTAATGAGCCATATACATATACACTATTACCAGCACATAGTTCAGGGTAGGTATTATGTCAAGTTTTAGAGATCCTAGTATATATGGAATACCTGGGAAACCGGGTCAGGTATATGCGACCCTAGTTAAGGGTCAATTGCTTGATGATAATACTGATGCGTTCATTCCCCGCACCGTTATCAAGTGGACTAATACCACAAGCGGTGTAGCTGATGATGGTCCTTATTATTGTACCAGTAATACTAGTGGATACTATAATGTAATGATCTATAGTATTAATGCTGTAGCTACCTTCACTCCATCTGTAGCTGGTAAGGATATTCAATATGGATCTATAACTACAAGCATACTTACTAATAATGGACCTGCTGAGAATTGGTTACTCATTAGATCCCTGGATACATCTGGTTACCCAGTACCTGTAATTAATGTCAGTGGTATTATAGGACCTAATGTAATACAAGATAATGACTGGTCTAATAGTTACCAATTTACAGTACAACCAATTTTTGAAGCTAGTAATTATCCCTATAGTACTGAGATGCCAGTAGATCATACAGGTGATGATGACAGTATTACCACTGGTGAAGGTACTCATATGCGATGGTTATGGGGGTCACATCCATGGGATGATAGTGACCTGGCTGCATCAGGTATACCATACATATATAGTAGTGGTGTACTCACACTGAATGCTGAGTATATAGAGGGCAAGGATACAGAGACTGAGACAGGCTCTGGATATATTGATGATAATATTCCTAGTGGTGTTAAGTACTTCTCGAGTGTCATTGAAGTATCGGGTCAGACTAGCTCTGCCCTAGCTCACTACCAACTCTTCAGGATACAATACGATACAGGTCCACCACCTACCCCAGTTGTAACTAGAATCAATGCTACTAAGGTAGGAGCTAATGTAGACATTGCAGCTGTAGATGATGATGGTACTGATTATGATAATACATATAAGGTACAAGATACC
>Ga0098061_1001729_pt1 | contig 10539 bp, 22 predicted proteins | sample 22_taG_FD_92579 | JGI IMG/M metagenome (GOLD analysis project Ga0098061, IMG submission 92579) | Marine viral communities from the Subarctic Pacific Ocean - 22_ETSP_OMZ_AT15343 metaG | ecosystem: Environmental > Aquatic > Marine > Oceanic | place: Subarctic Pacific Ocean | collected 2015-01-20 | reverse complement strand
TAGATGATATAGTCATTCCTGAATAATAATGATATGGCGAAACATAGTCGTAACTGTATACTTAATAATTTGTATATACGACTTTATGTTCGTGCCTATCTATTATGGGATTGCCAGAATGGGGTTGGACTTAGCTGATTATATGAGTCATCTTCAGGAGATTGAAGACCCCATTGTCCAACTTGAATACTTAAAAAAATTGGTTTCGCAGCATGAACCTTTCACATTGAAGGGTGGTGGATTGTTTCACTTATCATTTGGAGCGATAATAACTGGAAGCGTATTCGGAAAAAATAAAGATTAGAATGAGTAGAGAACATGGGAACTACGGCAGTAATAAGTGAAGGACATATAGGAGATATACCCAATCTTCATTTAGCTGATGACCAAGCACAATTAGTTTATGAAGCAGAGGAACAATGTGGCTTTTGGAATAACCTTGAAGTATTATCCTTGGATGAAGTAAAAGACCTTGTTAAAAGAATATCTATTTGGGCAGGGGCATTTGTTCCGAAGGTGATAACGGAAGGGCATACAGACTCAACAATTGCCTATGCAACTTCTACATCAATTGTTTTGCCTTTCCCCTTTGCTAAAAGCCTCCCATATATTTGTCATGAAATGTCTCATGTGATAAACTATCAGAGTGTTATATATGCAGACCATCATGGAAAGAATTTTGCTTCTGTATATTTACAAGTGGTACGAGAATTTGCTCGTCCAAGAGATTATTTAGAATTAAAGAAAGCCTTTAATAAATTGGAAGTGGAATATATATGTCAAACATAATGCAATATCTTATGCAAATGTCTGATGAGTTTAGAGATTCATATAAAAGTATTGAAGAACAAATCCAAGATATTACAGAGTCTTTAAATTTATTACAACTAAAAATAAAAGAATTGGAAATGAGAGTTAACCCAAATCGAAATGATGATTGAAATTAGTATAATATATTGTGATGAATATTATAAAAAAATGGATTTGTAAACTAAAAGGGCATAATACTTTTCCTCCTATAATAGAAGTATGGGAATCGAAGAAGGGTTTGCAACGAAGTTATTATTTATGTAGACGATGTTTACAAATTCTAGGAGAAAAACCTTATGCCTAGCGATGATATCATTGATGATGATGCTTATAACTATTTGGAAACTATAAAAGAATTACCCTTAACTAGAAATGAAGCATTATATTTAAGCGATAGTATAACCTTGTTATTGGAAATAACGCCTGAACAGGGGAAAGTACAAGTACCAGCTAGGCACTTACTACCACAAGGAAGTGTAACTGTATCCATTGAGTTAGTACAAGCGATTGGATTGGCAGTATTATTAACTACTCAAGATGAATGGGCAGTTGAAGAAGCTACAATAAAAACAACAGTAGCTGATTTATTTATACTAAGGGAATGTTGCCAATCTTATATTAAAGTAAACCAAGAATATGTAGGCTTTAATTTACTAAGAAAAATATATGCTTTGATATTGGAGAAAGATTTACAAGAAAGAAATTTTATTGAAGATTTGACTAGGGATGTAGATACATCTCTAATACCTCATACTGATACATTACAGGAAATACAAGATAGGCGTAATAAATATTTAAAGAATAGGAAAGACAATGACTAATTTTAAACAACCTAAAACTCTTAAAGAGTGCTTGGAACTACAATCACATTTTATAGGAATCCCTAAAATAACTAAAAGAAACTATCAGGAATTTTATAAGAGAGGAAAGACCTTACAGATTTTAGGTGTAGGTTTTTTGGAGAAGGGAAGGATGCCAACACTAAAGGAAGTGAAAGAGCATGTAGATTTAGAAACTAATGCTCAAAAGTTAGACCCAAAGAAATGGAGAAATGTATTGAAAGATATTCTAGATGATATGACTAATAAATTAGCAGAAGTAGAAAAAGAAGATGGAAGTATTCCTAGCTCTTCTAGTTAGTTCAGCTACTCTTATTTATCTTAACTGGAAGATATTACAAGAGACTATAACAATTAGAAAAGAGACTATCATTATCAGAAAAGAAAGTGTAAAGGTAAGGAAAGCATTGGGAGATGTTGATGAACCAGCAGTCTGAAAATGAATTCCTAATATTTTTAATGTTGATTACTATGTTTTGGATGTTATTCAAATTTAGTCCTTGACAACCCAATCTCTATTTGTTATATTAGTTTGTGGCTAGGGAGAGTTTTAACTCGCAGTATGTTACAGGAAAGATATTATTCATACCGAAATTAAAAATAACCAACTGTAGTTGAGAGTTTTTTTTATAGATATGAATAATACAGATGAAAATTGTTTCCAAACTATACGAATAACTATCTGTACAGTTTCTTGAAAAGACAATGGAAATCAAAATCTTTTTATTTGTGCGAGACAAATAGTAATGTACTTTAATTTTCCCTAGTCACTAAAAAAGATATGGAACTAATAGTCAAACAAATTAGTAAAGAGGAAGCATCCTCGCTTCTTATTCCATATCATTACTTAACCAAGGAAAGCAAGGGGTTTCGTAGTGGATATAACTATGGTGCATTTATTGATGGCAAACTTTTAGTAGTTTGTATATTTACTTGTCCTACAGTTCCTGAGTTAGTGAAAGGATGTTTTGGTCTTGGAAGGAAGGAACAGGAAGGAATCTTTGAATTAGGCAGACTAGTTAAACATCCTGATGCAAATGGTAATTTGATTCTTTCACAAGTAGTTGCTAGGGCAACGAAGGAATTAAGGAAGGCAACAAAAGTTAAAGCAATACTTTCATATGCTGATTCAAGATATCATACAGGATATATTTATCAGGCATTGAATTTTAAATACTATGGTTTAACTAAACAGAAAACAGATTTTTGGTTTGAACAGGAAGATGGAAGCTACATCAAACATATAAGAGGGAAGGTTAAAGGAAGCAAAGGAGAGTGGAGACCAAGACCAAGGAAGCATAGATATTTAATAGTCTATGATAAAAACTTACAATGTCAATGGGAAGAGGAAATCTATCCTAAAGGAAACAATATTGAATATCAAGGATAACTATGTAATCAGACCTCTTGATTATAAGACTGCTATGGAACTGGTAGTAAAGAATCATTACTTACATAGGAAAGCACCATGCAGTCAGGCATTTGGATTATTCAATAGGGAAGGGGAAGTGATAGGAACAGTAGTCTATGGAACTCCTGCAAGCAGACCATTACAGAAAGGAGTATGTGGAAGTGACGAATCAGACAATGTATTGGAACTGACTAGACTATGGGTACAAGATGGAACTCCAAAGAATGTGGAAAGTTTTCTGATAGGTAACACGCTACCTATGGTAGGAAAGGAAATAATAGTTTCCTATGCAGAAGTAGAGCAAGGGCATTTGGGAATTGTGTATCAGGCAACCAATTGGATTTATACTGGACTGTCAGATAAACATAGCAAGTGGTTTATAAAGGGAACTGAGGATAAGCATTGTAGACATATCTTTGATTCATATGGTGGAATCAATAAAGCTAAAGAGATACTAGGCGATAAGATGGTAAGAGGGGAGAGACCAAGGAAACATAGGTATATATATTTCAACGCAGACAGAAGGCGAAAGAAAGAGTTATTAAATAAGTTACGCTATAAGATAAAACCTTATCCAAAAGACCCCACTTGACACGATTATTTTTTTCCTGTATGCTTAGATAATCAATAACAGGAGTGTGCGATGACTATTATATCTCCATTGAAAGTTCTTTTCTGGTTAGCTATTATAGGAATACTATTATAGGAATACTAGTTTAGAACTATGAAAGGGATGGGTGACTGAATAGTCACCCATTCCAAATAAAAATTGTCGAGGATAATATGATTAAATGTTCTATATGTAATAATGATACATCTAATAAAGAAGTATGCTCAGAATGTGGGAATAAGATGAAAACTCTTATCATCAAAGCAAGGAAAAAATGGATACAACTTAAATTCAATATGGAGAAAACATATGGGAACGGCTAAAGATATATTGATTGATAAGATGTATGAACTACAGGAAGAGAATGAACGACTAAAGAAAAGAATGGGAGAACTCTTTAAAGAGAGAGATGAACTCTATGACAAGTATGTCCATAAAGTACCTCATCATTTTAATGAGAATATGCTTGCAGATGGTAATGGGAGAGGATAACAATGAATAAAAATAGATGTACTAAATGTACTGGTTACTTAAATTATGAGGAAGATTATGATGGGAGTTTTCTTGAATGTGTTAATTGTGGTAATCATATAAATTTAGAGTTTAATAAAAGTGTTCAACAAGTAGCAAATCGTAAGAACTATGGGGTTCAACCTCATACGAAAAAATTTACGAATGGTTATAGCTAGAATTTGACAGACCTTATGGACTATGTTATAATGGTTCATATAAATTAAATAAGGAGAGTGAAACATGAAGAGTAGAATTGTAAAGAAAGAAAGTATGGAATACCATGAAAAACTTTTTGATATGGATGTTTACAATATTGTAAAGCATGGCGATAGATATAAAGTTAATTGTGATATTAAAGTAGAACTTGATTTAGATGCAGTTAGTGTAGAAGATATACAGAAATTAGTTAGATGCTTACAAGTTGATGTTCCAGTTGGATTAGAAGATATAATGATTCTGTCTGATTATGGAATAGATATGAGTACAATAGAGCATGAACAATTTCCTAATAATATCAATAACATTAATGAGGAAGGAGATTTAACATGAGTCTAACAACAGAGAAAATAAGAAATATTAAAATAGGGAAACAGGCACATAGGCATAGTTTATATAAAGGAAAGGAAATCAGTAATAGAGTAACTCTCTATACCAAAGAGAATAATGATTTCTTCAACTATACAACTGGCGAGCATGAAGAAAAGAAATGTTATGTTTGTCGTGAAGTTTTTGATGAACTGTATTGCTTTGACCAAAGAAATTCAGTAGAGTTGTTATGTTGTAGTGAAGAGTGCTATGAAACAATTAGTTTACAAAACTATTTAGATAGTGAAGAAAGAAGAATTAGGTTTGAGACTATAAGAAAACAATTAGATGATTTTATGGAAACATTATAATAACTAGTATAAAAGGAGACAGAGTATGATAAAAGATAAGAAAATAGAACCAGTTGATACAAAGGCAGTAGATTTTCTACAGAGTATTAGAGGACAGTTTATAATGGCACAAGCATTACATACTGCAATCAAGACTCTTGAAAAAGAACCATATCCTGAATCTTCTAATATTGAAGATATGAAATATATTAAAGAACATATCTTTAATTTTCCTGTAGAAATAGTGGATACTCAAAATGATATTTGGAGTCACATTTCAAGTGAATTTTATACTGTGGGAGAAGACGGCAAAAGAATTGTTGATGCAGACAAAATGGATAGGGTTAATAAATTGCTATCTAAACAAGAAGAAAGTTGACAAAGCTTTTCGACTATGTTATTATAGTAAATGACGAAAAAACTGAATACATGAAACTCTGAAGTTAAATCAGGGATGCAATAGTAAAGGGTAAGCTATAGTAATGAGGGAATCCCATTGATGTTCATTAATTAACTCCTTTTGAATTCTCACCATCATTATGTTTTGCATTCCTGTCAACAAAGAGAGAGATATCATTAAAAATTTTAAAATACTTATAATTTAAGATGGCGAAACTATCTCTCTCAAGTTGAATAACTATAGAGTGGAAGGACTAACTTACTCCAAAGCTAGAACATACCTCAATCAAAGTTAATTTCCTCTGCATACCATGGTATGACAAGTCATAACTTCTCTGCATAGGTCTACATTAAGCTAGTATGGTTTTAAGTATGAGAGTAGGTAGGAAGGTAATGCAAACCATCCTATAGAAAAACCTTCTAAGTCTTGTGATGGTGGTAGGAAAGTCTGCCTAACCATATTTGCGAAAGTCTTATTTCATTTGCGAAATCTGAACCAGTAGTAGATTAGGGTAGATATGATTGTATACATCTGTTGGCAAGGAGAGGTCTAGGCATAGACCAAACCAAGCTGATGTTTCCTACTCAAGAAAGCTAAAGAAATGGCAGTCTCATGGTAGATGTAACGGCTCTACCCTTCATTAATTTGAGGATACCGATTTAGCACCTGACGAAAATGAAGCATGGGTTGAAACGAAATTGTCCTTACACTCTATAGCTATATTTATACTTCAAGTGGTATAGCTAATGGGAGAACCAAGGGTGTAGCACCGAAATATATCCTACGGCAACCATAGTAATTTATTGTTGTCTTACTATGGATAACACGAGTGGTAGGTTACCGAAAGTCTACACCTTCCCAAAGGACAGTTGGATTACTCAACTGAAGATTACAAGGTAGTAATGCGATTGGTTTTACCAATCAGAGAGCCAGTAATCGTTTCCTTTTATAACAAGTGGTCTAATTTGACAGACCACTTTTTTAATGTTATAATTGTACGAGTTGGTATAAAATAAATAAGGAGAATGTGCGACATGAAGAAATATGAAATAGAATATGAAGTAATAGGTCATCACTACAAAACTGTAGAAGTGCCTGATGAATTTGTAGAAGATATAGAACACGACCATGAATGTGAAGAATATCATGGAGACCCAATAGAAGAATGTATTATTACATCAGTTACTGAAATAGAGGAGAGTGCATAATGCTAAACAAATATATAGTAACAGTACAGGAATTACATGAGAAAAGATATCTAGTCAGGAATGCCGTTGCACCACAACAGGCACAAGAATGGGTAGAGATTCATATGGAGAATGACCTATCTGATTTACTAGAAGAAAATATTCAAGACATGGATGATACTACTAGATTTATAACTGACGGCAGAAATAATATAGTAGAGAATTTAAGAGATATAAATATAAAGAAAGTAAGTGATAAAGATTTACCATATCATTTAAAAACTGATAATGAAAAGCTACTCAATATGGGATGTACTTGTGGATATGATGAGGAAGAAACAAGATACCATGAACAGGAAACTTGTTGTCCTGATGATAAATGTAATTGTAATAGTTAATAAAAAATAAGGAGATAGAAAATGAAACAAGTTATTGGTGTTGAGACATTGAAGGAATCAATTGAATTGCTAACAGATTATCGTAGATGGATTGGAGAAGAACAATCTAACAGGTTTACTAAGATGTTATTAAGAAAGGTAAATGAAAATATTGATATACTGGAAAGAACAATAGGTAAGCTAGAATCTAAGGAAGAAATCAAAACCTCTGATGAATGGGAGAAATCTGATTTACCTGAGATGAAAGGAACAAAAGTATTAGACCCTGATGGATGGGATAGACAGAATTTTGATTTCAGTTACTATCAGGAATTAATAACCAAAGATGAATATCTACATAGGGTTGGTGGTTCAACTTGTAGATGGGATGAAGATAAAGATTATAAACAAGATTTGACAATGGGAGATTAATTATAATGGATAAAGAATTTGGGGAAGCAGTAATAAAATATGAAAAGAGAAGATTAGTAGACAGAGATGAACTACGAGATTTTATAAAGGGAGATAAAGAATTAGAGGAAACTCTATTTGATATCTTCAATGGAGATTATACTCTTGATGCATTCAGACAGGATTATGAAAACTGGTTAGTTTATAACAATGAATTAGAGAAACAGATAAATGAAATAAGAGAAGATGAAAATATAGTAACCAGTTAAAAATTTGACAAGTTATTATAATTGTGTTATTATATCTAGAGAGGTTGCAAAAACCTCATAAATAAATAAGGAGAGTGACAACATGAACTATATAGAGTATATACAGATGACGAACAATGACGAATATTTGGAGTATATAGAGAAGAAAAATAAGGAGAGTAACAACATGAAGATAAGTAGAAGTCGAGCAACCGATTTGATTCATAACTCCAAAGGCAAAGTATTTGGTGTTAAGTTTGTAAAGAGAACTACAGGCGAAACAAGAAATATGTCAGCTAGATTAGGAGTACAAAAATATGTTACTGGCGAAGGATTGAAGTTCAGTCCTAGCAGAAAAAATCTTGTAACAGTTTTTGATATGAATAAGAAAGGTTACAGAATGGTTAATCTAGAAGGATTAACAAATCTGAATATCAACAAGAATTCTTATGAAGTAGTATAAAACTTGACAGGGATTCTTGTAGATGTTATAATGGTTAATATAAACTAAATGGCAAAAGCCAAAGGAGAGAAATATGAGTGCAACATTATTTGGAGATAGATTTCTAGGTAGGCGAGAACCTGCTTGGCACAAATTGGGAGAAGTCTTTTCAGAAGATGAGAAGATGACTGCAACAGAAGGTATGCGTAGGGCAAACATTATGTTTGGTATAGACAAGCATAAACAGTTTGTTAAGCTACCAACAGGAGAATTTGTAGAGACTGGTAGTTATGGTGTAGTTAGAGAACCAACACCTGATGATGACCAGTACAGGATACTAGGTACTGTAGGTAAAGAGTGGACTGCTCTTCAACCACAAGATTTGGGTAAGATGTTAGACCCAATATCTGAGACCTTTCCTGTTGAAACTGTTGGTGCAATAGGCATGGGAGAAAAAATATTTTTGAGTTTAGATGCTAGTGAGTCTAAAATTGCAGGAGAAGACCATCATTTGTATTGGTTAATTACTGATGCTAGAGATGGTACTGGCAGTTTGACCATTGCTTTTACTCCAGTTAGAGTAGTTTGTCAAAACACTCTGATAACTGGTTTGAGAAGTAGTAAGGTATCTGTTAACTTGAAACATAATAAATCTATCACTTCTGATACTGAATTCTATTTGGATATCTTTAATCAGATGGGTAGAGTACAAGAAGGGATTGTTACTGCTATGGATAGTTTAACTAAGAATACTTTGGTTCAGGCTCAAGCAGACCAAATTATAACTAGTGCATATCCTAATGCAAGCAAACCTAACAGATTGAAATTATCTGATGGGATTACTGCTGATGACGTACCTGCAAAAGTATGGACAAGAATACTGGCAGATAGAGGAGTACAAGAAGATGAGTATGGAGAGAGGCAGAAAAGGATTGACAGAATTAAAGATAATGCTAATGAGAGATTAGAGGTCTTTAATCAAGAGCATTCCAAATATGCCATGACTCCTTGGGCAGTATACAATGCAGTTGTAGAGACTGAGGATTACAGGAGAGGACATGAGAAATCAGGTACTCAACTGTTTGGTAGTAGAGCAGAGTCAAAAGCTAGAGCATTTAACAAGGCTCTCACTTTTGTGAAGTAATTAAATATGATATGGGATGGGATTAATTTCCCATCCCAATATTATAATAGTCAGTAAAAAATAATAAATAAATAAGGAGAGCGAAACATGGGTAAACAGAAAAATTGTTTGTTGGCATTCAGAATTCCTGCAACTGAAAAAGGATATGAATTAGTTGAGCAGATGAGACAAGCATTAAATAAGGACTCATATAAAATGAGAACTTTGTATACTGGTAAACGACCAAAGGGTACACCTCAAGCTACCACTCTTAAGAAAAATGCTGAGAGCATTAGAGTCTACATTGATTCAATGCTTGAAGATGGTACTAATCCACGCATCAATGACATATATGAGAATGGTATAACTACTGGTAGAGCAAGAGAACAATTTGATAATGAAGAACTTATTAGTGAGGTGAATAAAGAAGTAGACAGGATTATGAGGGAGAATTTTAGGTTGAATAAAGAACTTGATGAGCAAGCTAAGAAAATAGATGATAGTCCATCTTATAATATCTTGAAAGTAGAAAGGGATGAGTTGAATAAAACACTATCTGCTAAAGAGAATGAATTGAGGACGGCACTTGGAGATATAATTAAATATAAGAAATTGTTAGAAGAAGAGTTAGAGGAGAAAACTAATGTACAAAATAGGTCTGTATCTAGGACTAGTGATGACATTGATTTGGATAGGTTTGTTGACGATACTTTTGATAAATGGGTAGCACAAAAACCTTGGCATCAGAGATGGTTATATAAACTAGGTTCAATAGCATGGAGAGATTTTGCTATGATGCTATTTGCGTTTTGGACAATTTCTATGATTGTGTTATTGATTCTAAAGGTAGAAGGTGTTTGGGTTTCCTGATTCAGGATTTGACATTTTTTATACTATGTGTTATAATTCTTATGTGGGGTAGAGAAATCTTTAGCAAAGCTATTTCCTGTTTCTCTACTCCATAATAAAACAAATAGGAGTTAGACAACATGGAGAACAAAATTTGGACACAAGACGAGATTAAGCAGTTATTAGTTGATAATGATTTAGCAGTATCTAAAGCAATAGTATCAATTTACAACTTGCAGACAGAATCAGAGAAAAGTATTAAAGGTACTACTGATAATAATGGTGTAGGATTTAATGGGGTTGATGCAGAATTCTTATCAAGCCTAGCTGAATTTTTCATCAAGTACAATAGGTTATCTGAAAAGCAGATAGCTTTTGGGCGAAAGAAAATAATGAAATATAGTAAGCAGTTAACAATGGTAGCAAATAAGGAGATACAAATAT
>Ga0098061_1001726_pt1 | contig 10547 bp, 11 predicted proteins | sample 22_taG_FD_92579 | JGI IMG/M metagenome (GOLD analysis project Ga0098061, IMG submission 92579) | Marine viral communities from the Subarctic Pacific Ocean - 22_ETSP_OMZ_AT15343 metaG | ecosystem: Environmental > Aquatic > Marine > Oceanic | place: Subarctic Pacific Ocean | collected 2015-01-20 | reverse complement strand
TCCTTTTTGTTTAGATGAAGAAAAACCTCTCCATATAAAGGTTGAAAAGTTACGAGTTTTGAAATCGCTGATTCAAGCCTATTTTTTATTGTTGAGTTTGCCATAATATAATTCTCCTAAGAATAAGACACCTGATTACCCTATGCCTTCCTGTGGGTAGATGAAAATTAGCACTAAGAGGAAAGATAAATCTTCTTCAAATGCTCACGGAAATCTTCATCATTCTGCCATTCCATAACGATCTTCTTGCTCTTTTGACCTCCAAGCAAAGCAACCCAAGCTTGTGACGCAACATCATGTGGAAGCATCATAAAGAACTCTCTAAGATTCTTTCGCTGTGGTTCCTTAGTCTTAGTCAAAGACCTTTCGTTGACTTCTGCAACAACAGAGCGTGAAAGTGCTGCAACAACCTCAATGTCATTACACGCTGCCTCTACCTTAGACTTAACCTTTGCAAAGTTATCAAGAATATCAGATGGACGAAGCTGTGAGAATTCATTAGTAATAAACTTCTGAAACATTACAGCAATTTCTCGACCTACCCAACCCTTTGTAACTTGAGTGAGCATACCATCATCAGTGCGTGAATCAAGCCCCATGTGTTGAAGAGTGTCACTAAAAGCAACCCAACTTCTGCGGGACGGATAAATACGTCCAGCTTCAAGGTTTCCAACAGGAGGGTCTAGCAGGTTTTGATTGCGGTTAATAAACTCAACCACAGCCTTATGAACCTTTGCTTCTCATGCCCATTCCATCCACTCATTAGCAGAGGGGTCAAAGTCAATATGAAACCATCTATCATGCAAAGCAGGATCTAGTTCAACAACATCGTAATCATCGTCGGAGTTAACCGCAGATACAACACGCCACCCAGGAGGCAACTCTTCTCCGTCCAAACGTCGGTCCAGACAAATCTCAAAGACTGCCTGTAGAACATCCTTTGATGCTCGATTCAATTCGTCAAAGAACAAAACTCCCTGACTATCCATATCTCTCGGCCACCATTCTTGCTTAAGGAAGCGAGTAATCTGCTCCTTTGCATCCAATAGTGGCATACCCTTAATGTCGCCAACTTCACATTGAGAAAGGCGAACGTCCCAAAAGCCACAAGGCTTTCCGGTTTCTTCTGCAATCTCTTCTGTAACCTGACGAACAACTGACGACTTACCTACACCATGCTTCGCATGAAGCATGATAGACTTATCGTTCGGCATTGACTTCAAAATCTCTTTAGTTTGATTAATATTCACTTCATTCTCCTTTCAGCAAGAAACAATATATGGAGACACCTCCACAACTCTCAGTAACCGATGTAAAAACTGATTTAAATAAATTACCCTTCTTCTTTATCCAAAGTATTAGAAGGTTCATCTGGCATATTCGCTATTGCAGTTTTAAGTCCTGATAAACGATTTCTAAAATCTTTCAAAGATCCAACCAAATCCTGTATTGAGTTGGGATCTGATTCGCCAGAATCTCCAGCACTATCGTCCACCTGTAATGGTAAAAATGCAGACAGAGTTTCTTTGATAGAGTTTAAACCCTCTCTTCCAAGCATACCTTCTTCGTCAGAAAGTATGCCTTCTGCAAAGTTGGTTGCCTCATCAAATCTCTCCTCTATATTAGAGAGTCTATCTTCAATTGATGACAATTTATGTAATACTTCATTTTCAAAGTTTGTTGACATGTTCATTCTCCTATTGCTTTGTTCCAAAAGCATGTGATTCTTCTAAAGCAGAAGACGTTAATCTTATAAATACAGAGTTCTTTCTCAACTCTTTTATGTTTGTTGCGTTAGCATAAGTCATAGCAGACCTAAGCCCTCCGCAAAACTCCTCTAATATATAGTACGCCTTTCCTTTCAATGAAACATATGTTGACACACCTTCTGCACAAGTCCCAGGTCTTAGCCCTCCTTTCGCATCATCTTGCACTTCTTTAGATGCCATTCCTCTATATACTTTCATTCTCTTCTCATTCAGCGTAACAATCTTTCCCGGTGACTCAAGTGTTCCTGCAAAAATTCTTCCAGCCATTACCGCATCAGCACCAGCGGCAAGACTCTTTACAAAGTCTGCTGGATACTTAATGCCTCCATCAGCAATAATTGATACATCTTTATAATTAGAATTTGATACTTTGACTCTATTGCAATCTATGACAGAGGCCAAAGTGGGAACTCCAAACCCTGTCATAATTCTAGTTTTACAGATAGACCCTCCACCTATTCCAACCCTAATAGCATTAGCTCCAGAATCCGCCAAGAAAGCAAATCCATCACCCGTTGCTACATTCCCAGCTAAAATAGGAATGTTTCCATGAGTCTCATTTTTAACCCAATCTATCATTTCCTTCATTATAAAAGAGTGCCCATTTGCTACATCAATAGCAATCCAATCTAATAAACTTCCATATTCATCATGTAAGTATTTAAACCTTTCTCGCTCTGATGTGCCAATTCCAACGGCAGGTATGACAGGAGCTTTATATTCAGAATCGCTTTTTCTATTAAACTGAATTATCCTCATAACTTCATCGGACTGTTGCTTGGGTGTCATAAATCTATGAACTATGCCCATAGCTCCGCGACTACCTAAAGAGATTGCCATTTTATGGCCAGTAACAGTATCCATTGGAGAGGATATTATAGGAATATCTAAAGACATAGAACCCAACATAGTGCTTATATTAGGATCTAGTCTGGATTTAATTGTTGAATACCTTGGCACCAACATAACATCATCAAAAGATGGTGGATCTCCAGACTCATTTAATGATAATGCTTTCCAAACTTTCATCTTCTTTCCTCATAATATTCTTGAAACCTTATAGAGAATTCTTCATCATGGTAACGCCAATGATTTGCTACGCATAATCTATCAAACCAATAATGAGCCATTTCATGAACAAATATAAAATCATCTTTATTTCTATTAACATTTGTCAAAATGATTGCAGAATTATTTTTTATTTTCAAAGTGGGATCATAAAATCCATAAATAATGCCTGGAGAATAATAGCCTCTATTTCCTGAGAAAAATCCTTCAAACCTCGCGCTATCATAGAGTACATTGTTATTCACAATGAATATATTTAGATTATAGTTATATCTACAATCACTATAAGGTATAGCATAAGATGTTAAAAACCTTTTCATTAAGGGCCAAGAATCTACAATTAAAGATTCCATATGTTCTGGATTATGAGAACGGTATAAGTCCGAATCAATTTGACCCAACTCCCTTTGATATGAGATAGACAACTTTATACTTCTATCATCAAGTCTTAAATTATTATTTCTATATTCTATAGTTTGAACATCAGATATAATAGGCGGCTTGTATGGCTCTGCAAAAGCAGCAGATGACATAAAGCAATATAAAAGAATTAAACTAAGAACCGCGCTCCCTGTTAGTGTTTTCATTATAAAGTCCCTTAGATCGCCCCAATATCTCAATCCTGAGATTTGGGTTCATTCTTAACATTTCTACATGTTCTAAGGGAACTCTATGGTGTGTATAAACAGCCTTGCTTTTAAGATTCGTAACCTTAATCTTCAAAAGAATATTATTCTTCTCACTCATTTGAAACCTCTATTCTGTATTAGAATCAAGCTTTGACTGCAACCTTTCTGCAAGCCAATAGTGATGTGAAGCGGCTGGCATTAACCAAGGAAGATTGTCCTTAGACAAGCAGTCGAATAGATTGGATACGACCTCTCGATCAATGCAATCTACAAACAGCATAATCTTCTTCTCCAAGGTGTCAACCCTTTTCTGCATAAAAGCAGCCATTTCTAAATCCTCTGACCTTTTGTATCTCTTTACATCGCGCCTTCTAGTTTGAATCTTTCTGGAGAATTTATCTGTTGCCAATCTCTTTATATTCTTTGGGCTTGACTTAGAAATCTTCTTCAACAAAGCATCAGAAACAGCATCATTTTCAAAAGCTGCTGTTAAAATAGAAAGCTTAACATCGACTGATCCTTTTTCTCTCTTTACCTTGCTCCACAAATAATCATAAAAAGATGAATCTTTAGATGACTCTAACCCAGCACTTCTCCATAGATTATACAAATTTTCTTTTTCTGCATCAAGAGCAAATTTACATAAGTGAGAAAGATAATCAAAGTTAGGATTAACAATCGGAAGAAGCCTGATTCTAAGCCTGTTATCCTCTATATCTTCATTGTATTCAATGTGTTGATACAGGTCAGCTATAAAGGTTTTGCCAAACTCTTTTGTCACAGACTTAATTCTAGTGCTAGTAGAACAAATACTGTATGCTACGTCTAACAACTCCCCTCTAGTCTCCGGATAGTTCTCCCAAATGAACCCAAAGGTTTCATCTGTAATCACCTTTTCCGCACCGTCAGACCTCCAATAGCTATCAAGATCCTGTACGGCTTTAGGAATTGCATAACTCATTAGCATACTTATAAAGTCATCACCAATCTTAAAAGTATTCTCAAACTTTACTTTATTAAAGATTTTATCATTACTATCTGACATAACTGCTCCTAGTGTCCAGAGGAAATTCTGCGTTCAAACTTACGGGAAATCCAATTATTTTTAACATTTCTATTTGCAACAAGCATTGGAAGATAATCGAGAGGAATCTTCTCAACCAAAAGAGAGAATGGGCCTCTTGCAATTTCTTTGACTAGAGAGTTTAGCTTATTATAAAAATAAGGTGCTCTAGCAATACCTTCATATCTAATGTCTGCTATGCTATCACTAAGCATTTCATCCAAACATTCGACTGGCCCAAGTCTATTATAGTAGACCTTTCTAATCTTAGAACTCTTGTGACCACCTAATGTTCTTAGAGCCTTTATGCTACAGAAGGTAGCAGCAAGAACCTGACTATTTCCACTTCCATTCTTAGCTACTTCATCTATAATTGAAATATCTTTATATATACCATTTTGAAGAATGGTGACCTTTACATCATCTATCTCTGACTCTCTAAGAATCTTCTCTCCAGAGCTTGCATAAGCAGGAAGAAGCTGCTCTATAGCCCTTCGCGCTGCCCACTTTCCCCTGGAGTGTCTTCTATTATCTTCTGGATTGTTAAAAGCCTTATCATAAATATCTCTTTTTATACAAAGAGCTTCAAAGTCTTTTTTCTTAATCCGAAGCCCCATGACTTCTATTTTCTCATCAAAATCTTTCCAAGAAGCAAGTTTAATTAACTCTTGTAAATCATTAACTAAACTTGCTAGACTATGACTCATCCTTTTTTGGCCCATCAGTTACTCCATTCTTTAGTGTGGATATTTCAATTATTTTAAAGCCCGATGCGTTTTTATGACCACCACCACCAAAGGCGGCGGCAATCTCGGATACATCACTTCCTTCTTCTTTCGATCTAAGAGAGAACTTATAGCCTTCTCCGTCAAAGTAATATGCGGCAGCATAGGGGTGTCCTTCTGCTAATTCTGATGCCATTTCTGATTGAAAGAAAGGCGCATTAACAATAGGAACTTCGCTGCCTAAAATGTTTGTTGTATAGGAATTGTCAAGAAGAGACTTAATCAAGTTTCTTTTATACTGCAAGATACCCTCTCCCATATTTTTAACCTTTTTCCACCTAAGAGATTCAACAGCATCTAAATAGCTATGAAGCATGTCCCAATTCTCAAAGGTTTTCTCAAAAGAATCTACGGCAGATAAAACCTCTTCTGTAAACGGAAGGTTCCATTTCCACAAATCTCTATCCTCAACATATCTGATTAAGAGAGGAACGCTATCATCTGGGAAAACATAGTCCCAGGCAAGGTACGCTCCAGAGTGATCCATATCAAAATAACAAAACTCTAAGTCTCCACAGATTGCTTGTGCAGATTTATGATGATCTAAAACAACAAGACTATTAGACTCTTGTTCTATATTCAACATTATAGTCCTGTCATAACAAAAGTCAACAATAAAAACATCACGATCTTTAACGTCTGGTGGTTCATTCCCATGAACAATGGGGATATATTCAGCTTTTGAGCCAAACTTCCTCCAGAAAGACCATGCTGCCCCGAAACCATCGGGGCAATTAGCATGGTATAAAACCATTATCTTTTCCGACATTTAAATTACCTCTGGCGAATAAGAGAGCTTGATCAACTCTACAAGTGGTGCTCTCTCTCCTATTTTTGTTTTAATAAAGTTAGTTGTCTCTTCTAGACTTAAGAACCTAACTAACTTGCCGCCATAACTGATTTTAAACTGTCCCAACTGTTCAAGCACATCGCACTTGCTAACAACTAAATGTGTTGTTCCGGTCATGTTAACGGCTTTAATTAGCATATCTAGGTTAAGCCAATTAACCTTTCTCCTTCTCCCTGTCGTTACTCCGAACTCCTGACCGAGATCTGCGAGGGTTTTTAGAACAGGGTCTTCAAGAAGTCTGTCTGGAAATCTTGGATCTTCACCACTTTTTGTGTCATAAATTTTAGCCGCGCCCCAAATCTTATCAATCTTTTGGGTGGGAAATCCAATGCTACATGCGCCATAAGGCAGAGTGATGCTCGAAGTTACATAAGGATATAGCCCATGATCAATGTCTAACCAGACACCTTGCGCTCCTTCACATAAAAGGTTTCCACTCAACTCTTCATTCCAAATATACTTCTTATCTAAAACATCAATCGCCAAGGCTCCCATTCTTGCAGCTTTATCTGCATAACAAGGAGCAATCCCGCGACCAGTTGTGCCTAACTTCTTTGACAAATGTTCCTTATCAAAAGCTATATGATCATCTGTTACAATGTGACAATTAGAAGCTACCTTAACCAAGGTTGTATCAAATCCATTATCAGAAAGATAATCAATCTCTTTCATAAAAGATTCTGGATTTAAAACACACCCTGGGCCAATTAAAGACTTTATTCCATAAAAGATTCCAGACGGAATAAGATGTGTCTTATACTTCTTTCCGTCTACATATACTGTGTGTCCAGCATTGTTTCCGCCACCCCATCTTGCAACCATGTTATAGTGCAAAGAACCATCTTCATTTTTAGTAGAGGCTAACTGACTGGTGATTTTGCCTTTGGCTTCATCACCCCATGCTAACCCGACCACAATATCTGCTTTATCAATCATTATCACTCTCTTCATTTTCAATCAAAATAGGAACAACCTTTTTAATTTTACTCGGACGACGAAGAAAAGTAATGCCCTCTTTATGAGCAGATACAGTTGCTGTAAATGTAATAGTATCGCCTATGTCAAATGAATGTGCTTTAGATGTTTTAAAGTACCACTTCCAACCTCTTTCGTCAACACAAATGATGGCTGGCATAGGATATGCCGTTTCCATATTTGCCTTTACAATCTTACAAACAGCGTAAGGTCCAAGGTCTGTTCTGGCTCCAGACTCAATATCTGGCTCATCCATCAGGGTTCCTTTGACGATTGCGTCTACCCAACTATTGATTGATCCAATCCACTTGTCAGTCAGCCTATGCGGTCTTTCCGAAATGACTTCAATACTAGAGTTAAGAAAGCCATTGTTTGGACTCTCCTGCCTCTTTACTGCCAATAGAGGGATAGCCATAGGATTAAGTCTTTCCAGCTTTTCCTGTCCAGTTTTAGCCAAGTCTACGGCATTAATAACCTTCTTTGTCTTAGACTTCTTTCGAGTCTTTCTTTTCTTTTTGCCTTCACTAAAGATATTAATCATAAGAAAACCCCATGCTTATCCAGTATGGGGTATTCGATGGAAGAATTGTTTTAAAAATTTTCTATTCTAAATTACAATCCTCTATTCATTCTAGACTGCTTGCGAAATTCTGTCCTTTTTAATCTAGATCTTCGCCTTGATGCTTGTCTATCTGATAGTTGATCATAAGCCTCTGCTGCCGGTGGCCTTGCCCAGTCGGGCAATGTGGCTTGTTCTCTACCCTCTAACGCTTTAGCGTGTGCTGCGCGTAACGCTTCATCAGCCGCTGTTTCTAAAGCAGCAGCACCGCGAGTTCTGGCCTTGCCTCTGGCGCCCCAGGTTCTAGCCTTTCTATGCCCTTCCATCTTATTTACATAATCTTGTGCATATCTATCTGTCCCAATAATTCTTTTCAACTTTCTAACTTCAGCGATAGTCAAATGATCAGGCTCTCCTTTGAGAGCTTTATTCTTAACTCGTTCTTCAATCTTCTTCATAAAGAACTTACCAGACCCGTCCTCTGCTTCTTCTATTCTATCCACATATGTAATCTCTCCCGGCTCTCCTGGGCCTCCTATCTTCCGCACCCAAATCGAGCCTACACTATGTGGTTTTCCATCCTCTTTCGGCAGAATAAAGTAATTATTTTGGTCAGAAACTGACGCTTGATGTGCTGCTTCCTGCTGGGATGTAAACTGATTAGAAAACCATTCTCTTATTATCGTATCTATATTTGTAACTATCTTTTTATCTTCACGATAAGCCGCCGCTGCTTTGCCTTTCTTATCAGCATCTGCAAATACAGTAGCAACTTCTTCTTCGGTTGCTGCTGCCCTTGTGACCACAACTGTTTTCAAGAACTCAGCTCTGTTTGTCCACTCAGGATCGGTTTCTCCGTCATATTGCAAGTACGCCTTTAACAAGTCATCTGACACTGGACTAAGAGCCTGTGGTTCTTCGGCTGGTGCGCTTTTTTCGCCTTTGGGTAGGTCTTCTGGTGTTGGTGGTATTGCTTTATCTACAGCCTTTTGTATATCTTTTGGAACACATTCTCCAAGGTCTTTGTTTTTCCATTCTGCATATGTATTAGTTCCAAACAATCCGTCTAGAGCAGGCCCTGTAAAGCCCAAAGCTTTTTGAATCTTATGGACTGGTCCGTCAGCACTAGTATCAGCCGGGAAGAAACACTTGTCACGGCATCCAGTATGTGTTCTTTGAGCACAAACTCCACTGTACTCCGGTGTCGCCCAGAGATCGCCACTCCAGCTTTTATCTGGAGTGCCATCAGTTGATGCAGTCTCGGCGGGCGTTGTGGTACTCACAGGCCGGGCCTTGATGGTTCCCTCCGGAAACTCGTGGACCTCTTTAACCCCTTTGCCGACTCCATTCTCTAGATTAACAAGAGAAACCCACGCTGTTGCATAGCGGCTTACTTCGCTTGCTAAGTGCTCATGAAACGCATCATAATCAGCAAAAGTATTCCACATTCCTCTTCCAGCATATGAATCAAACTTCCACATCAGCTTAGTAATAAATTCTGCATCAATTGTTAACCCCTTCTTTTTTAAAAGAGCTTCTTTTACGGCAGCTTGAGCGATTGCATCGCCCTGACCGCTTCCACCGAGGAACGATGCAACGTAGTCATCATTAGCAATCTTAGTGGCAAGTGCATCGTATAGCGTGTCCCAATTCCCAGCCGTTACATGGGCTATAACATTGGCTTTGGTCAGGTTACTGCCGGGGCCTTGGCCCAACGAGTAAGCAAGCCTTGTAATATCGTCATTTCCATACCACCACTCCGTCGCAGTCTGCAACCCTCCAGCCACTGTTTCGGCCACCCAAGTGCCCGCCTCTTCAGCGACTGTTCCCGGAATCATTGCACCCATAGCTAACTTAGTAATAATATTTGATTGACTATCATATCCGGATTTTTTCAAAGCCTCTGCAAGCTTGATAAGTTCTCTTTGTTCTGTGTTCATATTTTCTCCCAATTTAGGAACCCTTCTTCTTTTCAACCTTCCAGTCTCTAAGAAACTAAAGAAATTTTCTGATTCAGTTTTAAAGGAATTATTAATAGGTTTTCTTTTATCCCATCTTGAGATATTAGAAGGATGTTTATCCTCCTGAACATCTATTATTGATGGGCCGCCAAACCCTGTTCTGTGAGATACTTCAAAATCTTGCTGCTCATAGGTTGATCTAGGTCTATAGCCTTGAGCACCAGGAGGGCTTCCGCCGGGAACATCTATTAGACCCAGGGCTTTCTTGTGTATCTCTTGATTTTTCTTTCGTCTTGTCAAAGTTTTGCCCGGTGTTTCTTGATCGTCTGCATAATCAAAGACTAATTCCTCTGGGTGAGAAGGAGTCCTTATAACATCGGGAGTCCTTTCTTTTAAAACAGGACCAGATTCATAATAAGATATAAAATCTAGGAGAGAAAATTCTCCATTCTCTCCCTGCATTATTACCTCTTAAAAGCGTTAGGAACACCAGAGGAAAATTCGCCAGATATTAAGGACGCCATCTTGTCGATTCTTTCAGATGCTTCATTAGATGCGAGAACACCATCTTCTGCGTTAAACCAAGTTGATGGACTAAGGATAGAAAAGTCTGACTCTTCCTCTTCCTCTCCTACGCTGGCTCTTTGAGACTCTTCTGGGGCATCATCATCACCGCCCTGTATCTTGGCAATGACTGACGGATCTGTTTCGCCAGAACTCTCTGCACTAGCCCATAGAGTTCTTCCCTTACTCACTCTCTTTCCCACCCAATCTTCTCTTGCGGAAGGAGCATCTATCACTGTTATGTTGTTTGGATAATCAGTCATATCATAAGTAAACCCATACATATCAGTAACATAGTCAGGTCTGCCGCCAGCAGCTTGTTTT
>Ga0098061_1001724_pt1 | contig 10549 bp, 16 predicted proteins | sample 22_taG_FD_92579 | JGI IMG/M metagenome (GOLD analysis project Ga0098061, IMG submission 92579) | Marine viral communities from the Subarctic Pacific Ocean - 22_ETSP_OMZ_AT15343 metaG | ecosystem: Environmental > Aquatic > Marine > Oceanic | place: Subarctic Pacific Ocean | collected 2015-01-20 | reverse complement strand
TAAGTTTATTACTAGAGGAAAGGGAAGTAAATACTTTGATTGGCTTCGTGAAATAGCTGAAGACGGGAAGTTAAAGATGGCTCTTGGTCCTTATTTAAAGATGTCTGAATCAGTTGCCTTTGATCATCTTGTCAATAACTTTAAGTTAATGGAAAGAAATGTAACTGCAGCTAAATGGGTTTGGAAAAAGGATCCAGAAACTGGTAAAAATATAAGAGTAAAAGAATACGGAACATATAAAGCTTGGGCTCCACAGTCTCATTTTGGAGAAATGATACACGCCTCTAAAGCTGTTGGTGATTGGACTACTGGTATGAGATTTCAAATTGAAGATGAAACGCAGGCAAATTATGGTAGTGTGCTAATTCACGGATCTAGATCTCAAAAAAACAAGGCTGATGATCTCTGGAGACTTGCTTCTCTTGAAAGAGAAGCTGCGGCTACTGTTCTTAAAACAGCAGATGGTTATAAACTATATACAGATAAGACTCTAAAAAATCAGAATGAACAAACTCAGCACATTAAAAGACTTAAAAAAGAAGGCATGGATCTCTTAAAGGAGTTGGAAAAGGAAGATTATCGCTATACAGTAGATGGTAAAACACAAAATTATAGTGCACGAGAGGTTATTGATACTATTAAGAATAATCTTGATAAAGACTTAGCTGATTTTAGATCTAACTATATTAAGGTTACTCCAGATTTTTTACCAACAATGCAGGGTATAATAGATAAAACTAAAACTCGTAAAATAGTCAAAACTAAAATTGGGAAACTTGATATAACTGAAATTCCAGTAACTTTTATGGAAAAATATTACATGGACCCAATTACGAGACCAGGAGCAATAGTTTCTAAAGACGCTAAAGTTCCTACACTTGAAGAAGTTGGAGCGCTCAGTAGAGAAACTACATATAAAGAACATTCTATGGGCTGGAGAAGTGTTGATGAGTATAATAAAATATACAGTAGGCCATTAAAAGAAGTATATGCACTTCGACATGTTCAAGAAATGTTTAAAGATGACAATGGGCTTAGGGTCTCTTTGTATGATTTCTTTAGAAATCCTGGCAATAAAGGTATTCCAACTCTTCATGCCAAAAAATATTTAAATAACTTACTTTGGATGGTTAATAATAAAGAGCCTGGTTGGCAACAGAAGCTAGAAGAGAGTTTTGAAAAAATTTATACATTTTCCTGGGAAAATAAATTGCGATATGATGCTTATGAAGCTTATAAAAAATTTGAAGTAGAACAAGATAAATATTCTTGGAATGAAAATAACAATATAGAAAAGAGTCTTTCGATTGCTAGAAATTATTTTGAAAGAAAAAATAATGCTATAAAAAGAGACGGGTCTCCGAAAAGAGGGCATGTTCCCTGGAAGCCTGAGACTGATGTTTATAGTCAATATGAACATGATATAGCTTTAGCTAATCGAGATATAAAAATGGATGTTTGGATACGACAAAAGTTAAGACATGATCCTATAACTGGTTTTCAACCTGTTGGAGAAAAAGAAAACTATTTTCCTCATTTGGGCTACGATATGCAGGAACTTTATAAAGAAATCCTTAATGAAGCAGATAGAATTTCAAGAAAAGTGGAAAATCCAGAAGAAAGAGCAAAAGCTATTGATGCTTTAATGAGAAGACATGAGTCTATACAAGAACAGTCTAAAAAGGAAGATGGCGGATTAGCTGATAAAGCTAGAGATAATCTTTTATTAAAAGATATGGTAGGAGACCGTGGGATAAGAGCTTTGTCTTCTCTTGGCGCTGGTAGTAGACCTGGTAATATGTTAACTAGAAAAGCAAATCTTGGTGGTTATAAAAGAGATCAAGCTGTTATAGGTGAATATAAGGCTTCGGTGTTAAATGCTATTGGTACAGAATTACAGTCTGTTTCGTTTAGAAGAATATTAAATCAGTTTAAAAAAGAAAGACCAATGGGTGAGCATACAAAAGACTGGGAAATGTATATGCGGATTTTCGCAAGAGATATGACTGGTGCTCCTTCTACCGTTGACGAAGAAATGCTAAATAGTAAAACGTTAAATATAAAACGTACTCCTTGGTGGTATACGAGCGATCAGTATTTATACAGTAAAAAAAGTGTTTACAATTTAGTTGATAAATTATCTGGTAGATCTAAGCCGAATAAGTTTATGAAAGAGTTATATAATAAGCGCCAGCAAGGTCTTGAAACCAATGGTCAAATGGAATTATTCAATCCTAAGAAAAATGAAAGCTTTGAGCAATGGTGGGATAAGCAAAAACAAACTTTTGCCATAAGGTATGATAAAGATGGTAATGCAGTTGAAGCTAATATGAATTGGTTTTCAGGTAAAATGAAAGAATATTCTCAGTTAGAGGGTAAATATCAGCTCGCTACTCTTTTAGCTCGAATGAAAGTTGTTGTTAATAACGTTTTTGGTGGAGGAACAAATGCTTGGGTTCATATTGGAGCTGGTCCAATAAGACAATCGAGGAAAATTGAATTCTGGCAGTCTATTGATCCTAGGTTTAAAACAATGAAAGATGTTGATAATTGGGCTAGTGAACTTGGAATTGCTGAAGAAATGCTTAAATATGATTTAGGATATTTAGGTATGAAGAGAGATCCAAATTGGGAAGCATTTTCAAAAGATGTCGCTAAGCTTGCAACTGAGAAATGGCAGAATAAGGGAGAAGATAAACTTTATGATGTAAGGTTTAGAGATCTTGTTAGTAAGCACAATATTGGTTCAAAGGGTATGGACGTTGCTGCTTCTTTTATGGGAAAATCAGAGTTATTTTTAAGATTGAATACATTCAAAGCGGCTTATGTTGCAATTAGAGAGAGTATGAGTCCTGTTGAAATGAAATTAAATGATCCTTATTTAATAGAACAGGCTAAAAAGTCAGTAAAGGCAAGTCAATTTTTATATACAGCACCTTTCAGACCTTCTTTCGCAAGAACTTCGGCTGGTAAAGTTTACTCTAGGTTTAAATTATGGGCTTGGAATTCGGTTAAATTTAGAAAAGATGTTTATAAAGAGGCTAAATATGCTGGTTTTAGACCAGGTTCTCCAGAAGCGAAGAGATTGGAAAGAATGATGACTGCTGATTTATTTATGATTGGTATGGCAAAGTTATTACCTTACACAATGTTTGACTATTCATTACCAGCTCCATACTCTTATTTCCAAGATACTTCTGATTGGTTGTTTGGAAGCGATCAGCAAAGAGAAAGAGCTTTTTATGGAGTGCTTCCAAAAGCTATTGCTCCATTACATGAATTTATGCCATCTATTTTAAGGGGTCCTGAAGCTGTTTTTGGCAATTTATTCTCTGGTAATTGGGAAAGATTTGCTGATTATACATTAGTTAGTCATTTCCCGTTTGGTCTTTTAGGTAGAGATGTCTATAGTGCGGCTCAAAGTCCTGCTTTGCTTGCAGAGTTTCTCACTGGCGTACCATTACATAGAATGGGTAGGTTAAAAGATGATATAATTGAGGGTAAAAAAGCTCCTGCTTACAGTCCTGGTTTCTTTTAGAACTTAGTACCAATACCGACATTACCATCTTTTCTTTTTTTTCTTGCTATTTGAGCTGGAGTTCTTCCTTCTCTTTTTAGCTTTATATTTAATAATATTCTAGCCCTTTTTCTTTGCTTTGCCCCTTTATTTGGCATTATTTACCCCATTTACCTTTTTTTACTATAGTTGCCATGATACCATAATTAGATAGATCTAAAAAAGCATCTTCTAGCGGTTCATTAACTGCTGTCTTCCTTTCGCCTAATAACATATTTTTTGCTCTTTGGATTTTATCGTTCATTCTAAACCATAATCCAGTTAAGGCGACTTTAACTTCATTTATAGTTCTTAGATCTGTTCCAACAGATATGTTCTTAGGACCATAATCATGTTGCTTATGACAAAAGAGTATATATTGTTCTCTTTGTATTTCTTTAAAGGCTCCTGTTGTTACTGGATAGTCTTTTTCCATTAAAGCAACAATTTCATCTTCATCAATTTTTATTTCAGTAGCATCTGCCATACTAATTTTCATTTCTTTCTCCTTATTCTTGCAGTCGGGGCACTGTCGTGCCCCTCCTGCTACTGGTTTATCGCAATCTATGCAATGTATAGGTAACGGCATTGGGAATGGACTCACTAATTGTCCTCCCACTCCATTTCTTTGTTACACTCTTTACACCAAGCACCTTGCGTTATATTATTTTCAGGCTCATTTGATTGATATTTAATATCTTCATGGTCACACAAAGCATCTCTAAGCATACTTATATTATCTTCTATCGATCTTTCTAATATGAAATCTGTTTGAAACAGGATCTCTTTAGCGTTATCAATTTTCTCTGTTAATATTTCTATTACAGCTTCTCCTAATTCGAGATCTTTTTCATTATCTCTGCTCATATTGGTAAGCTCCTATCTGCCCAAGTTGCGTCTAAGTAATCGCACCAATCATTCATGTCCCATTTTTTACACACATCCTTAGATGGCATAGGCATTTTGAAATTATCATCCATTTTCTTGCAAAAAATAAGAATCTTTACTAAGTATTTGATTTGAGTAATTCCCATGTTTTTACCACTATACTCATCTAATACTCTTCCAGCTCTTATTTCAAAGTCTTCTTTTTTGATTTTCTTTGTTTTTGTCATAATACTCCCTCCAGCCCTTGGTTCCTTGATACCACCACCAACCGTTCCCATTCTTTTGGAATAGTTCATTTCGATCTTTTATATATTTAGGGTCATCCACACCTTTATATGGAAAACCTTTCGGTGAACTCTTCCAATCGTAATCATTCGCCATAGAATACCTCTATTCCTTTCTATATGCCCTTATTTCGAGAGCAAGTGAAATATTCAACTATCTATTCGAATATGTCTTTTTTTGTTATAAACTGTCCTTATCGCTGCCTTTTCCAGCGAATTGGATTGTATTCCTATATCGTTGAATAGCAGACTTATATTGTCTATAATCTGGGTGATCTTCCCGATTAACACCTGGAATCACTGCTTGTTCAAAATATGCGCATCTCTCTTCCGAAACCCAGCATTTCTTTCTAGCAATAAGACAATTTCCTTCAAAAAAATTAGCACATTCCTTTCCTGCTAATACTTTTATTTTCAAGCTTGCCCCGTGATCTCTTTTCCCATATCATAATTAGTAATAGCACTTACAGATTTAATCCAGACATCTTCTGGATTTACATTCATAGACGATGCTATTTGTTGTCTTATAATCTCAAACAAATGTTGAGTATCTAACTCAACCATTTGTTCTTCTAATGGGAACTCAACTGTTATCGTAGTTCGAGTATTTTCATTTAGTTCCATTTTATCTTTCGTTTAAATGAGGCTCTAAAGCGCCAACCCAGAGCCTCATTATCACTTTTTTATTGTCATCCTCTTCATAAGAGAACAACGCTTTTATCACGACCTCCCACATAACCAGTTAAAGGTCGTAATTATTGCTAGGGAGCTATGCCTTTACAGGCATCGGTAACAGAAAGGGCTAATCTGTGGGGATTTACCTTAGCTCCCTAATCCTTCGATAAAATGCCTATCAGGTCCATGAATGGCATTAAAACCATTGGAACCTCTCTATCCTCTCTAATAACTACAGCATCACAGTTGCCAAGCTTTAAATACGCAGGTAATGCAGCACGTCTTTTAGCTTGGATCTTAAAGCTTTCAAGATATCCAAATTTCTCCACGAGGATGTCAACGTCTTCTTCAAGACCCAATGATTTACCATTACTACCCCAAGCACGCTTAGCCTTAATGCCATTTTCATTAAGGATTTGAACAATTTCATTTTCGAATCTTGTTCCTTTTCTTTTAGATTTATTTGCCATTATACACCCTGTCAATTTCTCTTTCTGGCATCTTATCTATAATTTGTTGCAATTTCTGTATCCTAGATGTTTTGCCATTATTTATTTTTAAATTTACAAGATAGTCCATTAAGGCAATCTTAATAATTTCTGTTTCTTCAAAATCATAGCTAACTTTATCCATTTACACTCCAAATACTTAACTGAGTTGATATCTCAAATGGTGTTATTCCAACACCAATATTCAAATGAGAACCATTATTACTATTGTGGGTTAAAGTTACTGAGAATAACCACAGGAATACAAATCGTATTCCAGTTATATCTCCTTTCGTGTATTTAGTCAAATTGAAGAATTTCATTTTACTCCTCTATTAGCCTTACAATTTCAGATTCATCTATAAACAAGTGATCTCCTTGAGATATCAACTCAATTTCTATCAAACCATCTTCATAGCCTATTATTTTCCAAATACCTCCATCACCTATATCTACTTTTTGTTCTTTTTTGTATTTTCCCATTATGATATTTTTAACCTCTTTACTTTCGGGATCTTAGCGTAATCGGTATCACCGTTTGCTAAAATATCCTTCCTTAAACGGGCCTTATCGACCTCTACTTTTATTCGTGTATATTCCTGAGGAACCTCTGTTTCGTCTGGAATTTCTAATGGACCAGGTGCTACATAAGAAGTATATCTAAATCCATTCTTTTCAATAGTTGTTTTACCTTCGGATCCTTCTCCGACATTATCAACAAGCATAATTATTAGTTCTTCAAGACGTTTCCAGCCATTATCTGTAGCTGCTAATTTTCTTTTCAAGTTAGTTAAAACATCTTGATATACTTTGATTTGACTTTTTAATTGCTCTTTCATCAGATCTTTTTTGACCATAACATGTTCAATGTTCTCAACCTTCTCCATTATTGTGCCTGTTATGTTCTCGACTTTATCTTCTAACTCTGCTTTTTTATCTTCGTCGTCTTCCATCTGCATATCTAGATGAGCATCAAAGTATTCTTCGAGCAATTGATAGGATGTTAATCTACCTTCTTGTTTTTCGGGTAATGTTTCCATTACTTGCTCCTTCTTTCGGGCTCGCTCGCTCTGCTCGCTATTGGCTCGCGAGCTCGCCCTGTATTTCATTAAACTGAAAGTATAAAGGATTATACTCCAGTGTTGTTTCAAAGTTGTTAGCATCTCTTGATTTAAGAGATCTAAAAACTCTAAGCTGCGAATCTCTATCTCCTTCAATAGCCATTACTTTATCAGCTTTTTGCGCTATTGAAGACGAATGCTTTGCAGCGTGAACGTCAAGTCTACCATCTCTACTACCAGATTTAGTAATGTGAGAAACGCCTATTATAATAATATCCTGCGCGGATACTATTTGTCTCAATCCTTGAATAATATGATCTATTTTAACCATACTATCTGAGATATATTGAGTAGATCCAAGACCATCAATAGTATCAATGACAAGAATCTTAGGCATTGTTTCTGCTACTAAATGTTTTACCCCTTCAATTGTAGGTGGTACTGTAAGACATTGAATATAATCAATGTCTTTACTCCAGGAATTGCTATTATGCATATAGTGTTCATCAACTTCTTGAGAAGTTTTAGATTTATCTATTTGTAAGAATCTTCTATACATTAAATAATCGTCAAACTCTAAAGATAACCATAATGTTTTTAGCTTAGCTCTTAATACAATATTTTGCATAAGACCTGTTTTTCCTAATCCAGTATCTCCCATTAAAATGGATAATTCATTTGGTAGAAACCAATAGTCTGATCCAATAGATGGATACAGATCCTTTAAGTTAAACCCATGTTCATGGAGATTGTTTCGTATACGTTCAACGTACCTTTTCTCCATATCTTCTGCAGATAAAACTGCAACCATTGGGTCATTACCTTTTGCTTTACTTGGATAGTAAATGCATTTAGGATCACAATATTCATCCATTATTTTATCATGACAACCGTAACGATATGAACCAGCATAAGAAGAAGCTACCATATTTTCTCTTTCTTTGGTATCCATGTTTGGAGCCCAACCAGATACAATAGATGTAACAGCTTCTTGAGGAATGCCATGTCTTCTATAATAAGAAATCATTCTTAAAAGAGTAATGTGACGCTTTCCTACTTTCGGTCCTTCGTTATACATTTTCTGAACACAAGGAGCTATTGAACTAACTTCAACTTGCCTTGTTCCTTGAGATCCAACATCTTGATCATTAGAACGAGCAGGAATCACAGGATCAAACATCTTTGTAATTTCTACATCTTTTTGTTCTATGTCTCTAAAAGGATTTTCAGCTTCTTTGTGAATTTCCTTCCAGTTCAATGTCATTATCTCCCTTACAGTAAAGGGAGTTTTATATAATCCAGTTTTGCTATTTTTAGTATAGCCAACACGGATTATTCTTGTTCTGTCATAGATACTTGGATCTGCTTCTGGAAAATATCTAGTTAATGTTTCTTTAACTATTTGCGGTAGGTTTTTAGATGGTTCAAAACCAAAGATATTTGGTAAATGAATATGATAACCTGTACCAGAAAACCAGGGTTGAATCCAATCTTCTGGTATCTCTAGGCCATCTAGCATATTTCTAATGCATTCTCTTGTTCTTTCTAGAACATATTCATCTGTGTTGCCACCTTTATCAATGTCTAAGATAATTCTATCTAGATAGCATTTACCTTTAAAGGATTTAACAGTTTTGAATGTTTCGAGATGCTTTGGAAAGTCTGAATTAAATGTATAGTAAGATCTATACAATTCATCGCCATTTAAATATTCTTTTAGACTATCTAATGGTATTGCTTGATTCCTGTTCACAGTAGAGCCAACGGCAACTTCTATGTACCTTTTGGTTTCAAACATATTTTACCTAACTTAGTACTAGTTTATGATTTCCTCTAACTTCTAAGATTTTCCAAGTCATTTGTTTTCTGCCAGGTATCTTTTCCTCGCGTACTTTCACAATGCCCTTTTCTCTTAGAAGTCTCCATGCCCTACTTATGGAATCAACAGTATGTTGCTTATTATATTCAGCTTTGATCCAATCTCTTGCTGATTCCATTTCGTGGCTACTTATGTAACTTGCGTTAAGGGATAACCGATAACGCAAGTATGAAGTTAGAGAATCTTCTATTGTGAGTTTCATTACAACGCTTCAGTCGAAACTGAAGACATTGCTTTTGCAACCGATTCTTTAACAGGTTGCGCTTCTGAATTAGGAGCCTTATAGTTCTTAGGAAATCCCTTAGCTACTTGACTCATGAAATATTCAGAAAATTTTGCTGAATCTCTTTCAGCTGAAGTAACACTATTCCAAGTACTATACTTACCTTTTTCATTAGTATAGGTTAAAGTTTTAATCTTTTTACCAATACATCTAGTAAGTAGTTCGGGTGATGGAATTCCATTTGCATTTAATCCACCTTGAACATCTTTATCTGTCATGCCACAAGCAATGAACAGGTCCTTTAATTTAAATGCACCACCCCAATCTTCAATTTCTTTTGTAATGGGATCCTTTTTATAATTCCCACCAATCGTTACCGTTCTATCCCAATCGTTCTTTAATACAAGAACTTCTAGCTTAACAGAAACATCACGGGAAAATCCGCTGGATTTTTCCTGTTCAGTAACATCACTAGCTTTTTTAATTTCTACCTCATCAACGTAAATTCCGTTGCCCATGTAACCTTCTGCGGAGTTTCCTCCACCTGATAATGATAAAGCCATTATTTAGCTCCTTTCTTAATATAGATTCTATCCCATTCAAAAGGCATTATCTTACCCTTTAAATGCTCACATCGTGAACCAGCTTCTAAAGCTGGACCACCTTTAAACGAAACCATTAGTTTATCGGTTTCATCATCTCTAAACATATATCCAATGGCATCACAATGAGCCATTATCATGTTTTTAAGTTTTCCTGAAATATCTAAACTTTCTGGATCAACTTGAGTAGTATTCTCAATTTCTCTAGCTATTTTCCTGTGTCCAACAATAATGACATTATCACATAACTTTAAAAGAGTTTTGACATTATTCATTACACGATCTCTAACTAATTGCCAGCCTAATCCGAAATTTCCAACGTCTTGTATTTTGTCAACATTATGTTCAGCACATACTGATTTTTCTGTCCATTCAATAAGCTTATCAATAGTGTCTAAAGCAAAATATTTATACTCATGACCTTCATTGGCTTCATTATAAAAGCTAATTAATTCATCCTTTGAATTTACTTCAAAGAAATGACCTTCTAATAAATGAGACCCTTGCTCTGTATCAATTGTAAGACAATCGTCAAGTTTAGATAGTATTGTAGTCTTCCCAACTTTGGGTGGACCATACAACAATAACGTTCTTGGATTGACTTCTTTGATACCTCTTTTTTCCTTACTTAAAGCCATTCTTTAACTATTTCCTCTCTTGCGTATTTCCTCTAACGCAGTTACTTATTATTACTTCAAGCGAAACGGATTAAGGTATGCATAAACCTCTATATAAGTCAAGAGATTTATGCAACCTTACCGTCTATTTAACTAGAAGATTCTAAATCTTCTACAACTTTAGTGTAATCTATTTCGGCATCCAATAATAAACTCGGAAATCCGAATATTATCTTTTCTGCAACCATCCCGCCACTTACACATTTTTTGATTTCT
>Ga0098061_1001719_pt1 | contig 10568 bp, 9 predicted proteins | sample 22_taG_FD_92579 | JGI IMG/M metagenome (GOLD analysis project Ga0098061, IMG submission 92579) | Marine viral communities from the Subarctic Pacific Ocean - 22_ETSP_OMZ_AT15343 metaG | ecosystem: Environmental > Aquatic > Marine > Oceanic | place: Subarctic Pacific Ocean | collected 2015-01-20 | reverse complement strand
TTACCCTCGTGATAAATGCCAATACAGTGCTGTTTGTCGTCTAATGCTTGAATAAGCAAAGTTCACCTATTAATATCCACCAGTGCCGCCCATACCAGAGGTGCCGCCGCCATTCGAAGGCGAAGCTGAAGTGGATGTTGCCGCTGTGGTGGTGCTGGTTGAAGTTCTGGTTTTGTCTTCATAGTTTGTTAGTGCCAACTCCCTTAAGGGATAACGATAAAATTTAAACTTACTTGCAATATAACCGATAGCAGCATCAAAGTCAACACTTTTCTTTAAATCTTTCGCATTTTTAATTGTTTTTTCTAGATTGTGTTGGTCTAAAGGATTGGATAATTCATAGTTTAGGAATTCCGCGTATACAGGCAACCAAAAATCTTGGTTATATTTAGTCTGAATGTCGTTGTCTGACAAAGGTATTCGTTCTGTGATTTTTGTTTGTGTCATACTTTGCTGATCATTATAGCGGTTAATGACTGGACCTTTTCGAAGAGCGAGTTCGCTTGGAGTCAAATAATATTTCCTAGCAGATCGACCATGGCAAGTTGTTGGTTGTGATACAATCGGATATGCCGAGGCATAGTTATTGTAAAACTGTATTAAATAAACTCTAATGCATTCGTAATCATAGTCAGTAGCTTTATAATAATATGATTCAAAAAGATTATCAAGACTTATATTATATGAAGCCATATAATCTTGCATTTCGGGAGTGCCCAGATCTGCTACGATTCTGCCTGGGTAATCTTTGTCTGCCATAAATCCAAATTTTCTAAGGGATCTCATATAAAATTCAAAATTCGCGCTTTCTATATATGTAAAATTCTTTGCAGCATCATCAGAATATTTTATCGCTGGCTCAATTTCTATAATAAGCCCGGAGGTGTGTCTCGGGCACTTTTGCGATAATATAAAAGATGAACGACTTAGAGGAAATTTGGATCCTTTGGTCTTGTAGAGATGCTTAACGGATTTCATATATTTTTCAAATGTAGTTGGTCTAGCGAATTGTAGACCATTTTTTTCGTTTGGTTTTTCCAGATAAACAGATACCAATGGTCTGTAAAGTGTCTTAATATGAGTGGCATATCTAGTATGGACACTATCCCAGCCCTTAACTGGTACAATCGTTTGCACATTATTTGCTTCGTTTTTAATAACCCCCATTGAATTCGCTTTATCAAAATGAGCTTGCAGATCTGCAAATGCATCAGCAACAAAATTTAATGCGTATATTGTATTTGTAGCACCTTCTTTGTTTGCGGGCAGTGCCACAAGGTGACGCTCTGAAGGATATACTATATTGCCTTTTGTATCGACTTTGCCATAATATGGTGTCCGTGAAGAATCAAAGAAGTTGTCATATTTCTCAGTTGGAACAACATGGCTTAAATATTGTTTTTTTGAGTTAAAGATTCGTTTTGAACTGTTTGGGTTTCTATTCTTTGCCATAGTTTAGATTTTCCGTCCTGAAGTGCTGTAGGTTCCGACGACATTAGCGTGTGCTGCGGCTGCTGCCCCATGCGCTGACCTCGCGGCTTCAGCTTCTGCGATGGCTGTTGCCGCCTCTAGCCTATCCTCCTCTGCTTCTATTAAACATTGTGACGCGCCCGGTGATGTGGATGCCGTGCTAACGGATTTTTGACAGCCCTCTTCTAAGCCCTCGATATGTTCAAAGGAAAGCCACTTAGTTTCTAATGTAGTAGTCCATTTAGCGTTTTTGGCAAGATCTCCAAAATCATGCTTCACCTGGGTCACAACGAAATATCCACCTAGTCCCAAAGCTCTTGCAGCCGAAGTCCGCAAACCGCTTTTCAGTCTCCGTGTATTCTTTTCTTCCGGTATTGAGAGCGGGGTACCTTGCAAATTTTTGGGGTTAAGGTATAGCACTGTTCCAGGTTTGAAAACAGTATTACCTCGCGTTATTAAAGTAGCATCATATTTTTCTCTTAATATACCCAATGAATTGAACTCATTATCTGTTATCAAATTATGGGTTTGGATCATGGGCAAATCTTGTCGTTTAAACTGGACACTCAAAAGCGCCTTTTTCTGGGCTACGTTCATTGAAAAATGTACAATTCCTTTCTTATAATCTTTGGTGCGGTGTCCGCTGCGCTGTATCGTTCCGGCAGGTTTTTGTTGGATTAGCAACATTTCATATGTCTGCGTGGACTTGGTTGTCTGGGCTGCGTTGGAGAGCAGGGCAGATATCTCGTCTGACCTGCGGTATGGCGAATATTTGATAACCACCTGTTGTGTTGGATCCGATTCCCCTGGTTGCATTTCTTCGGGGATGAATTCAGAAGTTTGTGCATATGCCTCGTCATCCGATAGCGTGACTAGATTGCCGTCCTTGTCAACTAATGTTTCGCCGGGGGCTTCAGACTCCGGGGTGCGAGATGCCTGATCCGATATGGGCTGTTCTAGAGGAACGGTTTTTGTCTGTACTTTGTTATTTAACACATATGCATAATTTGGCAATGAGAAATAACTCAATTGTACTGTGGCTGGCTTCTGAACACCTTGGCTGCGTGACACGACTGCTCGACTTTTGATCGCATAAGGGATTAAATTTGTTAGAATACCATTAATAAGATTTTTAATAAAAAAACTTGTATATTGTGGCTTAGAATTAACTTGATTAAACCAAAAAGTCCTGAATTGTTCTAGGTCGATTGGTATATCTGCTATATTAACATACCTTGTTGTATTGTCGGAATTCCTTATTGGAAGCTCTATATCTCCAAACGCATACTGTCCAAGGAGAGTCTGGGTTGCGCGGGCTGCGGGTCCAAGGCTTCCGTCTTTCTGAAGTTCTTTGTGGAATGTGGGCACCGGGGCATTGTCTTTCACATCGCGGGTCAAGGCGAGTTGGGGATTATAGTTCTGAACAGGGATTCCGGCAGCTATCCTGGCTGCTTTGTCCTCTTCTAAAGCTGTCAATGCTACCTGACTACTAATCCTCTTTCCTGAAAATCCATTATTATATGCTACTATTTCCAGGGCGGCTTCTAAAATATCTCCTATAAAAACAAAGTTAATTTGTTTATAGTTTTCGTTGCTTGGCAGATCTTGGTTCATTAGGTCGCTCGCACTTTTGGCTGTCTTATCATCTGCTTTATTATTCATTTCTTGGGCGTTGTGAAGCTCTGATAGATCCTCACTGGCACCTACCCCTCCACTCTCTGAAAATCCCTCGTGATGATTCGCTATCAAAAGCGGATATCGATACTGCTCATGAGCCGGATCGCCAGCGAAAGCCTTAGCGCCGCGTCGTGATGGACGCAGATCTAAATGATCGGGAATACGCACTTTATAAATTCTGGATCGCGCTTCGTCGGTACTTCGTAGCAATAATTGATTATAAAGCCTTTTCTTTGCAACAAGATACATCTTGTTATATTCTTTTTCTAATGTTTCCAATTCGCCTTCAAATTTGGTACGGCACGCTTCCCTATCTTTATTGGCGATCAGGCGGGCTTTTTTCTCTTTCTCTGTTTCGGTTTCTGGTTCATCTTCTGTTTGCACATCGCCCAAGTTATCTGTTACGGCATCCGATTTTGCAGTAAGTTCTGCCAATAAACCTCGGACCTCGGGATCACTTAGTAAGTCGGCATCGGGAGTGCGCTGCATCACTTCAGTTCTACCTACAAAATTAATTGTTAATTTGACACTTAAATCGTCAGCTATAATAAGATCATGATTTTTTAACTGTAAATAAAATATTTCTGTTTGGTTTTGAATAGCTTCTTGGCTCCTAGCAGCCCGTAGTTTCGGATTTCTGGATTTTTTAAGATTTTCGTTAAATTGTTCGATGCCTTTTTCATCGATAGTAGCTTCATTGTTCGTTGCAGTCCGAAGAAAGGCTTCCTGCCTAGCCTGGGTCATCGGGTTCTTTTCAAAAAATTCATCATCTACTTGTGTGTGCCCATGGGCATCCAGAGTATATATCGGCTTGCCTTCTCGACTTGCTTTTTTGGCGTTTGACAGGAGCACGTTGTTGCTTACTTTATTATATCCTATTACCAATTTTATTGTACTTTCGGCAGCGTTATATGACAAATCACATTTATTATTATCAATTGCTTGTGCTGGATTCATTTTAATTAAGTCGATCCAAGCTATACCTGCACTGGACAGTGTGCCCGGAAGTGGGGTGCCGTTCGCATCTTTTTTTGCATCGAACTCATGAGGTCTATATCGATAAAATAAATTATTTAAATCTTGAGTCTCTATTGTAAGTTGCACCTTAATATTGGAATCGACCAAAGCTGGATTTTCGCCCATTCTTTCGATAGACAATCCTGTAAGACCCGTTCTGATATCTTTAGATCTTGGTGTTTTTGGTTGTTTAAGCCACTCGTTGCGGAAAAGCACATCGAAAGTATCTCCTCCAGTATCTGCTGGATAACTTTTATACAATAGCACTTTCGGGCGTACAAGATCTAGTGTGGGAGTTGGCATCTCCAAGAAATCTAGATTTTGTTTTGGCACAAATGCATTCATTAAGGTTTGAGGTTCGTAGCCATCTGGATCTGCGTCATAAAGGTTGCCATTTGAGGATCGCCCGTCTCGAACCACTCGTGAAATCAGAACCGGAGGCGGACCAGCGCGGGTCTGTCCCGTCTTGTTAAGTGCGGCAGCGGTGACATCACTACCGGGAAAGCCATTAACTCTGCCCGTCTTAGTAAGTATCTCTTCTATGCGGTCTATTAAAAGCCTTTGCGCTAACTCTCTCTGGGTATAATCTGGTGAATCACTCATTTTTTTATAGGCTTTGCAAAATCGTATCTAACGGAGTTGGAATAAAAACTATATCTCCAACTCTAAGATGACCTTCTGTTGGAGCCTGATTATATGCGGCGATGATCCACCAATATTCTGGATTGCCATAATACGTGTTTGCTAATTTAAAATACCTATCACCTGTTCGCCATATATGTCTTATATTACTAATTGCAGGATCGGCACCGGGCAATGGGACTGTATTAACGGGTGTTGTCCATTGCGTTATACCGGGCTTCTTTTTCCGTTTTAAAATATCAGTATATTTTTTGTTTATATTGGTAAAAAAGCGTCTATTAAAGGTACGGCTATTTGAAGGCATCGCTGTCCCCTCCTCATTATTAAATAGACATCGTTGAAAGAATTGTTATTATCTTGTGTGGTTAAGTTTAATCTTTGTTTGCGGTTCTTCTTCCGGCGTATTTTCATCACTTACCGATTCGTCCTCGGGATTTTTGTCCGACACCCATTGATTTCCGCTTCCATCATTAGAGGTGCGTTGACAATATTCGGCGGCTGGGATGGGTCCGGTACCGTGTGGCCAATCCAGTAATCTACCGGGCTTGGCTGATAAGGACCAACCCACCGAACCTTCCGCTCGATTCTTGCCGCCAAAACCAACACTCGTATCTTCTTTTGTTTTCATAGAAATTGTAATAGTAACAGATTTAGGCAAAACGCCACCTTTGTCCCCGTGATATACATAAGAATCTTCTTTTATCACATCGCTTGGTTTGTCACCGGCACTCGCCCAATATTTATCAGAACGCTCCCCAACAGTTAAATTTTCAGTATTCCGTGTCATCGGATCTATCATTTGTGATGGAGTTGACCCATAGTCAAACACTCCTGCGTCGAAATTCGTTGAATATTCAAATGATTCGATAATGACTCGTTGATCTCTTAGAAAAGTTCCAAAATTAATCTCATAATCAATTGAGTTAAGAGCGTCTAATTCGGTGTCGATGCCGTGGACATCATTGGCGGAATCATATGTCTCAACGGTGTTCACCTCGTATTCCTGCCAAGTCGCTCTGGCTAATTGGCGACAAAAATCTAAGTTTTTTTTAGCCTCATGGACATTTCTGGCACCCAAAGTAAACGAAATAGATATGTGCCTGTCAGTTTTGGAATAGTCTGCTTTTAAATTTATATCTCCTGCTTTAGTGTCGCCAAAATCCCAATTAGCTGTATATGTTTCCGAATAATTTTCTAGAAAAATATATGTTGATGTAAGAGATATGGTTCTATCTGCTGAGCGGATTGATAAAGGTGGGTATGCCGCTTCCCCCAGGCGTTGAATCATACTATACTGATTATATTGTTTATCCTTATCGTTTACCATAGTTATTACCTGTATTCTGGACCTTGGTATCGCCACGTCTCATCTGTAGGACCGACTTCAGTATCTATCATTCCATCTCCAGAAATATTAATATCAATCTGTACTGGATAGATTTCAGCTTCTCCTAGAATTCCAGTAGGATTGCTTGTGATAAAACCTGCATCTATATTGGGACTATATTCTAATGTAGCTACATATAGTCCTATTCCTGTGGAGTCCAAAGAGTCTTTAAGAAAATTTAATCCTCGGACTCGCCAGTGGGGTTTCCCTTCTGTCTGATCACCTTCTCTCGATAACGTTGGATACATCATACATAATAACAAGTTAATATTTTGAGCATTATAGCGAGCTTCTTCAATAGAAGCGTTAGTTAAAGAAAGGGTAAAACTAATTTTTCTAGCTGTCCACTGCGTTTTTATAATCGGATTGTTATCGCCAAATATAAATTTTTCCTCATTTTTGGCTCCATGGCTATCCGAAAAACTTGTTATATTGGCGGGAAATTCAACTGAATGTCCTGAAGAGGGATGTGTAAATCTTATTTTGTATGCTTGTTGTTTTGCCCACGCTGCGGCGGACTTATCCATATGAGGAGCCGTCGAGCCCTCTCCGTATATAGGTCTGTGTGTGGCTCCAATTTTGTCTGCCATATTATGTTCCTATTGCCACCCTGGTACCTCTTATGAATCCTGCTGCCTCTAGGTCGCTAACAACCAATATTTTTTGACCACTTTCCACGGCGGCTGTAATACGAGTTGCAACGTCATCAAGTTTTTTGATTAGCGGCTCAAATGCGGCAGTATTTAATTGAACTGGTATCATCCTGCCGTTAGGCAATGGGACGACGGCTTCGGGACCGGCTTCTCCAGCAATAGAGGGTCCAGCGGTAATGCCTCCGTTTGCCATCATTCCCGCAGCAGCGCTTCCAGCCTTTGCGCCAAGACCCGCGCCGATACCACCTCCCATAATCGCAGCCCCGAGTGCGCCGCCTATCAGTGTTCCCACTCCTGGGGCGACCATTGTGCCCAGCATCATGCCAAGTTTAGCGCCGCCCGCTGCGCCTGCAAGTCCGCCAAGTCCAGCACCCACTTGTTTTTTAAGTCTCTTTTCCTCGTTTTCTTCTTCTCCAGCCTTTTTGTATTCGTTAATAACATGCTTAATCCCTCCAAGCGCGACCATTGCCGGGCCTATCAAGGAAACAGCCTTACTCAACATTGCGAGGCGTCCTCCTGCGGCGCTTGGGGTGGGACCGGTGCCGGGAGCGGCCCAATCGGCGGCTTGACCTGCAATCCGTGCTGCGTCGGCGCGTGGCATCCCGGCAGCTATAAGAGATCGCGTCATATTGTCAGACGCTATCAGTTGCTGCGTTTGAAGCGCATCATGGGTATACTCCACTACGGCAGGGGATGTCCCTCGGAAAAAAGCAGCCCTAAGCACATGCAATAAAAGTCCGAAGGAAGCGATGACACCGATGGCTACGCCTAACTTGCTAATGTCACCCATGACTCCCATCTGTGTAAATCTATCAAGAAAGCCATTAAGTGAGCCTATCATCCCTTTTACATATTCTACTGCTGGCAGGAGGGCGACTCCAAAGGACATTGCCAAAACCTTCATTTCGGTCATGAGATCTCGACCTTGGGTTTGCAATTCTACTATCTCTTCTTGAGATAATCCGGCTCTCGTCATGGCAGCATCCAGAGCATTTGTTTGTTGCTCTTGGTTCATCATTAATAATACTTGTTCATCTGTTAGACCTGTTGCACTAGCTATCGCTTTCTTTTGATAATAATCAAGGTCATCATAGTTTCCAACGGACTGTTGAATGGCATCGGCAAATAATTGCATTCTTTCAGCCGGATTAGTCGTTTCAAGAATCTCCATTGTATCGATAAGCGTCGTCCCGCCCATTGAAGCAAGAACAGAATTTAAGTTTCCGGCTGCGTCGGCTGCTGATTCAAATGTATCGAACTTTTCGGAAATACTTATAATCTCGCTCATTCCCATTCCGGTTCGCTTGGATGCGACATAAAGATCGTCAAGGACTGCTTCGAGCTTGTCTCCGTGCATTGCAAGCTGCGGCATTATATCGGCAGCGTCCGACATAACTTGGTTGAGATCATCACCAAAGGCTTTTGCGGTACCCATTAAAGACTTTTGAAGTCTCTGAGCTTCGCGTGTCATCATACCAGTGTTTCTTGTGGCACCTTGTAAAAATTTAGTTGTGGTTCCTGCTTCAATACCCATTTTTTCAAACTCGGAAACAGTATCAGCCAAGTTTGCTTGGTGTTCTGGCCCCATCATTAAAAATTCAGTAAAGCCGGTGTGAAGGGCACCTACTGCGGCAGAAGCTTCAGTAGCTGAAACACCAAGACTTCTGTTACGTCTTTCTACCTCCACAATTGTTTGGCTATATTTATCGCCTGTTCCTGTGGTCCTAGAAAATGCGGACGTGGCACTATCAAGACTGGTGCTTAAGAGCAGAGATGATTCCGCAAACTTTTGAAAAGTTGCGACTCCTACGTTCATCGGGGTCAGCGTCTTGGACACAGTTTTAGCTATTACCCCAAGCCCTTCTGTAAGTTTGCCTAGTGCCCCTCTGAAAGAGTCGGCTTCAGCCATCATTCTGCCTAAGCCGCCGACGACACCATCTGCGGTGTCTGTAACACCTGTTAGTGTTCTGATTAAGCGCTCTGTGCCTCGTTCAAGAGTTCTTGAGGCATCGCTCATTTCCCTTAGTCTTTCAGTGGCTTCGCCAATAGCGTCACCTAACTCTTCTGCTGTGCTGCGGACATCATCCCGAATCCGCACTAAGTTCTCCGCAGCGGCGTCTAAACCTTCGCTTCGAAGAGCGTCAATTAACTCAGTAATCTGATCTCTTAAGTCTGTGATGTCTGCCATAATTTATAGTATCCTACTTAAATGGCCAAATAATTCCAGTTTCTCGTTCAAAGCTTTTTATTGCTTTTTCTAAAGATGCTTTATTTTTTAAGACCTTTGGATCGTTTAGTCCATATCTGTTCATTGCTCTAAGGTATTTTGCTTCTCCTCCGAGAGCCTTCTCAAAAGACTTTATTTGTGAGTTTGAGCCGACAACATTAACAGGAACAGAGCCCCCGCCGAACATACCGCCCAGAATCGTTTGGATTGCACCACCGAACATGGCAAGCCAACTTTCATTAATTGCATCACCAATTGTTAAATCAATTTTAATTGGCACTAAATCGCCATTATTTTCCATAGAAAGCTTTCCTTATATTGCTGCTTCTTTAATTAGTTCCATAAAAAAAGAAAATTGGGCGTTAACCCAATTTTCTCACAGTGTAGGCTTAATGACGACCTTTCGCCTTATTTCTTGATTTTTCCATTTCACGATTTTGGTCTTCGAAATATTTCGATAACCTGTTAACAAACCAATTACGCAATCCAATTGGTAAATTATATGCCTCTTGAAAACTCCAATTGCCGTGCATTGTTAAATAAAAGAAATGTTCATAAACCATCTCCATATATTCGTTATCCAGGCCAAAAAAAGTCCGCTGTAAGCGGCACCTCCATTTCGGATTCATAGCCGCAGTTAGAGCAAGAGTATTCTTGTGACATATCAATATTTGGAGTTGCGCCCACAACACAAGCTCGAAGGAAACGCGAATCGAGGGCTGGCATATTGTCAACAAAATCACCGATCTCTCCACCGTTCGTCACATCGTTAACTGAAATAATAACTCTTTTCAATAATTCTGTAGCTCCCGAATCCGGTAATTTCATTTTTGATTTTTTATTGGCTGCCTCTGTTAAATATTTTTCATCTCTTCCTGTCAAAAGTCTAAATTCAACTTGGTATTCTGTTTTAGGCAACGTTACTAAAAAAGTGCCATTTGGGGTTGTTTGAACGTCGCTAACTTCTTCTGTAACAACTCTCCCTGGGTGCGATTTGCATTCATTAAGATCGAAGGCATACTCTGAAGCTGTTTTACAGCCTGGGCATGTTACCCGAGTTTGATATTGGTCGCCATATCCAGAAACCCTAGCGGCAAGAAGCAGTGCGCTTTTATCTCCAGCAAGCAAATCATCAACGTCAATCTCTTGATCAACTAAAAGATTTTCCAACATTCGATCAATCGCAATGCCTTTACGCAAAAGAGTCTGTGATGTAAGAATGTCTTCATCTTTAGCAGTCATATATCGTAGTTCAACCGTATCCTGCTTATATAGCGGGTGTCCTGGAGGGTAGTATCGCCCCTCGGATGGAAGCTCTACGAACTCTGTGGGAGTGACGTATGCAAGCCCACCCTGCTTAGGTGGCGCTTTAGGCTCCACCGGAGTTTCGTTTTCAACAGCATCGGTTGGTGCTTCCGCAACACCAGTGCGTGCTTGATTATTTCTAGCCATTTATACCTCTGTATATGTTATAGTATACAGTAATTAGTATAAT
>Ga0098061_1001715_pt1 | contig 10580 bp, 11 predicted proteins | sample 22_taG_FD_92579 | JGI IMG/M metagenome (GOLD analysis project Ga0098061, IMG submission 92579) | Marine viral communities from the Subarctic Pacific Ocean - 22_ETSP_OMZ_AT15343 metaG | ecosystem: Environmental > Aquatic > Marine > Oceanic | place: Subarctic Pacific Ocean | collected 2015-01-20 | reverse complement strand
GCAGCAGCGGCTGTATATACAATAGATTATAACGTAACTGACTCTGGAGGAAACCCTGCGGCGACTGTAACGAGAACTGTAACAGTTGTTGCTGCAAATCAGCCTCCAGTTGCAGTTGTGTCTTGGAAGACAGAGCAGGCTCCTGGGCAATTGGCCGCTGATGGCGTGCCGTTTATTACGGATGCAGATATTCAGCCGAGCCTGGGTCAGTTGCAGATATTTGCTCATGGATCACATGATGCAGAGGACACAGGTGGTGTCGCAGATATAGACTTTGGCGATGGAATAAATCTAGCTTATACATGGACCATAACTAAGGTTGCCGGCCCAGACCAGGGGCAAGAAGGAGCCTCTATTTATAAGCAGATTGAAGGGGCGACAAATCCAACGCTGGAAGGCGCTATACAATGGGGTCCAAATAACTCTTGGATTAAGCTTACAATGGATGCTGCATCTCTTAACAATAATGATTTTTGGAATATAACACTTAGTGTTGGCGATTCTAAAAATGCGAAAACAATATTCAATATAGTATTTAGAGTTATTGGCGGTTAGTTTTTTGCAGTATAATTAGCAGGGGTATTGGCTTTGGATGCTTATATTTTATTAGGCTGTAATGGACGTGCGAGTAGCGAGAAGTTTATTTTTTGCAACAGTGTAGCAAACCCGATAATAAATTTAAAAAACTTAAAGAAAGAAGATAAAGAGAAAGTAATAAACTTTTTAGATAATGCATGCGGACTTTTTGATGGAGTTTGCCACAACTACAGCAAGTGCATAAATATAATTAATATGTTGTACCGGCAATTTAGTATAATATCCGAAGAGTCTCTGCACGAAGTTCAGGCATTTATACGAATGCACAAGTCATGCGGAATATATATAATGCTTATAATGAAAGAGGACTATGATGTCAGACATAAAGATACCAACAAACAATAAGTATGTTGACTCGAAGAAGCAGACCGCTCAGCGTAAAGTTGAGAATGCTTTCTCAGATTTTAAGGATTTGCTTCAAAACAAGACTCATCCAGATAATCAAACTATGGCGTATAAGAATAACGTTGTTAGTATATTAAATAGATTATTGGTTGCGGCAGATGAAATGGACAGTGTCAACCCTGGGGAGGGAATCTTTGGACTTGTTGTTTTGTCTTTGAGATCCACCCTTAAGCTTAGAGATGATAATCTAAAGCTAGAAGTAGAGGTTAGAGACCTCAAAAAAGAAGTGAATAGACTCAAGAAGCAAAAAAGAAAATGAAAGTAAAAGATAAGATAATATCTATGGTATTAGAAAAGATAAAAAGTTCTTCATTAGATATTAGAAATCAAGAGGATTTATGCAAAAAGTTTTTGGTTGCGCCATCCTCCGATCATGTTTATATTGGTCTTGTGGCCTATAAGCAGGCCCTTGTTGAAATTTTAGACGACATAAGGGGTGTAAATGATAACGTCAGAGAAGGTAAAGATTTTTCCTCCTAAGGGGGAGAGAAAACTCTATTCGCTTTTGAAGTCATTTGGAATAGAGTGTAGCTCTATATCCATGGAAGAGAAGAGGTTTTTTGATGTTTATGACATCAGACTGGCCGGAGGAGTAAGGTCTTCAAAGATAGATAGAGTTTTAACAGACATAGGCATGTCTATGTCTTCTTGTTCGACCCCAAGGGGTTACCCCGTAATGAGGGATGGGGTATACAGGGTTGAGATTCAAAGAGAGGAGATTACTTCTCCTGATTTGCCAGATGTATGCGCTCACTTTCCAAAGAGTTACTATGCCCCAATTGCATTGGGCATGGATGATCTTGGAGAATACTTCTGTGCAGACTTGAACTCTATGCCAAACCTTTTGATAGGAGGAACCACTGGCTCCGGAAAGAGCGTGTTGCTCCATAGTATTATATTGTCCCTGTTAACTTCGGATGCTGATTTGTATTTGGTTGACCCTAAGATGGTAGAGTTTGGCATATACGAAAAGATGGCTGCGGTTAGGAGTATAGAGACTTCCTTGGAAGATACCGAGCAGATGATACATGATATTCGAGCGGTGATGGAGGCCAGGTTTGTAAAGCTAAAAAATAAGTCAGCTAGAAACGTTATGGAGTATAATAAGATTGTTAAGCCAGCGAATAGGATGAATCCTATTGTTATAGTTGTAGATGAGTGGGCAGACTTGATTTTGCAGTCAAAAGATATACAAAAACCATTATGCGCAGTTGCCCAGAAAGGAAGGGCGGCAGGAATTTCTATTGTTTTAGCCACACAAAGACCATCGGTTAGGGTAGTATCAGGGCTTATTAAGGCTAATTTCCCCGGAAGAATATCACTGAAGGTTGCTTCTGCGGTAGACAGCAGGGTTATATTGGACAGCAAGGGGGCGGAAAACTTGACAGATGTTGGAATGGGATTATATATAGATGGAAGATTATCGAAACCAAAGCTGTTTAGGGCTCCATTTATAGAGAGCGTTTCTGATGAATTATTAAAGTTTAATTTTACCAAGAAGTCAAAGACAACTTTTTGGAGTAGGTTTTTATCATAAATGAATTTTAGAAAAGAAGATATATTAGATGGTGTTCTTATAACAGATATAGCCAAGAGATTCAAAATAAGATTGGATCCTATATCTTCTGGAAACTTTACATTAAGATGCAGGTGTCCGTCCAAAGAACATAAGAATGGTGGCGAGAGAACAAGCTCGCTTTATATAGATTCTAATAAGAATAATTTTTACTGCTTTGGATGCTCTGCGTCTAGCAATGTTATTGATTTTCATATGCTGTGCTCTGGAGAGGATTTTCTATCCACGATAAATAGCCTCGGCCCACTCATCGACAAGGATAGGGTTAAGAATAGGGAAGCGTTTATAAAGAAAAGTAACTTTAGTGTTCTTGTGGATATATCCAAATACTTCAAAGAACTTCAAGCAAGGCGCTCAAATGATCTAGAATGGATAGAGGAAGTAATGAAAAAGACAGATCAACACATAGAACAAATAGACCGCTACGATGTTAGAAGGACGAAAGTCTTGTTTGATAAGATAAAAACAATGTGCGGCAGGAGGTATAACCTATAATGAGAGTTATTATTTGCGGAGACACCCATATAGGTGCAGTGTTTGGCCTTGGAAGGCCGACTGGAAATGGTAGCAATACACGTATTGAGGACTATGAGAAAAGCTTAAATCATGTTATTGATTACGCCATAGATACTGCTGCTGATATATTTATTCAGACAGGAGATTTGTTTGAGCATAGAAGTCCAACACCAGAACATATAAACGTTGCGAATAAAGCCTTGAAGAGATTGTCTAAGGCAAATATAGCAACAGTTGTTATAATGGGTAATCATGATTATAGAAGAAATGGCGAATCCTTTACTAGCTCGATAACGTCTCTTGCTGCGAAAGACTATTCAAATGTTCGAATGGTAATAGAGCCAGAGGTTATGATGTTTCATAACTCGAAGAATGAAAAGGTTAATATTCTTTTGATGCCGTTTAGGGATAGAAAGATGTATCCTGGGGATTCATGCGAGGAGCAGTCTGCGGGATATAACGAGCATGTGAAAGGCTTGATTAGTTCTGTTGGAAACAAGAGCCCCATCATATCTGTTGGTCATAATTTCTTTTTCGAAGGAAGCTATAATGATTATGGCGGAGCAGAGGTTATGGCAGATACCTCATCTTTTGAGGGGTGCGACCTTGCTGTTATGGGGCACCTGCACAACTTTAGGGTTCTAAAGAAGAGCGCGCCTGCGTGCGTGTATACTGGTAGTATGGAGAGAACAAATTTTGGTGATGCCAATGTAGATAAATATTTTATAGATTACAATGTTGGGACAAAGAAGGCAAAGTTTTGCAAGATTCCAGTAAGAGATCTCATTGATTTTACGATTGATGTAACTGATTCTGGGTTTTCTAACTGCAAGGACAGAATGGCAGAAGAGATTGATAAGTTAGATTTGGGCAATAAAATTGCAAGAGCAAAGGTGCTTGTTAGTGAGGCCGTTTTGCCTGCTGCGGATAAAACCTTTGTTCAAAAGTACGTGTATGATAGTGGTGCTTTTTACTTATCCAAGGTTATTATAGAGCCGGTTATGAACAGAATAGTTAGAGATAGTGCTATATTGGATCATAGCGATGACTACTCTATGTTCGAGGCATTTATAGAATCTCAGGACTTTGGTTTAAATATAAAAGAGAAGCTTCTTTCAGAGGCAAAGGAAATTATAGGATAGGTAATGATTCCCGTAAAATTAAAATTAGAAAACTTCTTTTCTCATAAAGATAGTGAAATTGATTTTTCAAAGTTCGACTCCGCCCTTTTAATAGGGAACACGGAGGGCGACTATAGCAAGTCCAATGGATCTGGAAAGAGCGCTGTCTTTGAGTCTATACTGTGGTGCTTGTTTAATAAGTCAAGAGCCGCCATGATGGATGATATAATAAGGTGGGGAGAGGTAAGCTGCAGTGTGTCGATGGAGTTTAGTCATAACGAAAAGACATATAAGGTTATTAGAACAAGAAATAGGGTTAATTCAAACTCTTCGGTTGAGTTTTGCGAGCTAGATTCGTTTGGAGAATGGAAAGATCTGTCTGGATCAACTGCAGGTGATACAAATAAAAAGATAGAGACGACCATTAAGCTAGAGTATAAAACGTTTATTAACTCAATATACTTCAGGCAGAATGATATATCTGAATTTTCTGAGGCTGATCCCTCCAGAAAGAAGGAGATATTAAAGTCAATAATAGATATATCTAGATGGGATGAGTACGAAAAAGATGCAAGGAAAAAGGCTAGAGATTTATCAACTGAGTGTAAGATTTTATCAGCAGCAGTTGAGGAGTATGATTCTTCAGCAAAAGACCTGGAAGATGCAAAGAGCCTCTTAGACGAAGCAGAGTTATATGTAAAGGAGTCCAAGGAGAGAAAGGACTTTATAAATGAAAAATTAGAAAAGCTAATGTCACAATATTCAAAGATGAAGAAGTCGCTGGATACGGACAAGTACGACAGGGTTATTGAAGACATGGGATCTGCTGATGCTAGGCTTAAGGATTTAAACAGTAGAAAGAAAACCGTAGAAGATCACCTTGAGGCTCGGGGAGAGGAGATGCTAGATATAGAGTCTAGCGTTAAGGAGAAAGAAGGCTTGATTGAGTCTTCTTATTATGTAGAAGACTGTGACGAAAAGATAGGAGCCTTGAGGGAGGAGTTGGTTTCCTCTAATTCTTCTTTAGCATCATCGGAAAATATGTTAACATCTTTAAAAGATATAAATATAAACCAAGGCGAATGTTATGTTTGCCACCAGGATATAGGCGATGACCTGTACGACTCTCTAAAGGAAGATCATGGATCTAAGATGGAGAGATATGAGGATGAGATTTTTAAATCTGGAAAGGATGTCAAAAGAGTTGAAAAAGAAATAACTAAATATGAAAACTCTAAACTATCAAACAAAAAGATAGATGGACTGAGAAAAGATATAGAGTCTTTGAGGTTCAAGGTTGGGGTCATATCTGAAGACATAGAGGCGAATAAAAAGAATTTAGATAGAATAGATTCAAAGATAAATATAGAATCATCTAAGCTTTCTGCGTCGAAAGATATATTGGACTCTCTTAAGAATTCTGACTTTCAATCCCTTAGGGACAAGATACCTCCTCTTAAGGAGGAAAGAAAAACAATATCGGCTGGCATATCAGAGAAGAGCGAAGAGGTCGGCAGACTATCTGAGAGAGTTTCTTTGTTGTCAAAGAAGATAGCGGAAATGGAAGAATCAAAAACGTCTCTTGTAAAGAAGCAAAAGGAAATATCGGTTTTTGAAAAGCTAGTAAAAATGCTTGGCAAGAGCGGCATTCAGACTATACTTCTTGACAGCATAATAGAAGATCTTGAGCTTACTGCAAATAAAATATTATCATCTATATGTAATGAGCCATCAACTATAGTTCTTGAAACGCAGAGGGTCGGAGCAGATGGAGTATCTCTTATAGAGACTTTGGACCTAAAAGTTAGAAAGGATGGATTTTTACAGAACTTTAGGTCACTGAGCGGTGGAGAGAAGTTTAGAATGTCCTTGGCCTTAAGAGTTGCTCTAAGCGATTTGTCCAGCAGGTATGGCGGGTCGCATTTAGAATTCTTGCTGCTGGATGAGGTAAACTCGCCGCTAGACAGGTACGGAGTAGAGACACTTTTTGTAAGTGTTATAAGGTCTCTTGAGTCCCAGTATAAGATACTGGTCATAACTCATGATGAAACATTAAAGGAGAAGTTCGAAAACACTATTAATGTAACGAAAGTCAATGGAGATAGTGAAGTTGAATTTTCTTCTAGATAGTTTTGCTAATTTTTTGTTGTATGCTGAGGGAAAAGTAATATGAGTACAATAATTTTATCTATTTCAGAGAGCGATTCTCAGCTTGTAAGTGGTATACCTGAGCATATTGAGTTTGATACAAATGTTCCAGCAACTGTTTTTTATACGCTAGATGGAGAAGATCCCGACACTGATTCTATTATAGCATCGGGATCAATATATCTTCCGACAACCAGTGCATCTGTGACAGTTAAGGCAATAGCGATAGCCGGAAGCAAGAGTTCGGCCATATTTGAGGAGGTATATAGCACGGATGGGTCTGGACTAAACAGGCCGAGACACATCGGCCTTGAGGGGATAACTGTTATACCATACGATTCAGATATAGTTGACAGCATGTCCTATGACTCAAGCGGAGATGCTGCCCAAGAGACTGCTATAGAGTTTGACGATCTAGACATTAAGGCTTCGATGACTGATAGCAAAGGAGTTAAGAGTAAGGGTGGTGGCAGTGTTTCTTTTATTAAGAAGGCAATAGACCAGGGCCCAATTCCGGTTCCTTATGATAAAAGAAGCTCAACTGATGACGTAAACTTCGACCCGTCTGCTGGAGTAATCTTGATAGACGGCAGTACACAGGAAAATTTAGATAATCAGGTTGTTAGGGTGGTGAATCGTGCTTACAATAGTATGGATACGGTTTCTGACTTTTACAGCGACAACTGGAGACAGGAGGAGCAAGTTATAACGGGGAACCTTGTTAGAAGCATATATAATCCTAATACAGGAATTATGGTTTCTTATTACTGGGAAAGCAAAGAATGTAGGTGGCTTGTGTCTAAGCAGAAGATAGATCCAAAGAGAATATCTTTAAGCCCGAAGCCTGGCGGCAGAGGCGGATCTGGAAAGTTTGTTTACAGATGGATACAAGATAGAGCTGCCTCAAGAATCTTCTAAAGGAGTTTGGTTTGATAAAATTATCAGTATCTTCTATAGGTACGTTTGAAAAATGTCCAAAGAAATATCATTATAGATATATAGAGAAGCCTAATGTTCCGAGGTCTAAGTGGAACTTTACAGAGTTTGGGTCTTGTGCTCACTTGATATTGGAGTTATTTCATGAGAAGATCTTGGAAGACCCATCTATTGATGAGTCGGAATACTCCTCTCTTATGAAGGAGTGCTTTAAAAAGGCAGTTAAGAAGTTTGATTTAAACCTATTAAGCACACCAGCATGGTCCCCGTCTGGCGAGAAAGACGGAATGGTGCTTCTGAAAGAGATAATGCAGACGTACTTGGATAAAATACGAGAGGACGGCATGCCAGACGTTGTTGGCATAGAGGTGCCATATGAGATAGAAATGGCCGATGGAGTGCTTGTTCGAGGCTACATCGACAGGATTGACAGGGTGTCCAATGGAGAATATAAGGTTGTTGACTATAAGACAAGCAAGAGCCTAAAGTATATGACGAACTTTCAGCTCCTTGTATATGGGGAAGTTGTAAGAAGAATATATGATGACGCAAGAATTGTACATGGTTCGTATCTAATGCTGAAGCATGGCTGCAAGGATATGAGCTGGACATTCACAGATCGTGACTTAGATCAGTGCGTAAAGACGATAAGTAAGACAGCAGATCAAATAAAGTCTGAGACAAGATGGGTTAAGAAGCCTTCGATGTTATGCAAGTGGTGCGACTACGAAAGTATATGCCAAGGTTCTTGGACAGAATAAATATAACAAATATATAGGAGCTATATATGAATCACTATAGTTGTGTGGTTAGAGTTTATGATGAAGATGTTTATGTTGATACTAAGACCGGAGATGGATTCCCGCGAGTATTGGAGAGGATAGATCCGCTATTATGTAAGATGGCATCAAAAACATATATGCCGGGTTATAGATTTGAAGATGTAAAGCAGGAGCTATGTATTATAGCCATAGAGGGTATAAACTCTTTTGATCCAAAGAAGAAGGTTAAGTTAAGCACTTTTCTGCATATTCACTTGAGGAATAAGCTTGTATCAAAGATAAGAAGTGTTAATAAACTTTCCAATGATGCCTTTGCTTTGTACTCTAAGAGCGGCAGTGCCGCTTGCGATTGCGGAGGGGACGTTGTATGCGAAGATAAAAACGCCACACCACCTGTGGGAAGGTGCGAAGACTGCGGAAAAGAGTATAAGAACTTCTACAGAAGATCAAGAGAAGAGATATTATTTACTCAGATAAACCCAAAGAAGGATAAGAATGGGGATGAGTATGGTTCTTTTCAGGACTCTATAGGAGGTGATGATACAATACATAGGAATAGATTTTCCTGCATAGAGTACATTGATTTTGTAAAATCGATTAATAATCTTAAAGAGTTTATAGATGATAAGACCGCTGAGATTATAGAGCTTGTTTGTCTTGAGGACTATTCAATAAAAGATGCCGCAAGTCAGGTCGGGTTAACTGGCTGGGCTGCAAGCATGAGGCTCAAGAAGTTGGCGAGAAACCCCAGAACAAGTAGAATTATTAAAGAGATTTTAAACAAGGAAATGTAAATATGTCTAATGATGACATACTTAAATTTATTAAAAACGAAAAGGAGGTCTCCGAATATAAGATAGCTCTATTGGGTAGGGGTACAAAAGTATATAACAAAAGATTAATTGCTATAGAAAAATCTTTTATGGAGTTCCCATTTGAGGATGTTGAGTTTTCAGACATAGAGTCTGCAAGAGAATCATTATCTTTATTCAAGGCGTCAAAGAAAGACTTCTTCGACAAATTTCCAGGGTTTAAAGAATACAATACAGAGCGCGACTTTAATGAGAGAGTATGGTCTACGGAAAGAAAGGCAGAGATACAAAACAAGAAAAAGTTTTTAGAAGATTTATACTTATGGCTTCTTGACGTTAAGATATGTGAAGTGAACGCCGTTCAAGATGGCTATTTGTTCAAAGAGGTATGCAAAAAGCATAAGAAAACAGACATAAAGGATCTGAAGATAGAAGAGGTCAGAACCCTTGAGGGGGTCTTTTTGTCCAAGAAGCGAGCAAGGATGCAGGCCATGGTATACTCTGCTGGAAGATTTGTGCATTCAGAGCTAAGGAGGATTTCAAATCTTTACCCAATTATAAGTGAGGAGAATCATGTTCGGGCCGAAGAGGCTGTTGACTCTGTAATATACGGCCTAGAAGGCGAAGCGTTTAGATATTTTAACGAAGGCCTGGGCGAGATGCATCACTTGATTAATGGAACGATGGGCCATAATGATCAAATAGGTTCTGTGAATAAGTTAAAGAATTTATGTTCCGGCTCTGAGGCTGGGACTTTTTATTTGGCGAGACTCCTTTCTGAGGATGGGGATATTTATAATCCAAGGACATTAAAGCCTCTAAAGAAGAAGGCATCCGCGCGCGCGTATGCGTTAGTAACTCCACTTAATAGAGTTGGAAGCGAGTACATCAACGTTATGTCGCGTAATATATGGACAGCTGACGGAGTTAATATAAACTCTATGCTAGATTCTAGTTTTTTTAACGCAAAGACAAAGAAGGGCAAAGAGTATTTTAAAGCTATTTCGTGTATTCCGGCATGGAAAATGCTAGATGAGGCGGAGAACAATGAGGATTTGCGCGATGTTATTTATTATCTTTTTGGTATGAATGATATTTTAAGCAATGATAGATCTGAGATGATTAAGAAAATGAATAACAACAAGGGGAATAGCGTTTTAATATGTCAAGACAGGAGCAGAATTCTCGTCCCAGAGACGAGGTCTGATAGCTTGCACCTTCTTGGTGCAAGTGTTTGGATGAAGAAGATTATTCAAAAAGTTAATTCTGACTACTTTAATACTAATAAAATTATTACTAATGATATAAGTAATAGAGTGGAAAGTCGTAAAAATATTATTAAAGAACTTTTTGATAATTAATACTATTACACGGAGAAGTTAAGTAATGTTAAACATAAGTCCCGAGAGCAGAGATTCTATAAGCGCCGTAGTAAATGATTCTTCTGTTGGCGATGGAGAATATAGCGGTATAGTTGAGGCCCTGCGGGGGCTTAGGAGCGACTATGACAGCCCGGATAACAGCTGGATCAAAGAGATGGCACCATCTGTTGATATAATCGATTTTTTGTCTCCAGATCTCCTATATCCAGATGAAGTTAAAGAAATTGTTGGACACATAGGTGGTCCGTCGTTTTTTGGCTCAAGCTTTTCTGATATAGAGGCAGTTTTAGAGACGGTTCGCAAAG
>Ga0098061_1001714_pt1 | contig 10581 bp, 8 predicted proteins | sample 22_taG_FD_92579 | JGI IMG/M metagenome (GOLD analysis project Ga0098061, IMG submission 92579) | Marine viral communities from the Subarctic Pacific Ocean - 22_ETSP_OMZ_AT15343 metaG | ecosystem: Environmental > Aquatic > Marine > Oceanic | place: Subarctic Pacific Ocean | collected 2015-01-20 | reverse complement strand
TAGTTGATAGAAACATCATGTATGCTAAGATCTTTATCAAGCCTACACGGTCGATTGAGTTCATCGCTTTGGACTTTATCATCACGAGATCGGGGGCATCTTTTGAAGACTAATACTAGTTATAACAGAATAGGAGAGATATAATGGGTAATGAAAGTACTGTCGGAAATTTTTGGACCGGCGGCGTCAGCGGAATAAAAGATCCAAAGCGTAACTTTAGGTTTAAAGTCAGCTTTGTTGGTGCCGGCGCCGACTCGGGCACGACGTCTTTCCTCGGCGCCAACGGCGTCTGGTTTGCTAAGTCTTGTACTCAACCTTCGTTGACTTTTACCGAGTCTAGCGTTGACTTTATGATGCACAAGTTCCACTGGCCGGCCAAGGCAACTTGGAATGAGATTGAGATAGTTCTTATCGATCCTGTTGAGCCCCACGCCACCGGTAAATTATTGAAAATGATTTCTGAAACCGGTTTTGAAATCCCGACCAATGTCGAGTCGGGCTTTACCTCTGTTTCAAAGTCAGGCGCCGCCGCCGCCCTGGGCAACATCTTGATCGAGCAATTGGATGCCGAAGGTGCGGTAAATCATTCGTGGACCTTGATTCACGCCTGGGCGAAAGAGATCTCGTTTTCAAATCTAGATTATGGCAACGAGGACTTGATGGAAATTACCCTTAAAATTCGTTATGACTGGGCGCAATTTGACTCAAACGTCACAGGCGATGACGTCGGCGATGGCCTCTTTAAGGTCTGATCTTAAATAAAATGTATTTCGAAACTAGTTAAGGTATGCCCGGAACTTTTTGGACATCCCCATCACCTAGCAGCCTTTATACACCCAAGCAGCAACACCTGTTTATGGTGCAGATTGGCTCCAACGCCGCCCAAAAGAACAGCGGTTATTATGGAGCGACCACGCCAGATACAATCCAGGGTACCCCCACCGGGTTTTATATGTGGGGCGAAGATGACAAAACGGGCCATGATAGCTTGACCAACGGTCATGTTTGGTATGCAAAAACGGTATCAAAACCAAGTTTGTCATACGAAAAAGACGGATTGAGCGACATGTACTTTCAAGGCGCCCCCCGGGGTCTCCGCGATTTTAACTATTCCAGCGCGCCGGTGTTTGGAGATGTCAAATTGACCTTGATTGATCCGACTTATCCCAACGCGACCAGAAAACTTTTAAGAATTTTAAACAAAATAACCGATAAAAAAACCGGCATGCCTTCCAAGGAGCTAGCTTCCCCGCAGCTTTCACCGTTTCGAATAACACAATATTCACACAAACCGGTTTCCGAAACCACCCCAAAATCCGGCACACCCGGTGAATTGTATAAAACAGAGGAGTGGGTACTATTTGGGCCACAATTAGTATCGATAGATTTTGGTTCTCTGGATTATTCTTCTGATGACCTTGTTGAAATAACCATGACAGTTGCTTATCAAGGGTATGTTTGCACCATGTTTAATTTTGGTGGAGAAGGAAAAGAGGTCTATAAGTCCTTCACCGGAGCGCCGGTGGCGCCGACTTTCGTCGAGCACCCGCCGCCCGCGGAGCGAAAAAGGGAAGAGACGATCACATCAGCCCCGGTCGTCGACGGAGTTACCCAGGGTACCGCCGATCAGTGTGCCCGGGCCGAGGCCAATCCGCTCTGGGCCGATGAGGACCTCCTCGCCCACGGCTGCACCGCCCGGGGCAATGTCGACGATCACCCCTTAGTCTCCTCCGGAAACTAAGCTAAGATACAGAATAATAATTTTCTAAACTTGTTGACACGCAAACAAAACTGTGTTATATTATATTAATATGGAGTTTCTATGAGAGATAATAGCGCTAGGATCCAGCCGAATGTGGAAAATGATTCGGATGCCATCGCCGTTCCAGCCGCAGCAGAGCAAAAGCCTGATTTATTCAGCTTTGCGGCCCCAACGGAATTTGTGTTCCTCCCGTCAAAAGGAAAATACTATCCAGAAGACCACCCACTGTCTGGAAAGGAAGAGGTTGAGATTCGTTATATGACCGCGAAGGATGAAGATATTCTGACTTCCCAAGCGCTCATCAAGAAGGGTGTTGTTTTAGATCGTCTGGTAGGAAATGTTTTGATCGACAAGCGAATCAAGCCTTCCTCGCTTCTTTTAGGCGATAAGAACGCTATTATGGTCGCCGCCCGTATTACTGGCTTTGGTGCGGAATATTCAACAAAGTTTTACTGTTCTCATTGTCGCGAAGCAGTCACACAAACTTTTGATTTGGGTGAGTTGGGTGAGCGAGAAGAGCCTGACTTCGATGAACTCGGCATTCAGGAAGAAGGAGATGGTAGATTTTCCTTTAAACTTCCCAAAACCGGCGCTACGGTTGAAGTCAAGCTCTTGACCGGTCGCGACGAATCGGAAATATCAAAGTTTCTTGCCAAGGAGAAAAGAAGAGGCAAAGATGTGGGCGCCTTAACCACGCAGCTTCGTTCTATAATCACATCTGTTAACGGGATATCGAACCGCGCCCAAATTCATTATTTTGTTGAAAATCTGCCCTTCCCGGACTCCAGGCATATAAGAGAAATGCATTCACAGGTCACGCCCAGTCTTAATATGAGCCAAGAAATTTCTTGTTCGAACTGCGCGACCGACCAGGAGGTGGAACTGCCTATGGCAGTGGAGTTTTTTTGGCCTAAGCAATGAATATACAGAATCTGTATATGAAGAAATATTTTTATTAAAATATTATGGAGGCTGGTCCTTCACAGAAAGCTATAGTTTGCCGATCTTGGTTCGGAGATGGTTTCTCAAACGTTTAACAGAGCAGAAAGAGAAGGAAAAGGAAGAAGCAGAGAAACAAGCCAAGAAATCATAAGCCACGCAAACAAATGCGTGGCTTTGTTTTTTATGAAACTAATTATATTACGAGAGGTATATTTTAAATGGCAATAACCGAAGAACAGTGGACTGAATACGAAAAAGAATTAAATAAATTTATACAGTTTTCTGCTAGAGTATTGGCTCTCACCGGAAATTCAATTTCAGGCTCAACAGTATTCAATGATGTGATAACATTTATTCTTAAAGGCGCCCCCCCATATCGTCTTCCACCAGAGCCACCACCCAAGCCCGAGCCCAAATCTGATTGGATCGATGTTGGAGGGGGTAAAAAGCGTCGTATACGTGAGCCGCTCAAAGAAGCTGAGGTCAGCGACCTAGGTCTCGACTTGAACAGACCCGATGATTTGGCGAAGTTTTTAGTAAGGGCCCTCGAAACCGGTGGAATTAAAGTAGATGCACTCCCGGCCGGTTTAAGGAAAGATGAATTAGAAGATATTATGACTAATTTGGTTAATAAAAGAATTCTAGGCACCACAGGAGGAGCCCCGAGAACGCCATCCGGTGCCGATAAAGCCGGCAGCGGCGGAGTTTCCGAAGATCGATTTGAAGATATTTTCGCGACAACCCCCGAGGCCTATTTCGCCGAGTTAAAAAAGAAATTTTTGCCTATTTTGAGTTCATTTCTTAAAAGTCCTCCTGCTGCCGAGTTAATAGCGAAAAATAAATATTTGAAAGCCGGCGTTCGCGACGACATTATTAAGAAGCTGAAAGCCAATCTAATGGATGGCATTCGTGAAGTTTTTGAAAATCCTGAAATTTACTTCTGGGCCACATCAAAGATAGAAAAAGAAATTGAATATTTTTTGAAGAAAGGATTAGCCAAAATACCGGATGATCAGCATCTGATTCGCGAAAGCTTAAAAGCACTAAATTCTTCCGGAAAAAGAGTAACAATTCAGTTTAATATTACAAGAATGAAAGAAGCTTCCAGAATAGACGAAAGCTTCTTATCTATGTTCGGAGGATGGGTAAAATATATTCTTAAGGCTATGTTTGGGGATATAAATATTCCCGTTAACATTACCGGCAACCAAAGAGAAGTAGAGGCTTTTGCTAAAACTTTAGCAGGAGAGAAAAATTATATTGATGCCGTAACGAGATATGGTTTGAATAACAAAAATACATATAACTCCAAATACGCTTTGGATAAAGCAATCCAAGGGTTTGAAGGAGAGACAGGTTTAAAATGGCCTTTCGCATAAGGTTATATAGAGGAACAAAGTAGTTGGCTGACGACACCCCAGACATCATAGGCGAATCTGAGATAGAAAGATTATCTCGGGAGAAGGTAGCGCGAGAAGCAATAAAAGATGTTGCCGAGGCTCAGGCGGCAGCTTATAGAGCTTTGAATATGAGTTATGAAACTATAGTCAAACAAGCTGAAAAAGAATTGGCTGTGAGAGAAAAGCTAGATGAATTAAGAGCACAAGAAAGATTAATTCAAGCAAAGCAGATCGAAGTCGATAAATTAGTAGGTGATGCAAGGCATGCCGCGGCGCAGACCGATCTTCAAGACCTTGAAGATCAGCTTAAGGCGATAAGAAAGCTACACATTGAAAGGCAACTAGAGCGCGATCTCCAGAAGGAAGCTTTAAACGAAGGTGCTGCCCTGGCGACCAGACTCACGGGAGTGTCTGCCCAGGCTAATACTACTTTGGGCAAGATTGCTAGAGCTTTCATGATGAGCACCGCAAAAGGAGAGGATTTTTTCGGCACTTTGATAGAAGGGTTTAAAGATACGTTTAGTGCCGCAAACCTTGCGGGCAGTTCTATGGATAAATTAGTTGAGACGTTTTACGCAATCGTGGCGATCAATTCGCAGTTTGCCGTTAGCCAAGATCAAATTATAACTGGGTTTAATGTGGCCACCGGTAATGCCGGAGAATATAAACAAGAATTAAGAGGTCTCACAGAATCATTGTTACTTTCTGGTGTCGGAGCAGCAGAATCAGCAAAAGCATTTCAGAGTTTATGGACAAATGTTACAGATTTTAGCAAACTTACCAAAGAAACAAGAGAGGAGCTAACTCAAACAGTCGCTCTTTTAGAGAAAATGGGTGTTTCGGCGGAAGTATCTGCTAAAAATATACAAACTGCTATGAAGGGTTTGGGTATGACCGCCGATGAGGCCGCTGAATTACAGACCAAGCTGTTAACCGTTGCTCAAGATCTTCATCTCCCGGCTCAACAAATTGCTCAAGATTTCGGCGAAGCTAAAAATGTCTTATTGGCCAACGCTTCGGCCGGAGTGGATGTAACGAAATCTTTCGGGCAACTAGAAGCACAGGCAAAAGCAACAGGATTATCTGTATCGGGTCTTATCGCAATTGCCGGCAAATTTGATACATTCGACTCTGCCGCCCAGCAAGTGGGCAAACTTAACGCTATGCTCGGCGGCCCATTCTTAAGCACATTAGAAATGGTTTCCGCAACAGATCCAGCCGCAAGGGTTGAAATGCTTTCGGCCGCGCTGAGGGACGCGGGCCAGTCATTTGATGAAATGTCTTATTATGAAAAGAAAGCAATTGCCGATGCTGCTGGTCTTAGTGATGTAAACGATCTGGCTCTATTGATGTCCGACAATATGAAATTAATCGAAACCCCCGAGATGGATGCTAAATCTATAATTGAAATGAAAGAAGAGGCCGCGGTATTTAATGATGTCATACAAGAAATGAAACAAGTAGGAATGGCGACAGTAATAGCTTTTGGGCCACTAGTGGACATTTTTAAAATGGTTGCGAATACATTGCAAACCGTAATATTTCCGGTATTTAAAGCTTTGAGTTGGCTGGTCTGGGGTATAACGTTACCCTTTGAGGGCATAGCGGCCACCATCGACTACATCGCCTCTTTCGCGAGGGAGTGGTCGAAGACCTTCGCGGCGATTTCGCTCCTCTTAGGAGGATTTTTGGTTATGTATGGGTCTCTTCTCGCGATGAAACACCAGGCATGGATCATCGACCAAGGTATCCTGGCCAATATGTATCGGGAGGAAGCCCTCGCAAAAGGCAAGACCATATGGCAGGCCGTTTCAAACGCCCTATCACTCAAAGGCCTTGGGATCCAACAGAAAGGTCTCTTGGTCTCGATCAGGGCCGGCTGGGCCGCTCTCGGCACGGCTGTGTCCGAGATGTTCGCCGGCGCGAGCTTCATGGGACCTCTTGGTTGGGGGCTTGCTGCCGTCGCGGCTGCAACCTTGGCCGGCGTCGCGTCGAGATATATATCGATGGGCGATGATGTAATGATGCCTGCCGAAGGAGGATCCGGCTATGGCAAGCGCACTATAATGGGCCCAGAAGGCTCCATCGCTTTAAACGACAACGACACAATTATCGCCGGCACAAACTTGGGTGGCTCACCCGGCGCTTCTGATAAGCTAATCAAAACATCGGTGGTTAATATAAGCACTGAAAATATAACCCAAAAGACCGGTGGAGGAGCCGCGCCCAGCCCCGGGCCCTTCGCAGCCGCCGGCGGAGAAATACCACCAATCAATTTGAGTGTTTCTCTGTCGATTGACGGCGATGAGTTTAAAACTGTCGTGAATAAGGTAAAAGTTGAACCAACGCGACATGGAAATCTCTATAATTCCATTGCTAAACTAGTTAATTCTGGGGAGGAGATGGCCTAATGTCAAATTTTATAATACTAACTCCGCTGATCACGGGCGCCGAAGATATTATATTTAAGCACCCGGAGGCCTCGGACGGAGGGTTCTACGCGGGTGTGGGCCCATCAATAACTAATTATTCTGATACTCACACCATAAAAACTAATTCCGAGGCCGTATTCGGTCGATCTGATCCGATCTATACTTATCAAAACACAGAAAGACAGATATCTGTTTCTTTTATGGTGGGCGAGGGCACACAGGACACCGTGGAAGATAACTATGAGAATATGAGAAAGTACATTCGATCCGCCTACCCCTCCTATTCCCGCCGCGTCTTGAAGTCCCCTCCCTTGATCCGTCTTCAAGTTGCTTCTTATTGCGATGAGGTGGGGTACTTGACGTCAGTTTCTTTTGACTATCTAGATCCATCTAAATTTACAAACATCCCCTCATTTGTGGGCGGCGCCTCTATCCCTAAAAATTATAGCATAAAAATGACTTTTAACCCGATTCATAAAGAGGTTAATGGATTCGACTCCATCGCCGGCGACTGGCTAAATGCCGTGGACGGATCCACATGGCCGTTTGCTAGTTAAGGTATTATTAAATGTCTAGATATAGAAAATATGAAAAAGTTGAAAATGATTTGGATTTTTATTCGAAGCAGATCGACAAGAGAAATAAAAAAAGAATCACTCATTATAGGCCCCGTCCCCTGGGTGCTATAACAAAGGCGATGAACGCGCAACTTCATGTTCAAAAAACCATATGGAAAATCGAGACGAAACTTTATAAGTTGTCGTTTGATTTTTATGGCACAACTGATTTATGGTGGATAATTGGGTTTTATAATGGAAAACCAACCGACGCCGATTGGAACATCGGTGATGTTGTGGTCATCCCGCAACCCCCTTCAGTAATTTTGAACGAATTGGGGTTGTAAATGGCAAATAGAACTATAACCCTTCAGCTTGATACTGATCAGATGACTGATCAAAGCTTACTCGATTTTGAATTAGATCAAGGGTTTGATGTTACAGCCGAAGGCGCCTTAGCTGATGCTTATGATGTAATCAATCGTGCTCAGACCACTCCTGAAGTTCTAACTGAAGATCAAACTTCGGCCATAGTATCACGATACAACGAACTAAAAGACACCGGCCCAGCCCCAGGTTCGGATGCAGAAAAGGAACTCAAGGCCCTTGAACTGATTTTGGCTGACCCAGATGAACAGGGCTTGACGTTCACGACCCACCCGGCCGGCCGCGGCGACTTCGGAACCGAGAGAATACTGAAGGACGCTCAAGCTTCTGCCAAAAAAAATCTATTACTCGAACCAGACGCAGAAGAGCTAAGTGACTTCGAAGATCGACTGTTTAATCGACAGTGTGCTTTATTTTTGCTTTATGAGGCACTCAGCGCTGCGTATGGCGGAATAAGAACAAACCATAAACTTTTAAAAATACACGAGCCAGATCTTGAGCCAACCAATATGTCGCGAAATTCAGAAGATGATATGCACCTATTCTATTTAAAAAATGGGGTATATTCAGCTTTGATACCTGACGTAAAATTATACAAAGTCAGAAGAAAGGATAAAAAAATAACTGATGTAATCCCAATAGAAATGCCGAGGGCCACAAACGATCAATTTCTTGTTGGTTACACGGGTCAGCATTGGCCCTGGTTTTCAAATGAAAATCAAAATCTTTTAACAAATCGATCCGCACAAATAGGAATCAAAAGTTTTAATTGGAAATATATAGGCACCGATAGTTTTACAGCCGAAAGAGATATAGAAGCCGAATTAGTACTTACGATGGATAGTATGGATGCTCTTTTCGCAGAAAGACAAACCATGTCAACGACTCCAGCCCAAGACTACAGAATAGGTGAATTACTTATTTTAAGAGATTGTATAGATCCAAAATCTACCGTCGATCCGACGGCGCCTGATCCACCGCCCAGTACCATCATCAATGGCCTCGGCGGCACTACTCCTTGGGATCCAGGTTGTTATGAAATCATGGTCGACGCCGGCTTCAATATTGATCCGAATGTCTTAAAGCATTTTCACGGTGAAAATAAAAGTCATAAGGACTTGAGCGTGATTAACGACGTCTTCGAATTCACCGACCCTGCCGCCATTAGAGAGACCCCAATTGGCGATTTTGATCACCTCTCCGGCGCTTTTGATAAGTTCCGAACCACTTTATATTTAACTTTGGTTGATCATAACTTTGAATTTAAGGAAAATGGTGCTCTTGATTTAACGATCAGTTATCGTGGCCGAGGAAGTGCTGTTTTAAGGTCCGCGGATCATAGTATCGTTTTGGATGCCGCCCAAAAGACCGAATTGGAAGCTCACGACAAAAAGATTAAAGATCACGGTCCCGACGGCAAAACTCCGGATCCTGATGAGGTAACGGCAGCAGAGGAAGCCAGAGATGGATTAGTGAATGGATCCGTGAACACCTTTTTTTCCAAAATATTGGGGATACTAAAGGGCAAAAGCCAGATATATGTTCTGGAGATGCCCGCAGACCAGAAGCTAGCACTTAACAATTATCTTAGAACTTTTAAAAAATCACACTTGGAGGACTATATACAAAAATACACGCCGGCCGTCAAAACCGCAGCGACCGGTAATGAGAAGATCGTCGGCTTTGTCGCCTGGACCCTCGATGACATAATCGACGACCCAGATGGATTTCCAGGCGTAGAAGCATACGGAGTTTATAACAACTTTAATATTATTCCTTTTATATATTTTGGTGATTTAATCGATGCGGTGATTGATCACGCCGGCCCAACGAATTTTGATGATTTTAGATTTATTTTTGATGACTTGACTTTGCCGCAATTAAACCCTTTTGACCTAACTAAAAGAATCCCAATCTCTTTGGCCAATGTGCCTATTTCGATTGAGTTGTACCTCACGTTCGTAACTGGATTGATCACCAATAAAAAAGCAGCCACACTGTCTTTGACAGCTTTTATAAAAGCTTGTTTGAATCAATTGATTGTCGAAGCTCTCGGCGTTCAATGTGCAGAAAATTCATTACAGACCGGTGATTTAAGAGCCAAAATGGTAGAGGTTACTCACTTTAGACCCAAATACGCCACCCCCGGTGTAGTGATGGATCCAACGGTGCGCACCGGACCGGCTATAGCTAGCCATTTAGTTCATCCGTTTAACATCAAAACAATGTTAAATTCTGTTAATAGTACAATTGAAGGCATCAAGAATCTTGCTGATCTTGATGACCCTTTACACATACGAATATTACACGTTGAAGATCCCCACCTTTTCCGCGAAAATTCCGATGATATAAGAACTAATTTTTTGAGAGGAATTCCACATTTTTCTTATGGCCAAAATTACGGCCTAATAAAGAAAATACAGCTACAGAAAACTGACCAACCCTATTTGCGAGAAGCTAGATTTACTAAACTAGGTGGCAACAATTCTTTGACGCAGCTTTCTAATGTTTACGATGCTACATTCGATATGGTCGGGAACGACTTATGTACATTAGGCGGCCTTATTTATTTTGATTCAAATTCTTTATCGCCGCTTGGGACATTAGGTTCTCCACACGATAAAACTTCTTTAGCCTATTTGATGGGTTTGGGAGGATTACATATAATAACTCAAATAAGTCATAATATGACCCCGGGTAAGTATAGTACGACCATCAAGGCAAGATTTATTTCACGAGGCTCTTTAAAAGAGTAAAGGAGAAAACAAATGGCCATTCCAAATTTTAACGCATCAAACAATCTAACAGCGGCCACTCTCTTCTATAGGAGGCTGAGTTATAAAGCCTATGTACTTAATTGCTCTCCTGGTTATGTCCCCACTACTCTCTTCAACCCAACGATAGAAACCCTCCACGTTAAAGACTTTGAAATAGCAGAAAAGAACTTGAGAGGGAAGTTGTCCATAGGAGACTTCCCGATTATCCCCAGGAATGAAAAGATTAAAAGCGTGAAGTTCAAAGGCTCCACAGACATCTACGCTTTAGACTTTGTTGCTGACGCGTTTGATGATCTCGCCGCAAGGTTCGAAGAGGCCCTCCGT
>Ga0098061_1001713_pt1 | contig 10582 bp, 5 predicted proteins | sample 22_taG_FD_92579 | JGI IMG/M metagenome (GOLD analysis project Ga0098061, IMG submission 92579) | Marine viral communities from the Subarctic Pacific Ocean - 22_ETSP_OMZ_AT15343 metaG | ecosystem: Environmental > Aquatic > Marine > Oceanic | place: Subarctic Pacific Ocean | collected 2015-01-20 | reverse complement strand
ATAAGCAGATTCAAAAACCGACCCATTATGAGGGGGAATATCTTCTATGGATAAAATGATATCATAGTAAGCAGGATCAGACTTATCTGTTAGGGTAGGATTTAGACTATCACCATAGTACATATAATTATCATTAGTGTTGTTTTCCATAGTTATTAATTTTTTAGCTTGGTATGCTCTATTAGATAAAGAACAATTGGATTGACCAATCCCATTATAACTTATTACTTCTTTGGCGGGGATAGAAGATGCTGAAATTATATCAATGTGTTGATGTGAAAAATTTCTGCCCCCCGCATTAAAATCTATTAATAGAGGTTGAAAATTATTAATATAGTTTGCCCCATCAAAATCAATCAATATCCCCCCAAATCCATTTGGGTCGGGGGATTGATTTAAATCAATCCCCCCACCTATGCATTGGGTAATATTATAAATACCATTATCGGGTAATGGGTTTATATCAGGAAAATAACCTAAAACAATAAAACCATCGTATTCAGAAGAGGTGGTGATTAACCCATTAGGAAATAAAGGTATGGTTTCAAGAGCCATTATTTATTTTGTTTTTAAGTTCGTCAATTTGGGATTGTTGATCTTTAACAGCTTCAATTAATAATGAAACTATTTTGTCATATTTGACCCCCTTATAACCATCTTCTCTGTCCTGAACTAATGAAGGTAATACTTTTTCAATTTCTTGTGCTATAACACCAAAATCACTACCTTTATATATGTTTTGTTTATCATTCCAATCAAATGAATAACCCCCTATTTGTTTAATTTTTCCAATAGGATCTTCAATTGGTTTAATATTATCTTTTAAACGTTTATCTGACGACATAAATGCAATTACATCTGCTGTAGCCGCCATTGTACCATTAACTTCAAGAGAATAATTTATGGGTTCTCTTCCTATACCTATTTTAGTAACATCTCCATTACCTTGTAAAGAAGATGACCAATAAGTAGCTCCATCATACCATAAACCTCCTCCACCTCCTAATCCATCAGGGATGTTTAAAGCAAAGCTTGCTGTGATAGCATGACTTGAAGAATCTGCATAACTTGCAGTTTCAGTACAAAAACTTGATGTTAAAGAAAAACTACTACTATCAGCATAACTAGATGTTCCTGTAATGTTTCCTGTATTTGGGTTTACATATAATTTTGTACTATATGATGCGGATGTATATTTTGGCCCACCATCTACCATTAAAAAATAATGGTTATTAGTGGCTGATTCTTCATTAGCTACATAAGTATTATGAGCATTTGTAGAGAAACTTGCTGTAGATGTAGTTTCAGTATAACTAGAGGTTATACTATGTGTAGCATGACTTGCTGTACCATGGAGACCTATCGTATTAGAAGGGGCTTCTATTGTTATAGGGTTAGTACCCCCACTAATTAATAAAGATCCAGTAATTTTAGCACTTCCCGAAAAGGGAAAGGCAGAAACAGGATCAGAACTAACACCTACAGGTAAACTACCTGTGTAGTGGAATTTTTTAGTATCAGTATCAAATACTACTACTTTGTTATTAGTTTCTGATGTTTCACTAAGATTATTAACTATTAAATCGCCCTTAAATTGGGAATTATTTTTTACATACAACCCCTTTAATTCAGCATTACTACCTGAGGTTATTATTTGTTTCCATGTATTTTTATATACCTCAGGCATCTACTTTATCTAATTGAAGTTTATTTTGAAGTTTAGTTATAATATTATATAATAATTGAACATCTCTTCCTTTAAAATTAGATTCAGAAATTAAATTTATTAAAAAAACTATCTCATTTTTAGTTAATTTATTTTTAATAGTTTCTTCTTTAAATTGTTTTTTATTTTTTGTTTTATTTATTTGATCTAATATTCCCATAACTATTTTTTTTATTCTACATAAGGTGCATATATAAATATGTCTCCTTTTTGTGTTATAAACATTTCTCCTACACCATAAACTGGTCTAATATCTTCAGTATTTGGATTTTGTACAAAATTGGTTTCTGTATTATCACTTGTAATTTCGACTTTAGATTGTTCTCCTTCTCTTACGGTTACTATTGATCCACTTATCTTTTTTTCTGGGACAGGTCCTGTGAAATCATTTTGGTCTGGGTCTACCTCACTTGCTACTTTAAATCTTTGTACACTTTGATCCCAAAATATAGCTTCATATTGTCCTAAACCATCATCTTTATCTAATTCAGTTTTATTATTATTAAAAACAATACCACAATCAAAAAATTTACTTTGTTTCCCCCCAATGTATATAAATCTATCTTCTATAAATAAATCTTGAGTATTTAATATTGTTTGGGTTCCATTAACTATCAAATTACCTGCGATAGTAACTCCTGAACTAAACACAGCTGATTCTGCTACTGTTAATTGCCCACTAATAGTGGCATCATCTGCTACTGTTAAATCATCTGTAACTGTTAAGTTTTCAAATTGACCTGAAGTGTTGTCATTTAATGCATAACTTGCGGTTAAAGCATAACTTGCACTATCTGAGGCACTTGCAAAACTTGCACTTACTGATTGTGAAGCCCAACTTGCAGTACCATGGAACCCAACTACATTATCTGGCATATTAACTGTAATACCTACACTTGATGACAAATATAGATTACCTGTCATTTCATGCTGTATTCCATTATCATAACCTCCAGATCCGAATATAAATATTCCTGTAGATGTGTTTGCTTCTAAAGTAGTATCTGCAATAGTTATTGCACTAGCTGCTGCAAATGCACCACTAACCGTTAAGTTTCCTGATACAAAAGCATCATTATTTACATAAAATGGTTCATCAGATAAACCCCCACTTAGAGCTAGAGAAGCTGTATTAGCATTTCCTAAAGAACTCCCTCCATAACTACTTGTATATGAAAAAGTACCATTAGTAGTGTTATATAATAAAACATTATTACTATTAGCTTCACTTGAATTTTCTGAAATGCTATCAACTGTGATAGAAGTGAATTCGGCTGAACTACCCGATGTTACTATTTTTTTCCAAGAACTAGGCATACTTTATTAAACTGTTGATTTACTTACAAATCTAGGGACTTGATATTCTGTTTTGGTTGGTGTTGCTTCTGCTGCTGCTCCTGTAACATCATTATTCAATCCCCCCCTAAAGGCATGTAATACTGTAGATGTTCCCGGTACGGCATAATATCCGGAGGAAGCTGGGGTTGTTAATGTACTATTAGTAAATATATGGGATCCTGAGAGTAAACCATTACCTACGAATGAACCTGAGAAGCTACTTCCACTTTGGTAATATAAAGTGGTTGTTATACCTGAACTACTTGCGGCCGTTATACTTGATGAGTTGTATTTAAATGACCCACTTATAACTGTGGTGTCGTTTTGATATATAATAATTTCCCTAATAGGTAAAAATACGGGGGAAGATGTGTTTGAAAATGCACTAGAACTGACTTCACCTGAGTCATTTTCACCATCTCCAAAGATTTTTCCTTTTATTAAATAGCTTAAATAAGAACCTTCAGTATTATTGGCACCATTAACATAATTAAGGACTCCTGTTCCTATATTAGAACCTGATTCACTACCCGATATTGCTATTGCGTTAAAATTAGTTGGGGAAGATGCACTAAAGAAAAATCTATGGGACCACTCAGAAATACTAGATGTTTGATGTATTTCATGTGTATTACCTGGACTAAAGGACCATGTAGCTGCTGTGTTAAAACTACTATTATTTGATATGGTAACAGTAAAGTGATTATTACTATTAGCTATCCCTGAGGGGGAAGATAATGTATATGAGGGGGATATGATACCATCTTCTCCATCTTCTACTATTATAGTTACAAATTCACTATCACTTAGTAACCTCCCAAACCCTCCTGAGTCAAAAAAACTAGCACTCATTTGTTGGTAAGCAGCAGTACTTGAAGCACTTGACGACATGAAATTATCTACCATAATTTTATATTTGTCGTTTCTAAGACCAACGTAATTAAATTGCCCATCTAATTTTACTATTCTTAAATGATCTTCATCAGTTATCAAAACTTCATCGAAGAATCCATTATTTTCTTTTGATGAAGCCCCATGTTTTAGTCTATGGGGGATTCTATGTTGGTCTTTATAATCTCTACCACTACTAAAATCTACCGAAGAAGATATATTTACAAATTTAGCATTATGGAATTTTCCGTTAATTAAATCACTCATTATATTGTGTTTTGGTTATAAATATAAATAAAATATAAAAAATCTATTTTTATTCTTCTTCTTCTTCTTCTTCTGGTGGGTCAGGAGTCCCTAAATAAAAATTCCCTCCTCTATAATGAATACCACCATCTACTATTGTGGGTGTATAAGTATATTCCTCTAAAACAATTACTCCTTGACCATTAACTGTTATAGGTGTAGTTCCCCCTGAAGTAATAAGTAATATATTACCCCCATTTTTGCCTTCAATAGTTAAAGCACTAGATCCATCACTTCCTGTTGTTAATGTTAATGTTGTACCTACATTTCCAGGATTAACTGTTAAACCTCCTATACTAAGTGGGTCTGTAAGTGCTCCTGGTTCAGATGAACCAAATCCTGTAAATTCAGTCCATGAAACTGTTTCAACATCAGTATATTCTTCGTCGGGTAATTGATTCCAATTCTCATCATATCCATAATTAGGTGGAATAATGTCTGCTTGGTAGTTTTTTCCTTCTTCTTGAACCCATACTATTTGATTAATATTAACTCTATTTACAGAAATAGCATTTAATGCTGTTACATCATCTACAGCATAAAAAGCCCCTCTAACTAATGATACATCAATTCCTGCTTTTTCATCAGTATTAAATTGGGGGGCACCTTCTATTATTCCATCTATTATTGGCATATATCTATTTTTTTATTATGTTGGTATACTACCATTTGCATTTACTAATCTAATTTCAAAGTTACTTGAAACTGAATTTTGTGATGTTCTTCCAAATATAAACCATTCTGAGAAACCTTCATGTGGGCTATTTAATGTTACTGAATGGAGGGTTCCTCCATTTATGGCAAATCCATTACTATCTACATTCATACATGGTACTGCTCCTCCTACTACGTTATTAAATGAACCTTGAATAGATGTAGGTACTGTCATATCTGATCCTGAAGGGAAGATTACCAGAATTTGAGCTGATTGAGCAGGTGATGATATTGCGCCTAATTCTTCTAAAGCACTATCTAAAGTTTCTTGTCCATCTATTTCATCAAGTTTTGTTATAGTTGCTCCTGGTGGGTATAATGGAGAATTTCCTAGATTAGCTTTAAGTAAATTAAAAGGGAATGTAGGAACAGGAACAAAGGCTGTTACTTCAGGAGGCACATCACTATTAACAGCTGTTCCCCCCATTTGTCCTAAATAATTACTTCCTAATTGAGCATCACTACCAAAAGTAGAAGCATACACATAAACTTTACCATAGTTTGCTACAACAGGTGGTGCACTTTGTATAACAATTTGGTCAAAATCTCCTGCAGTGCTTGAATAAGTTTGGGTTTTTCCTTCTGAATCTGTAAGTTGTAGATCAAAGTTAATGTTTTGTGCTGTTGTGGTTGCAACTGTCGTTGATGTTGGGTAAATTGTGATTGTTGAAGGAGAACTACCTAAATTAGTTTCAGTTAATATTGTACCATCACTATTAAATGATAATAAATTACTACCTCCTAATACATTTGAAGATTGATTTAAAATTTGAACATTTATAGGTGTATCACTTTCGGCATCTGAAATTGTAAATTGGTAAACTGAATCAGTTGTAGATAAAGGTGTCTCAGATCCATTACTTGCTGACATGTAAACTTGATCATTGTAGTGTGTATTTGAATCTATTACAGGTGCAAAATTTTCTGTTATATTTAAATCGAAAGTTCTATTAGTAGTATAAGTACCACCAGTATCTTTAGTTGTAGTTATTTGTACAGTAACTGTTTGAGGAGTATTATCATGATTGAAAGTTAGGTCTTCTAATTCTTGCCCTCCAGTTAGTTTTAATCTTACTTCATTAGTATTATGAACTTCTAAATAATTAGGAGAAATTATAGTAAATGAAGCTGCACTTGTATTTACATTAGGTGTTGTAGAAGCGTCATAATTAGCACTCAATGTAAGTTGAGTTCCTGCTATACCTGTAGCTGTTGTAGTTATAGAAGCATTATCAACTCCTGTTTCTATAATATAAGCTGTATTATTAGTTGATAAAGTAGGATCATTAAATATAAGACCTTCTGTTACTGTTATAGTTGGTGATGATGTAGATGTTTTACCTTTTGAATCTGTGGCTGTAATTGTAAAAGCAATAGTACCTCCTGGAGAATTTGATAGGCCTGTACCCAAAATACTAATAGCACTATTATTATGTACTTCACTTGTTAAAGGGTATATAACATTATCACCACCCCCAGTAAATGATACATTATCAATTACATAACTTACAGGATAATCTCCTTCACTATCATCAAGGGATAATGAAAATAAAAGGCTTCCATTTGCAAAATCTAATAATGTAGTTTCTTGGTTTGTTAAATTTATTGAAGGACCACTATTTTCTAATATATTAATAGTTATAGGAGTAATAGATGGGGATTCAAGGGTTAATGGTGTTGAACATGTTACATAAATTTGTTCTTGAGTGAATCCTAAATCATTAAAATGAGAGTTAAAATTTTCATTTACTTGTAAATATCCTAATCCATTTGAATTTGAAATATTAAAGTAATCACTGTCTGTAGTAAATGTTGGTGTAGGATTACCCCCCGCTTCATTAGTACCAATAAAACTAGCGCTTAAAACTGCTGCTTCTGCTGAATTAGGAATTCCTGAAGAACCTGTGATTACAGGATCACCTTCGCCTGACCCCCCGCCTAATGAAGATGAAAATAATTGGATGCTTCTTATTGCTTGATATGATGGGTGAAGATATACCATTTCAAACCTATAATATCTATATCCTGATGTAGAATTTATATTAAATTCAGGGGTTAGTCCCTCATCACTACCTTGATCATCAGTCAAACCTCCATCAAAATCAAATTCAGGTTCACCATAAAAGGTTTCAATAAATATCCAATTAGAAAATCCAGAACCTGCTGTAACATTAGAAGAATTATTTGTACCATATACATTAAGTTGGGAAATATAAGAATACTCGTAACTTCTATGAGTTCCAATTCTTAAACTTATTTTACTAATTGTAATAGGTCCCTCAAAATCATAAATAAAATTTAAATCTGGAGCATCTTGAAAAACTATCAAATCATTATTTGAACTATCAAAAATATGGGGTATATTTGTATGGTACGAATCATGCATAATTGGTTGATTACCATCCTCATTATAAAAAGCAGCATTAGAACCAATAAGATCATCTTCATTAACTAAATCATTTATTAATGATAAAGGAGTTGTGTCTAAAACAGGAATGACTGCAGCAGATCCAGTAGCTGTTTCTAAAATATAGAATGATTCATCATCTATATTACTATAAGCTAATTCTAATGTTCCAGGAGTAGCAGCTACAGCTATAATTGTTATAGTTTGAGTGGCTGTTGTGGTTGAATTACTAAATGTATCTGTACCTGTTATAGTAAATGAAATTGATAATGTTGTGTCTGCTAGATTTGATGTTGATAATACATTAAATACTCCTGTTTCTCCTGATGCGCCTACACTAAGATTTGTTGTGTCTGATACTGTAGGTGTCGTAACACCTAATTCTTCAGGATCTGTAGCTGTTATTGTCCCCAAAAGAGTTCCTGTAGTTATAGGGTGTTGTAAATCAGCAACTGAGGTAAATGTAAACGATGGCCCTTGGTTAGTAACAATATTAACTGTTATAGACCCTGAATGAGGTGTATTTGTTGCACTAGTAAAATATACAGTATCAGTGAGAGTTGAGGATCCTCCTACTGAACTAATATTATTTACTGATAAGAAACCACTAGAGTCTATATTGAAATAACCATTTTGTGTAGGAGAAGTAAATGTAACAGGTCGACCTGTAGAATTATTATTATAATCAACATATAATTGAACTTGAGTCTTTGGAGTTGTACCTGATGATGCCCCTACTCCATGATCTTCTGTAATTACAAAATCACCATTAACTGCTGTATTTAAAGTATACATATTTGCAGAACTTGAATTTAATGAACCTGTGTCACCATATATAATTGCAATTGATCCTGACACTGATGAAGTTCTAAATCCATGAATATCTGCTACACTTGCTGTATATGGGTAAGGAGAACCAGTTACAGTTAAAAATTCTTTAGGTTTAATATCTATTAGATTTCCATTAATTGAATGGGTAAGATAAGTTGTAGGTGTTAAAACAAACGAATCAGGATCAAATGCATCACTTTCAGGATCACTTCCTACTGTTAATTGTACTAATGTATCATTTCCAGAACCATTTACTGCGTCTACATCATTCCAAGTGTTTGGATATGATTGTGAAGTTAAAGGAGGAGCTGAATTACTAGTAATAGTGGCTGTAAGAGTTCCAGCTATTTTAGAAGTTGAAAAACCATTTAATGATGCTGTATAAATAACATCTATAGTGTCTCCAAATTTAAAAGCAGAACTACTTAAATGTTTAACTAGTTGGAAATTCAGTGTAGTACCTATAGATGGAGTTTGATTAAAGAATTGGTTTGAAGAAGATACTTCAAAAGAATAACCATTAGTAAATCCAGCTGGTGGGGAAAAAGTTACATTAGAAACATTAGTTCCAAATCCTTCTGTTTCTGTAAATACAAAGTCACTAATTACAGCACTTTCAATTATATTAAAAGGACCATTATTAGTTTTAGTACCTGGATTATGATCTTGAATAGGAATATTTATAAAAGTTGAACCAATATTTCCTCCTGGACTTTTAATTGAACAACTATAAATGTACTCGTTAATTATATCACTATTTAAGGATACTCCACTTTTTCTTTGAATTGCACTATCAACTCTGAGAAATGGGTCTTTTGCTGGATTCATTAAATTAGTTCCAACTTCTGTAAAACTATTTACATCTACAGTGCTTCCATCTAATTTAGCTTCATGAAATTGAAATGCTTCTATTGTTGAATTTGGGAAATTATCTGATATAATTACTCCTGCTTGAGTATAATTAGATGAATATTCATTTATACCTGAAATGTCATTATTAAATGTAGGAGTAGCTGCTTCAGCTAAATTTAAAGTTACTGTTAGTGGGGTAAATGCATCTGGGTCATCTCCTGATTGATAATGATTATCACTTGCAGATATAATAAAAGTAAATGTTGGATGAGTACTAAATTCTAAATCACCTTGTTGATGGAATTCTACTGAGGATAATAATGGATTGTTATGTATAGTCCAATAAGAACCTGAGTCAGATGGGGTGCCACTTGCTGAATCTATTGTAATTGTGTTTCCTCCATTACTGTCATTATAAAATATAGATTGTGTATAGCCTGTTTCATCTTCACTTATAGTAGGAGCAGTATGATTGATACTATTAATTAAAGTACCTGCGGGGCTACCTTGATGGAATGTAGGAGCTAAATTAGGTGTAATAGTAAAGTAATGTAAACCAGAAGTAGAATTACCATGTGAATCTATAGCATCTATAGATACTTCATGCCGAGCACTATCAGCAGAATTATGCATAGATTCTGTTGATTTAATTCTAAAAGTTAAAATTCCATCAGAACTACAATTTACTGCTATTTCATCTGTATTAGCATTTGTATAATTACTTGATGTTTCAAATGTAACACTATCACCTTCAGGATCATTAGCATTTAAATTGTATATTTGGGTTCCTGCGTTTTCAAATTCTTCAAAAGAACCTAAATCAAAAGGTGATTGAAATGTAGGAGCTCCATTTGGTGTGATGTGTATTAAAATATTTACATCACCTGATGATGCTTCATATTGGTCAGTAGCTATTACTATTAATTGGTGTGAAGATTGACCCCCATCATCAAATGTATTAAGAATAGATGAAGTAGGAATAACATTAGTTGTTATAGTACCATTTGAAGCTACATTAAATGGAACTACTCCATCTTGTGTAGCTGTGTAATTGCTAGATAAACTAAATGTTACCCCATCAGTATCAGGTGTTGTAAGAGTCCCAACAACCGTACCTACAGAAACATATTCATCAATTGTAAATGATATATTATCTATTGTTGGGGCTGTATTATCTCCTAATATTTCATATGTTAAATGTTGGGAACTAAATGACCCAAAATTATCTTCAACTTTAACATATAAGGTTAAATTATTAGTTGTAGGGTATGATAACTGTGATGAACAAGTAATAAAAAATGTACTAGTATCTGCATTACTTCCTGTTGATGCTACAAAATAAGAACTTGGGGTTAATAATCCTTCATCAGTAAATATAGAACATGTGTAAGGTATATCATTATCTATGTCTATGACATTAGTCACTTGAGCAATTTCGTGGGATACAGTAATAGGTGATTGGATTGAGGACCCTACAGTTGAAGATAAATCAAAAGTAGGTGGATTATTAGCTGTGT
>Ga0098061_1001710_pt1 | contig 10591 bp, 14 predicted proteins | sample 22_taG_FD_92579 | JGI IMG/M metagenome (GOLD analysis project Ga0098061, IMG submission 92579) | Marine viral communities from the Subarctic Pacific Ocean - 22_ETSP_OMZ_AT15343 metaG | ecosystem: Environmental > Aquatic > Marine > Oceanic | place: Subarctic Pacific Ocean | collected 2015-01-20 | reverse complement strand
GCGAGACTCTGGCAGAAGGTACATCTAATGATTACCTATTGATGCCATATAATTTCAGTCCTAAGACAATCCTGAAACTAAATGCAGATACTTCAAAAGGATTTTATTCAGGACAAAAGACATTGGCTATAGCAGGTTCTTGGGGATATACGAGCGATACAGAAGAAATAACAGACCTTGATGGTGCTGTGTCGTCAACTACTGCTACTACAGTTGCAGTAACAAGTGCAACTGGGTTATCTCCTGCTGAAACAATACTAGTAGACAGTGAGCAAATGTACATTACAGGTATTTCAAGTAATAATTTAACAGTTGAGAGGGGAGTGAATGGAACGACAGCCGCCACTCACAGTGATGAGGATGCAGTGAAATCATATATATATCCATCTGAGGTTGTGCAGGCTTGTCTGGATTTGTCTAAGGTTACATTCAGGAATAGAGATTTAGGGGTGACTGACACAATAGGTGCAGGAGATTCTAATATCACAAGGGCATCAGAAGAGGCACATGACGTATTGACTACTGTCGATGCCTATAGGGCAGTTGGTCTGTCAAATGCGATAATATTCTAATGGCTAAGAAAGAAGGAATTAAAATAACAATGTCGGGACCGATATTTAAATCAGATGCTCCACAGGAACTTGTGGAAGCCACAAATACTGGCTTGCTTGACTTAGTGCAGTTAGAAGGTGCAAATAAGACAGGGAAATTGTTGAAGCAAGGGAGAGGTAGGGTTACAGGTACACTGCAAAGGTCTATATTTGGTGGTGCAAGCCTACAAGGCGATTTATTTGCCCAGTATGACGCAGGAGAAGCGTCTATGGGTCAAAATAGAGTATATGCTACATGGATAGAAGGTATCTCACCTAGAAACACTAAATCTAGTTTCAAAGGCTATGGGATGTTCAAAGAAACAAGCGAAGCAATCGCAAAAGATAATACGATGGTAGATAAGTATATTGGAGAAGCAATAACGAGGGCATTTAAATGAGCAGGTCAGGAGCAATAGATAGAATTGATGCGTTACTGGCAACAGTCTCTGACCCTGCTTTCACTGCTGTAGTCAGGGGAGAACCTCTGGCAATAGCAGGCTCTCCACTGCTTGCCTTTTGGCTTACAAGCAGAAGAGAGACAGCAGAAACGCTGACAAATGTAGGAAGCATTACGACATTTACTATAAGAGGATATTTCAGGATGCAGGTGAGTCAGGATGTCAGGGAATCTGTTGAACTGGATATATGGGATGCAATATATAACATTGGCTCTGCACTGAGGGGAGATGCTGATTTGGCAGGCAATTGTGATGACAGCAGTGTTGGTGATGCAACAACAGGTTATGTAAGCATGGGAGGATTAACCCTTAGGACTGTTACAATCCCATTTGAAGTCGATATATTAGAAGAAACAACAATAACACCATAAGAGGCAAAAGCTATGGCTAAAACATCAGGATTGAATACAAGGGTATATGTGGCAGGATATGATATATCAGGAGACGCAAGTTCTCTTGATGGAGTTGGCTATACTCAGGGGTTAATGGAGACGACTTCTTTGACTGCTGAGGCTACTTCAAGAATAACAGCTATAGCAGATGGAAGTTTGTCTGTTAATGTATTTTTTGAGGCTACTTCTGAACACGCCGCCCTGTTATCAAGTAGCAAGTTGCCAACTACAGACAGGAATGTGTTAGTGCCTATGGGAAGTGCTATTGGGGATGGTGGAATAAGTCTGGTGGCAAAGCAGGCTAATTATGATGTTAGTCAAGGAGGAAATTCTGCTCCTGTGACAGCTAAAGCTAGTTTTTCAGCAAGTGCAGGATATGCACCTGAATTTGGAGTAATGCTTACAGCACATGACGACACTCACTCTTCTGCTACAAGCAATGCTTCTGTAGATAATTCAGCAAGTAGTTCAAATGGAGGAGCAGGGCAAGTGCAGGCTTTCTCTTTATCAAGTGGAACTCCAACTGTAAAGATTGAGCATTCAGCCAACAACTCCAGTTGGTCAGATTTAATTGCATTCACTGCTTCAACAGCCATATCGTCTGAATATAAGACAGTGAGTGGCACAGTAAATAGATATATTAGGGTAACCACTACAGGCACATTTTCTAATTTGAAATTCGCTTGTATATTTTATAGAGGTTAATATGCCAAAGAAACCAAAGAAACCAAAAAAGAAACCTTACTAGGAGGGTATAATGGCAAAACAAACAGGATTAGGTGATTATTTAGCTGTCGATGACAGTGGAGGTACAGCTAGGGATATCAGCAATGATGTAACTAACGTGGATTTCAATATACCACAGAACCTCATAGAGTCAACAGGCATAGACAAGTCTGCTATGGAAAGAATCATAGGATTGGGAGATGGCACAGTTTCCATAAGTGGAATATTTAACAGTGCATCTAACAAATCCCATGATGTATTTAAAACAAGGACAGGCACAAGAACTGTAACCTATGCTATAGGTGGAAACACTTCAAGTAATCCAGAACTTGAAATGGAAATGCTTGTGGGTTCTTACAATATAAGCAGAGGCACTGATGGTACGCTTACATGGTCAGCAGAACTGTCCTTACAGAGTGGAACAGTACCAACATGGGGTACAGTATAAAACATGGTATCCATTAAGCAGAGCAAGAATGGTGTTCAGCCCTTCAGGATTGAACGCAGGCAAGCTAAACTCGTGTTTCAGGACTCTGGCTACTCAGGATTAGAAATAATAGCTAAATTGGATGTATCTGTAGCAGTTTATCTGGAAATGCAGAATATGACTGCTACAGAGAATGCAATGGAGATGAGGGATGCACTCAAAAAATTTGGGGATGATATTCTTATCTCTTGGAACTTGGAGGATGAAGATGGGAGTGAGGTAACACCAAATGCTGATGGGTTTATGACCCTTCCTCCAAAGATAGCTGTTGACGTAATGAAAGCGTGGTCTGATGCCTGTGGTGGAGTGGGGGAAGCATAAGCTCTGACATATTGAGGTGGAAAACAACAAAAGGTGGAACTAACAGAGATGGAAGCCCTGTTACGAAGCCAGTAGACCTGTTGTTTGCTGAGATGATTGATGGGGTATGTCAGAGATATGGTCAGCTTCCATCCAAGGTGCTTGAAGAAGATGTAATGGTTCTTAGAATCTTACACGCTGTATCAATAGGAGAAGAGGACAAGAAATAAATGGCGAATACAGTTACAGTTGAAGTAAAAGCTGATACGACTAAAGCTCAATCTAATATCGGTAAATTTGGCTCAAAAGTAAAAGGAGCTATGCCTGCTATCACAGCAGTTGGTGCTGTTACCACAGGTGCCGCATTGGCGGCTGTTAAACTTGGAGACGAGTTCAAGACAGCAGAAAGGCTAATTGCCGCAGGCACAGGAGCAACTGGGAGTGACCTAGAGGGTCTGCAAGAATCCATGCATAATGTTTTCAAAGAACTTCCAAATGATTCTGCTGAAGTAGCACAGGCAATGGCTGACCTGAATACAGAATTTGGTTTAACAGGTGCTGAACTTGAAACAGCCACAATACAGATGCTAAATGCGAGTTCAGCTATGGGATTGGATTTAGGAAGCTCTATCAAGAGTGTTGCTGATGGTATGCAGATATTTGAAGTTGATGCTTCAGAGATGGGTTCTACCATGGATGCTCTAGCGGCGGCTTCACAGGCGACTGGTGTTCCTATCAGCAAGTTAGCCGGTCAGGTTCAAACATTCGGCCCCGTCATGAAAAATGCAGGTTTCTCTATGGAGGAAGCCACGGCTTTCTTTGGAAGCCTAGAACAGAATGGTATAGATGTCACCAGAGTGATGCCGGGCATTAATGCCGCAATGAGAAAACTGTCTGAGCAAGGAGTTAAAGACCTGAAAGGTGCTATGGAAGAACAGATGGAAGCCATCAAAGGTGCTACAACAGATTCAGAAGCATTGAATTTGGCTCAAAAGGCATTTGGAGCAGAGGGAGCCCAGAGAATGTCAGTTGCTATCAGAAATGGTAATCTTGATTTGGGTGCGTTACTGGAAACGATGGATGGCAGTGAAGGTACTATAAATAACCTTGCAGAAAACACCAGAACCACAGCAGATAAATTCGATATAATGAAAAACAATGTTAAGTCAAACTTAGCTCCAATTGGAGAGATGGCAGGGAAAATGGGTCCGTTACTTGTAATGCTTCCGGGAATGGTAACAGCAGTAAGTGGATTATCAGGAGTAATGGGTATATTGAATCTTTCAATGGGACCGGTGCTAATAGCCATAGTTGCCATAGCGGCCGCCATAGCTGTTGGGATACTCATATGGAAAAACTGGGATACTATTGTTGAGGGTTCTAAGAAGATATGGGAAGGATTAAAGACTGCTGTCACTGGTGTATTAGAGGGTATTTGGACTGCTATTAAGTGGTATATTAACCTTTGGATTGGTGGGTTCAATCTTATCATCAAAGGTATAAATAAGATTAAATTTGAGCTTCCAAGTTGGGTACCGGGTCTTGGTGGAAAAGGTTTTGCTATCAATATTCCAACAATAACTCCTCTGGCGAAAGGTGGAATTGTAAAATCCCCTACCCTTGCAATGATTGGAGAGCAGGGAGTAGAGGCAGTGATACCTTTGAGCAGAGCAGGAGAAATAGGTGGTAACATAAATATCAACATCACTGGAGATGTTTATGGATTTGATGATTTTGAAGATAGGGTAGCTGAAGCTGTCAGGGATGGAGCTAGAAGGGGAGGATTTCAAGGAGTATTAAATACTGCATAGGAAATAATTATGGCAAATGAATTTAAACATGGAACTGTAGGAACTGAATTAACACAGGCAGAATATGAGGCAGTAGGTGGGCATGTTGTAGACTCACAGGCAGTTGGGGATATCATATATGCTTCTACCACGAGTCAATTAATAAGGCTTGGGATAGGAAGCACGAATGATATCTTGATGGTCAAGAGTGGTATCCCAGATTGGGAAGCACAGACCCAGATAACATCAGTAGGCACTATAGCAACAGGAACTTGGCAGGGAACAGATATTGGAGTTGCTTATGGAGGAACAGGTGTATCGACCCTACTCGCAAACGCTATTTTAACAGGTAATGGAGCATCAGCGATTCAAGCTGAAACGACCCTTCTTTTTTCAAGCAATAAATTAATCCCTACAGCATCTGCTCATGATGCCGCAGGAACTGTCTTAACAATGTCAGCAGGAGCAACCACCGCAGGAACAACCAATAATATCGCAGGTGGAGCTTTGACGTTTCAAGGAGGTCAGGGCAAAGGTTCTGGAGCAGGTGGAGATATCATATTTCAGACTGCAAATGCAGGTGGTTCTGGGAGTTCATTAAATGCTCTTGCAACTGCCTTAACTATTAGCGATGATTTATCAGCTACATTTGCAGGGTCAATAGTTGGCACATTAGGTACGGCTTCTCAGACCAATATCACAGGGATAGGCACTATTACGACAGGCACTTGGCAGGGAACTGCAATTGCTTCTGCGTACCTTGATTCAGATACAGCACATTTAAGTGGAACACAAACCTTTACTGGAGCAAAAACCTTTACTGATACGGTTACAGTAGGAGCGAATACTGATGGACAGGATGTGAAATTCTTTGGCAACTCATCTGGTTCATATATGTTATACGACGAATCAGAAGATGATTTGTATCTTATTGGTGGTCGGCTTGCAGTAGGTTCAACGACCATGGGAGCAGGCGAGGGAGGAATCAATCTCCAGAATGATGGAGGTTTTGGTTTATTCCTTCAAGAGAGTGCCTCACTAGATAATTATTTAGCACTATCTGTTAATTCAACAGATGACATAGCGAAGATATATTCTGGGTCAGGTGGTTCTGTGAATACTCATCTGGCTTTCTATACCGCCGCAAGTGGAGCTGAATCAGAAGCGATGAGGATAACAAGTGGAGGAAATGTTTTAATTGGTGGTAATGAAGCAGATGTTAATGAATATGAGTTACAGATAGTCAGAGATGAGACTACAGGCAACGGACAGACACAGATGGCGATGACTTCTTATTCAGCAACCTCAACAGATACTAATAGCCTAGTTCTAAGGAAATCAGCTCATAACACAATCGGCAATAAAGCCGCAACTGGCGATGGGGAATGGTTAGGTGCATATAACTGGTATGGTACAGGATATTATGATAGCAACTTAACTTTCACATTGGGTGCTTATATTCAAGGTAAGCAGAATGGAGCATTGGATGGTACGACAGTTTCAAAAGTTCCAACAGATATGATATTTTCGACTAGTACGACAGGCTCAAATCATGAGTCGATGAGACTGACAAAAGACAGGCAATTATTGGTAGGTGGATATGATGAGCCACTAATGGCATCTTCGACTCAATCAGCAGTTGAAGTAACCAATTATACTGCCAACCAACATCCAAGAATGGTATTGAATGCTTTTGGAACTACTGATTCTACAAGAGGATATATTAATTTTACGAAATCAGCAAGCGATACAATAGGGACTATGGCTCAAACTAGTGCCTCTGAGGCTCTGGGGAATATTACATTTTCAGGAGTAAATGCAGATAATTCTTACAAATATTCATCAAGAATTATAGCAAGTGCCGTAGGTACTGGTGCATCAGGTCAAAACATACCGGGCAGTTTACAATTTGAATGTTATGATACAGGTGGGGCGCATACTGCCCAATTATTTCTAAACACTAACGGCAGGGTAGGGATACTCACATCTGCTCCCGGTAATATTTTTGATATAAATTCAGGTAGTGGGAATATGATTGCTGATGGTTATGATACTCATTCTCTATCAGTTTATAAAGAAGATATCATAACAAGTACAGAAAGTTATTTGAACAAACTCAAGTTAACTCCAGTTAAAAAGTGGAAGAAAAAGCCATTTGTAAATGCTTCTGATATTAAAAGAGCTACTATAGAACAATTTGGAAAAGATGCTTGGGAAGAATATTTCCCACAAGAAAACTCCCATAGAAATAAAGGGTTAGAAAAGATGCCTGATGGCGAAATGAAAAACTGGATTGATTCTTGGCGAGAGCAAAAAAGAGTAGAAATGAGACAGGAAGAAGAATGGCAACGACCTCATTTGGGTTTGGTTGCAGACGGAGAAGATACAACTAAATATTTGCCTGAAGTAATTAGCAAAGATTCTAAAGGAAATCCTCAAGGAATAAAAACTATGGAGTACATAGCTATGTTACATTCAGCAATAATAGAACTTTCAGATAAAATAGATAAATTAGACAAGGAGGATTAGAATGGCTGATACAACCATAACAATTACAATACCAGAGGCTCAATTCACCACTTTGCAAAAAGCAATGAGTACACAGATGATAGAAGGGTTAAGTGAATCTGACGTAACTCCTGATTATGTGAAGAACGCATTGACTTCATACCTGAAGAATATTGTAGTGGGCTATGATAAAAGAGCTAATGCTACAGTCAATTATTCATCATTCTCTCCAAGCTAATGAACAACACAGATAAGCAGATTCTTCTTAACGAGATAAGGGATTCTAGGAGAGACATGAGGACGATTAGGGAAAAACTCAGTGCATTAGAGATTGCCATATGGGCAAATATCTTTTTTTCGTTTGTGATATTATTGGCAATAGCAATACTTATCATAAATGGGAGCAATAATGGATAAACAACCTTTGCAGATAACTGAAGAAGATTTAGGCAAATTATGGCAGATTAATCCTCTGGCATCAGAGCAGATGCAGAAAATAATGCTTGCTAGGCAGAACGAAGAACTTCAGAAAAAAATAGATGAACTAGAGAAACAAAAAGAGGAATGAATTGGCTAAAGCAGACATTAAGATACTGGTTGACTGGAACAATGATGGTAATTACTCCAACGCTAATTCTGATATAACATCAGATGCAATAGATGTTGCATGGGATAGAGGCAGGGATTACGCAAGCCAACTATCAGGTAATTCCAAATCAGGCAAACTGTCTGCAACTTTGTACAACACTTCAGGAAAGTATTCTCCAAATAACACTTCATCTCCTATCACTGGCAAAATAGAGCCGGGTCTGAGAATCAAGGTGTTGGGTGGTTCAGCAAGTGCTTTTCCATACACCTTTCCAATAATATTCACTGACACCAATCCCTTGTGGACTGGATACTTGCAGGAAATTAGACCAGAGCCGTCCTCTAAGGGTGCAAAGAGAGCAAAGCTAGTGGCTTTTGGTGTTCTAGGGTACTTGAATGATTTTCGCATTAACTTAGCCACCCAGACGAGTGTGAGGACTGATGTTGCAGTTGGAGCTATACTTGATGATGCAGGGCTTTCTGCTGATGACAGGACTTTAGCTACTGGTTTAACTACATTCAGTCGATTCTGGGTGGATGGCATGAAAACTATTAACGCTTTGAGAGTTCCAGAGGAAACAGAAGGTGGGTTTATCAAGGAAAGCAAAGATGCGAAAGTCGTGTTTGAATCAAGGCATACTAGGCTTTCAGGAGACTATCTGACAAGTCAGGCTACATTCTCAGATGCTAGTGGAACAACGCTATCATATAAACAGATTGAGCAAGTAGACCCATTGTCCACAATCATCAATCATGCAGAAGCTACGACAAGAACATATACAGTAGCAGGCAGTGCTACAGTTCTCTGGACACTAGGCGAGACAGGTGCTGAAAGCCCTGAAATAGCCCCCGGTGAGTCTAGGACATTTGAAGCAAGATATCCCAATCCAGATTCTGGCAATAATGCAGTTGAAGTGAACGCATGGACAACTCCTGCGAGTAGCACAGACTATACTGCCAATTCTGCTTCAGGAGGTGGGGGTACTGACCTAACTTCATCATTAGGGGTAGCCAACACAAAGATTGCACAAAGAATGATTATAACTATTACAAATAACCATGCTTCTACAAACGCCTTTCTAACCAAGCTACAGGCTAGAGGAACAGCAGTTACGCAGAAACAGGCAACAGTCAGAAGCATAGATGCTACATCACAGGCAAAATATGGAGAAAGAAAGTTTGTAGCAGAAACAGAATTTATCCCTAACACCACAGAAGCTCAGAGGTGGTGTGAATTTCAATTAGCTATCTATGCTACACCAGTGAACATTTTAAAAATGAGCTATGTGGCAAGTCTGTCAACAGCAATGTTAAATCAAGCTCTTACAAGAGATATATCAGACAGGATAACTATAACAGCTACAAATGATAGTGAATTGGGAATAAATGCAGATTTCTTTATAGAATCTGAAAGACATTCAGTGAATGGGAATGCTCACCTTGTATCATACAGCTTAAGTCCTGCTTCTGGAGGATATAGTCAGTTCTGGATATTAGGAGTGAGCAAACTCAATGAAAATACAGTACCTGCATACTAGGAGAAGAAAATGGCTTGGACTGCACCAAAAACATGGGCAATAGAATTAGTAGATGCTAGTCAGATGAATGCACAGCTAAAGGACAATCTGACTGTATTATCGACTCATACCCACACAGGAGCCGCAGGCTTTGGAAGCAGTTCTTTGGCTGTCAGTGTATTGTCATCATCAAGTCAGACAATCTGGTCTTTTGTAGACCAAGAAGCGAATCCTAGCACCAATGGGCATCTACAAAGGAACTCAAACGACTTATTCTATTATAATGGTTCAGCAGTATTAAATCTTACAGCAGGCGACCAAGGTGCTTCAATCGCAAGCATGCGAAGTCTTGGCACGACAGCAGTTAAAGCCGCCGCAGGAAATCACACGCACGATTAGGAGAATATTATGGCATGGACAGCACCCAGAACTTGGGCAGATGATGAACTAGTAACAACAGCATATATGAATGCTCAAATCAGGGATAATATGCTTGCTCTTTCTACACATACTCATGGAGGTTCAGCAGGAGATGGTTCTGCAACTCTGGCGAGTGGAATTTCCTTTTCTGGTCTAGCAACTGTTACATTTGCAGACCAGAGTGGTAATCCTTCTGTGGCAGGCAGATTGCAGAGAAATGGAAGCTCTCTTGCATATTACAATGGCTCAGCAGTTGTAGGGCTAGGTACAGCAGATGCTTCAGCAGGAACAGCTTCTCTGAGAACTCTTGGAACTTCATCTACATCAGCCGCCGCAGGGAATCATACCCATACACCAAATACACCATCAACATCAGCTTTGACTGGTTCAGATATCGTAGATAGTGCAGTGGCTATTTCAGGTCATTATAAATCGTATTCTTCAGGAGCGACATTAGATGGAACATCCAAAACAGTAACACCTACTTTGACTGCAAATCTTGTGATAGTTTCATGCTTTGCTTATGTGCAGAGTGCGGCTGATTTGGGAAAGATAAGTATCAAAGAGACTGTAAGTGCTTCTGAATCAAATGTACAGACAGGATTAACAACTAGATTCTATCAGCGTATAACAGACTCAACTATTGGTGGAACATTTGGAGCAGATTTAATTGAACGCTCAGACAGGTCAGTTGCCACCTATACATACCATTTAGAGGCAAATGATACAGTAACCATTTATGGAGCATATCTGGTGGCAACAGTAGTAGAGGCATAAATGGCAGACGAAAAGAAAACAGAGGATAAAAGTTC
>Ga0098061_1001709_pt1 | contig 10594 bp, 25 predicted proteins | sample 22_taG_FD_92579 | JGI IMG/M metagenome (GOLD analysis project Ga0098061, IMG submission 92579) | Marine viral communities from the Subarctic Pacific Ocean - 22_ETSP_OMZ_AT15343 metaG | ecosystem: Environmental > Aquatic > Marine > Oceanic | place: Subarctic Pacific Ocean | collected 2015-01-20 | reverse complement strand
AAGCCGACAACGCCTCCATCGCCCTAAGCTATAAACGCGCTGGGACAGGGATGGTAAGACATTTTACGCGACTGCGCTTGCAATACAGCGCGATCACACTACTGGTGGCGCGGTAGCAACTCAATCAATTTTGAATGGTTCAGACTGTTACTAAGATACAGCGTCAGTACTAATCTTCCTGATTTGTTATTAGGTGTACGTGGACATTGACCGCCATTCAAATCAATTTTCTCTCTCGACGGAGAGAGATCGGTGTGACGGAATAACCCCTCCCAAAGGGGTAACGTAGCGACTGCGAGAAGTACAGAGACCAATCGGTTGAGAAAAATCGCGGGTGAGTCCGAAGTAAGTAGATCTGAAACATTTGTTTTCTGGGTACTGAAAAGGTGCGGGTACACAAATACTCCCGCCACCATTTTATTTTAATATGAAGTTTAAAGATAGTGATGGTTTTATTTATTTTAGAAAAGAAGAAGTGAAGACGAAACATTTACAGAAGAAGGCCGAGAAGAAGAAGGTCACGCGAAGAGTTAAGCATGATAAGATTGTCATGCGGGATCATGTTCGGGATCAACTGAGGAGGGACGTTGAGTATCAAATTAAATCTCTTCGGCAAAGAAACGCAAAAAACTGTGATGTCGTTGCGTTTATCAATAAGAAGTTCGCGCAAATACGCCAAGTAATTTCGGAATAATCTTCCTGATGCAAGGAACTAAGGTACGAAAGGCCCTCGCTTCGGCGGGGGTTTTTTGTCGCGGGGTAGCCAAGTGGTAAGGCGGGAGTCTGCAAAACTCTTATCGGCGGTTCGATTCCGCCCCTCGCGTCCATTTTTTTGACGAAAATGCGGGGCAGCCCCGATTGAGACTCGGTCTCAACAAGGTCCATCGTTATAATTTTCAAAAAAAACAATAAACTATAAATTGCTTATTTGTTATTAAAGGCTTTCTTATTTGTAAATTGCTTATTTCTTATTTTATTATTTCCTATTTACTTATTTATAAAATACTTATTTCCTTATTTGATGTTTATATATTTAACCTTTATATATTTCGCTTTTTCTTATTTCGCTTTTATTACTTTCCTAATTACGAAAAAACCCTCCCCCGAATTAACGAGGGAGGGAGAAACATGAAAAAAGCAAGACGAACGCAAAGTCCCGCTAATTATATATTATCTCTTTGAGAGTATTTCTCTAGTTTCTTTGATATACTTTTGCCCTAGAGTAGTAACTGACCTACCCTCTGGATTGATTTCAATGAGATTCATCTTCTGAAGATACATCTCAAAGTCGCGTTGCAAGCAAGCCTTACTCAAACCAATCTTCGCAGACAGTTTAGTGAGTCTGGTCGCTTTTTCTTCACTTAAAACCTGCATGATTCTGTACTCTATGCGGTTTAAGCCTAACGGAAGAATATCTAATTCAGCAGAGAATATGTGCCAATCCCTGATATTAAAGACTTTCTTCTTTGTAGTGGCGCAATAGCTCATTATCTTCATGCTTACCTTTTGCGCTGCCCTAGCATTGCCCCGCAAGGTTTCCGACATTCTAGCTAAAACATCACCCTTAAAGTTAATGCTAGGAAGATTGAGTTTCACTATCTCCGACAGTTCATCAACGGAGTAGTCCTCCAAGTCAACCCTGTCCAACCTATCCATCAGCGCATGAAATACATCCTGCGCTTCAGTTGTTGCGAAAAGGAAAGTCAATTTCCTAAAATCACATTCAAATGAATAATCATCATAGAAAAACTCTGTTCTATGATCTTTGTTTGGATTAAGCATTGTAAGTAATGCCATAGTTACATCTTTCGGTAACTCACTACATTCATCAAATAATATAGTCGCATCACAATCAGTTAAATGCGGCACTACGATTTGAGTGAAGAATTGATTAAGATTTTTAATTGTCGAACAATTTATCTCAATCCACTTTTTCGGTTTGCTACCGACTTTTAAGTTCTTCGCAAATGTTTTCGCGAGGAATGTTTTGCCCGTCCCTTTGGGCGCGACGAATATCAAATGGGGAACGATGCTAGTCGCAGCATATCCTTTAATGAAAAAAGATAGTTTGCGTCGAGCGGCATCCTGACCAATGACATCGGGGAAGTAGTTATTTTTTTTTGTAGCCATAATAAAAAGAATTTTTATCTACCAATCGTTGTCTACTTTTAATGCTACTATATCAGTATCTTTTTCTTTTAACTCTGACACAATGGGTAGCTTGTTGCCTTTGCCCTGTCCATCATGCCCCTCTGTAATCATCCCCAATGCCGATAAGAACCTCTTACTGACATGGATGATTGCATCTTCTTTTAATATCTTATTGAGCGTCCCTAGCGGGACTCCCAAGAATGATGTTGCCCTTGTTGGGCGACCAGTTTTGCCAGCCATCAAAATAGTATAGTGGACGCTTTCAGAAAGGTCAATACCTTTTTTAGTTTTTTTATCTACTTTTTATTCTTTTTATTCAAAGCGATTATCGTCAAGATAACTGCTATCACCAGAGAAAGAATTGCTTGAGTTGGGTCATCAGGGTACATGGCGGATACTCTTTACACTTAAAGCTATCTTTTATGATCTTTTTCTTCACGATTATCGGTTAGTTAATTTTGAGGAAAGTATAAGTATGTAGATCTATCAACGAGTTGGTATATTTACATAGATACCACTCATATTTAGATGTTTGGCGTTAGTAAATAGCTCTATATTTAATTAAACTACATTAGTAAATAGCTAATTAAATTAAAGAAATCTAAATCTAATTAAATGAAGTCAAATGAAGTTAAATGGACTATGACTATAATCCACTTAAAGGGAATAAAAAGATTTTTTAGTATGTTTATTTGGAGAAATATAAGTATGGTAGATAGATTACCATAATTAAAATTCTTTTTAGGATATATTCTCTATATGTTTTATGTATAAGGTTCTAATCATCATCGTCCTCTAAACCACAATGGAAATAGGTAAAATACATCCAAGCGGTAAGTGCTATAAATATGAGTGCTATCATGGTAATGGTTCATATAAAGAGGTAAATAAACTATAAATCTATGTATAAATTAAAAAGCGGCGAAATCTATATCTAATAAGACGCTTTCTAATATACAAAAAGATTCTAGCCCAAAACCTCCACTATCCCTGTCTTTTGTCCCAAATCGGTTCGTCCTGCACCTAGAACCAGTTTGCCGAATGTGATTTCGTATGCCCTGCATACTCGCGTTTCATCGTCGGTTGTGGACAAGCAATCAATCAATTCTTGTCTAATCTCACTTACCTTCATCTTTCTTGTTTTTCTTTTCGTCTGTTTTTCTGTCATAGGAACCTTTCCCTTTTTTGGGTTTATGGACTCTTTCTCCAGTATTAAACTTGACGCTAAACCTTGGCTTCTTCACTTGCCTATTTCCCTGTCCCAAGGGTTGATGGCAATAGTTACTCTTTTGCCCCCTTGTGGGGTAGCCACAATTGGCATGACAAAGTGTGGGCAGCTACTATCGAGAATGGCAACGCGATTATACTTCCAAGGAATTTTAATCCAATTAGCAGAATCATCCAAGTCTATGAGTCCTCCCCTATATTCTCTGTCATGCTCTAACCCTCTCGTATTTATCATCAACTCCCCTCCATTCAGACCTTCTTTCGGCCCAATGTAGAAAGCAGTTGCGTGTATAGGTAGCCGCAATTCACCTCTCTGACTATATGCGACTTCATCCTTGTCCAGATGGTAATTTAACCCTCCAATGCCTCCAGCGAGCGATTTGACCTGACTATCGTTAGGCAGATTGTTGTTCCAACTCTCAAATCCTATGAGTTCACCCCTTTCATCCTTGTCTTTTAGCAGAGCATACAGTTTGTCCATCCAAACCTTCTGAATACACTTGCGAAGCAAATTGTCTACCTCACTTCTTTCAGGACTATACTCTAAATCGTCCATTCGTATGAAATTAGGAGGCTCAACTGGTATGCTGACATTCTCATTCACCAAAAGATCATATAATCTGTCGATAACAGTCGTATCGTCAAAAACATCATCTATTATAATAAAAGGCCCAACGCTCATAATTGTTCTTTCTCCTTCTTAATCTTCACTTTAATCTTCATAATAATCTATAAATTCCTCAATCAAATCTATCTCCCCTTCCTCCAAAGCAATCGAAACTCTAAAAAGGACTAGACTGCCAATGGTCGCCTCGTCTGTCGAAAAATCATCTTTTCCTAGCTTTTTGAATATGCTCAACCAAGATTTCCTAATTTCGAGATACTTCTCAAGAAAATCGGACGAAACGACATAAACGAATATATGGTCTAATGCTTCAATTTTAAGATTTTTTATTCTTTTTTCGATCAGTCTTTTCAGACTTTTTATCTAGCCTCGCCATGACCTCATCGGCGGCAAGCCTCCATCTTCTTTGGGTTTTTTCGGGAGCATCTGTCAACTTAAATGATTTTTTAAGTATGCTTTGGACTTCCGAAACCTTTTTAGCGTTTTTGATTTTTTCTCTTATACCCATGATTTTACTTAATAAAATAGTTTTTCTCTACCTAACTTGTTCTCTAATTGACATGGGTCAAAATCAAATAACAGTCAGAGTAAACAACACAAAAAATATAGCCGCGCCTAGTATCAAATGGAATGTTCTTCTCATGCGATTTTAATTATAGCGTAAATACCAGCAACAATAACGAGAATGATGATTAACATATCCACAATCTTCTTCCAATCATATACCCTCTTTATGTCTCCATTCTCCATTGCCTTGTCAAAAAGTTCTTTCGCGGCCTCCTTTGAGACTCTCATTTCCTCTACAATTTCTTCTATGATCTCTTTTTTGCTTTTCACTTTAATTAAATTTTACAATCGCTAAATGAACCTTTTTAGGAGGCTCAATAAAACCTTCTTTCCTTAAATAATTCACAATCCCGTCCATTTGGTTTTTGGACGGGGGAGATTCTCCTTCTTCTAATCTTATATGAAGTTCGTACTGGTTGTAGAAATCATATAAAAAGACTAAATATCCCGAAATAGTTATGGTTCTTTTAGCCATTGGAAAAATACTTAACAAAATGATATCCCGCTATAATCGCAAAAGCCAAAGAGATAAGTATAATTACTGTCGAAGTCACTTTACTCCTGTTTGCCTCATCGCTTTAGTTTTAATTTCAGAAAGCGTATCCTTCACCATTGTCCTCCCCCATCGGGTAGTGATAATGGTATGACCTTGGCCTGTTATCCCATCGCGCCCATCGCTTTCGATTGACACAACCGTATCAAGATTGAACAACATATCTTCATTTGTTTCCGAATTAGTTAATACAATTAAATGTGCCATCTATTTTTTTAAGTCATAACCTCCAAAAGCGTTTATCTTGGTTCCTTCATATTTTATGAGTTGATTAACGATCTTGCCTCCCATCTCTTTTACTGATGATTCATGGATAATGTTTTTTTTCCAGCATCTATACATCAGCGCATCTGCCTTGTCTAATCCAAGTTTTACCTTTTCTATATTCTTCTTCGTAATTCTCATGTTAATGGTATTTAGTCCCGTTTAGCGGCAATATGGATACTCGTCTGACCCATCAGCGGCGATATGCCTCCATCGTTCCTCGTCATGCGGAGTTTTCAAATCCTTCTCCATGCTTTGCGGAAAGTAAATTGTTGTCACTCCATTCGTATCTGCAAAATAAACGCTTCGATAAACGATTTCCCTCTCGCTAACACAACCAGAGAACAGTAGCGGAATAAAAAGAATTTTTAGTAAAGTTTTTTTCATGTCTTTTAATCGAATAGAGAACCAGTATCGCTTTGGTGTTCTAGGCTTGATCTAGCGGCAATTCTCTTGGCTACATCATAACCATAAATCTTATCATAAATTTCTTCGACAGACTCCAATACAAAAAAGGACTTACCTTTAGTAATTACTTCTGAATAGATTTTCGGGTATCCTTGTTTATCTGTTTGGACTCCCCCTCCAAATTTCTGACCATACCTTTCCTCAATGCCCAACATTCTTTCGGTATTGACCATTACCCTGCATTGCTGACCATTTTTGTCTGTCAAGCCTGTTAGTTTTATGTATTTTTGAGTTACCTTCATTTTATCCAATAGTTACTAATGTATGCACGAAATGTGGAGTGAAATCACCAACGAAAGCACCAACCACATTAAATTCCATATACTCATGCGCTTCGCACATACTCATCTTATCCCTTTTCACCAGAACATCCAAGCACTTATTGTAGTCATAAACCACACAAAAGCCTGACGCATCATATCCAATTATAGCGTCATCAAATCCATCAGCAAATAAAGCCTGTTCATTTATATCACCAATAAAACTCCGCGCACTTGTGGTATCGACATAATGCGGAAACTGATTTGCGATAACTTTTCTGACTTGCGCCATGTTTTGTTCTATATGTCTTGTTTTAAGCCCCATGATGTTTTGCTCGTATCCTTTCTAGTTTATAGTCCATGTATATGCTCGTCCTGTCTGTAAGAGTTGCCCACTTATCCTTTGCCTCCTTCTGGTTTTCGGCCCAAAAATACATATAGTTCCATTCTCTATTGCTGTTCTTTGGCCGACTCATCGCCGCGAACTGTTTTAGTTTTTTTCTTTTGTTATCAGTCATCGTGAACATCGTCCCAATTATTCACAACATCCAATAAGATAGATGCTGCCTCGTCATACATTTCAGCATTAGCCTTCATTCTCGCTTTGTCCCTTTTGCTCCTTTTCTTGCATACTCTTTTCTTTGATTCTGCCTCCAGCATATTCGCGTAATGGCGAGCAGCAGTTTGAGCATTGTTTAATCCTTCCCATGTTGTCATAGTAACTCGCTTCTAATATCATCTAACATACCACTAATTAGGTTAATCTTGTCTCGCATCTCCAGAACATCTAGCCCTCTTTGTCTACTTTTCTTTAACATCTTTCGTAAAACATTTTTAGCGTGATGCTCGTTCATGTCTCCGACTGCAATTACTTCTCCATCATCTTGCTTCCAGTATTGTTCTTCTGTCATCGTGCTAATAATATAATTTCATTCAAAGTTGTTAAAGCCACATACCATAGGAGAGCAAGAACCGATAAGCATAAACAAGCAATAATTCCTTTCCATCTCTTTTTCACAAAAGTTCTTTTGGGATGTTTAAGTTAATTTCTGGCACATTTTTAATCAACCACTCTCGCCTTTCATCGTAATCCTTTCTCATTAAGAAAGCCATTAGCACTTTTTTGGCCGCTGCATTAGGTACATTCACAATGACTTCGCTTTCCTCTTGGCTCTTGAAGTCCCAATAAATAGGCAGTTTAATCTTCATTGAATTCTCCAATCATGCGTCTGGTATATGCTCTATGCTTTTTTTTGTTGTAGCATTTTTTACAGAGAATTTCTTTGGTTTTTTTTATCTTGTGCCAGTAGCCTTGGAGTTCTTTTGCATCTTCTCTCATCCAAAACTCGTTACATTCATCACCGTCACAATAGACCATCCAGTATCGGTTAGTTTCTTCTCGGTAGATCATTCTTTAATAATTTCAACATTGTCAAATGGCAGGATGGGTATAGGAGTTTCACCGTAAATGTTTTGATAATGTTCGACCACTTCCGCATCGGGAATGTTTTTCCAACCTATACAACCTTCCCAAAGCATCTCCCTCAAATCCCTATCTTTTAATCCTTCCCATTCGGACTCATGCAGGGTTTCACGCATGGCATCAATATCATCTTTCGGAAAATTACTTGCGCTTTTTATCTTCATAATTGTTCAATGCCTCTGTTATGACCTTGGCCAATTCCATTGACCTTTTATATTCTTTCTTCTCGTACCCCTCCCCTACTAAAATAGATTCTGGTTGAACATTGGAGGATACCCAAATCTCATTGCCTTGTTTTCTTTGTTCAATTATCCAAATCATGCTTCTGCTCGTTTAGACTTTGATATTCTTTTGAGAATGTCGTCCATATATGTCTCCCTGCTCGCCAAAAGCCCATCCTTTTTCATTCTTCTAATAATAAGTCTAGCCTCTTTGAGTTCCATCTCCCTTGTCCAAGACATTTTTCTTTTCTTTGCCTTCTTTACTGCCTTTTCCAATGCCTCTTTCATTCCCCCTTTGCTTGGATTAGTATAGGTCGAAAAACCTACTTTTATGGGAAGTGAATTTATCTTTTTAGCCGTTGCCCATTCTAGGGCTGGATACGCTTGGCCTTTTACAAAAGGGCTATCAGCAACTTTCAAGTTTCCCTTGGAATCCTCAATCACTCTTTCGACCGTTTCTTTGTCCAGCATACGATTGCAATTATGCTTGGGGTTAAAATTAGAACCATATAAACATTCCTTCCAGTTGTCATCGACAGTCACGCATTGATGCGCTTCCACTCCAACGAGAACCTTTCCAACGCTTCCCTCATGTCTCAATCCATCGGTTCTCAAATGTTGAAACCATCTTCCCGCTATGGATACTGCTTCTGATCGCCCCTTGCAAGTGACCAATTTCTCCCATACAAATTCTCCATCTATATTTCTGGTTGTTGCGGTTTTGGGAGAAGGATGAGGTGCATCCAATTTAATTCTAATAGAATAAGTCCTGACTCTGTTTGTGCTTGCCGCTTCCCCTTCTCCTAGAGGTTGGCTTGGCAGTTGAATATGTCTTGCTGTATGTTTCATGCTTCTAATACTTTGCTCCAATAGCGTGAGTTCTTACGGTTCTGGTTCTTGTCCCAATACAAGCATCGTGCCATGTATGGTGCTAATCCTCTCTGCTCGCTACGCTCAATCCAATCCGCTTCAATAGTCTCATACTTTTTAGCGTCCTTGGTCTGATTCAATCCATAGATTTGAAACAAATGAGTGTCCATACAAACAACCTTTGCTTCTGTCGGATAAAGCATCTCTATTGCGAAGGAAGTTTTCGCCTTACCCAAACCAAGAATCTTCTTGGCAAGCCTATCACGCCACTCAATCCAACCTTCACCAGAATTACGAGAGAGATAGTCAGAAGGAGAGTTCCAAAAAGTATCATTAAAAAGACCGATATAATTAGTACGGTTGTTTTGCATTCCTACTCTTGTAGCTTCGATAGCATTAAATAGCTTATCAGCATCATAATTCCAAAGCTGGAGTTGCTCTCCCTTTTCAAGTGTCCATTTGTTGAATTGTTTGATTGCATTGTATCCTTTGCAGTTATTCTTCCAAGTTGTGTGGACTGACATAAAGGCAAATAAGTATCGCTTAAAGGCGGCAACATCTGTTTGTGGTTTTAGCTCGGCCCAATAATTGTTATAGGATTCGATTTCTTTATCTTTAATTAGGCTAAAAAAACTTTTTACTCTTGTGCTGTCCATGTCTTTTAAGTTTTATTCTGAAATAATTTCCATGTTGTAGACTTTGTATCTTTTGTCAATCTTTACAATGACATAATCGTGATATTCGGCAAACTCTTTTTGATATACTGATGCTTCTTTAAGGGTTTCAAAACTGGCATCGGGTATATCTACATTAGCGTCAATTACATAATACTTGTGGGCTACATTTTGATAATGTTCGTTAGGCTCAAGTGGGGGATAGTCCCATGTATGTGTGCAACTGCATAACATGATGAGCAATAGGCTCATTAACATTGCCCACAATGAGCTACCTACCTTGACCTCTGTACGGTTTGACATAATTTTTGCTATTCTTATTCCAAGAGTTTTTGTTTTTTGCGTGAACCCCTTTTCGGCCTTTGCTTTTCGCGCCGAATGTAATTTTGTTTGAGCTTTTAGTCTTTACCATTTTCTACATCTTTCAAAACTTGTTTTATCACTCCATCCAAATCTTCAGACTTCTTCTTTTCAGTCTTAATCATTTTTTTGACTTGAAGCAATGCCCGTTTCTCCTGTTTTTTGATATGCGGAGTTCTCATGCGTCCTACCCAAATGTTTTTCATGCGACTGCGAGTGTTTTGCTGTTTGAATTGATTGAGTTAAGGATGCTTGTTTCTCTCGTTTCGTCTACAACTATGTTAATGTAACGAAGAATGTCTGCCATCTGGTATTCTGTCATATCTTTGGGGCTATTTCCATTCCATGAGTATCCATATTCACCATGTTTGTTTGAGTGGGGCATCGTCACTATCAATTTGGATGATGGGTGCATTCTGTTGCTCCATCGAGACTTATGCGCTTTGCCGTAGAAATAAGCAGAAGCAATCCTAGATTTTATGCTATGAAACCTTACGGTGATGGCATCGCAGGGAAAAGCATCGGTAGTTGTTTTGGGGATAATCTGACCCTGAAAAATGTTTGGATTGCTAGTAACCAAACTGTTCCTTTCCCATCTTACTCTTTTCGCTATTTCTTCAAATGTCAAAGTGGAACCATTTAGATACCGTTTATTCATGTCATTCATAATAAAAAGATTTTTTAGTGATTTTTGATGTTCGTGTTTTAAGTGATTATCGGAGACTTACATTAGGATAACTACAAACCTAAATGCTCCGATAATCGTGCTATGACTACACACTCACCTAACGATTATGAGTTTATGAACCATTTTGAAAGGACAAAAAATGATTCAACCGTTAGACGAGAATTTTCCTCCAGAGTCGCGTTT
>Ga0098061_1001707_pt1 | contig 10600 bp, 18 predicted proteins | sample 22_taG_FD_92579 | JGI IMG/M metagenome (GOLD analysis project Ga0098061, IMG submission 92579) | Marine viral communities from the Subarctic Pacific Ocean - 22_ETSP_OMZ_AT15343 metaG | ecosystem: Environmental > Aquatic > Marine > Oceanic | place: Subarctic Pacific Ocean | collected 2015-01-20 | reverse complement strand
ATTGTTTAGTGACTTTAGGTCAGTACAATGGCAGAGAGATTCTAATAGAATGTCAAGTGGGTTTGGATTAATGAATGACCACTTAATGGATTTCTATAGAAATGTAATGAGACTAGCTGGTAAAGAAGGGCAGTTTGATTCTTATCTAGAGAAGATGAGTGTAATGGATGCTGAGATGATGGGTAATAGTATAATAGACCCAATGAAATACTTATCATTAAGACAAAATATTGATGCTGAAGTAAGAGAAATTGCTGGTGATATATTTACAGGTGGAAGGTTAAAGAAAGAATTAAGCAAAGGTAATCCTATTGCTGAGAACATATTGAATAGTCATGTTTATAACTTAATGGGAGGTAGCAAATATTATGAAAGAGGTGTATCTTTAGAAAGAACTCCTCAACTTAATATGGAAAAGTTAAGAGAATTAAAAGATATGCATGAATCAATGAGAGAAATCAAGAATAATTTGAATCCAAATGTGTCTGAATCTAAGGCAGAGTTTGAAGAAATTCTTAATTGTTAAAGAGGTATAATATTGGCTACTAACTGCGGTCTTCTATCAAAAAATTTCAGAGCTTTAACATCTGGCATTCAACTTTGGGTTGATTCAGAGAGAACAAAGAAAATATTTAATGACCCTCATGAAGCTGCTATGAAACTCATTAAGACAAATTTTAATATGGAACTAAAACATTTAAGATATGTTGGTGACTTAACTGAAGGTCAAGTAAAGTCTTATTTAGCAAGGTTATCTGAGTTAACTACTAAAGTTAAAGGAGAGAAATTAGATACTAATTTTGCTCAGTTCTTTTATCAAAGCTCTCACTATGGCCCCAAAGACCCTGTTGTTGGTAATCTTTTGAATGATATGCAATCATCACAATTCAAATTCCATGCAAATGAAGTACAAGATAGAACTTTAGTTAAGTCTATTCATTCTGATTTAAGACAAGAAGCTTTAGATAGAGGTTTTGAAAAATCTGGTGTATCAAGAGCTGAAAGAGAATCATCTAAATTAGATGAACAGTGGATACAATCCATGGCTGATTATAAAACTGCTGAAAAGAATAATGATATGGAAGGCAGGAGAGCAGCTAACCAAAGGATGTTAGATATAAAAAAGCAGATTGATAGTCTTACTCAAAAAACTCATCTACAAGTATATGATGATATGATTAATATAATAGAGATAGGAACGAGAGATGCTCTTAAAGAAAAATTTAGTCAACTAAAAAAGGAAGCTTATACAACTACTAAGAAAGGTAAGCAAAAGGTTCTTAATAAGAATAAAGCAAAATTACTGGGTGATATAGTAAAAGGAGACAAGACATTAAAGTTAGATAGTAATGATATTGCTACATATCTTAAAATGCCAGACGGCTCTCCTTTATCTTCACATCCTAATATGATAAGTGCCATTACATCTTATACTCAGCTTATGGATAGAATGTATTACACACTTAGAAATGGTGTTAATAAAAGAATAGACTCAGTTATTGATAGGATGAAATACACTGGTAAGCTAGACCCAAATGATGAAGCTGCTTTAAGAGATATAAAAGAATCAATGAGAAAGAAATATTCTCCAGATTATGAAGAAGGATTCTTCCCTCATTATGTTAGAGATTTAAATGCTCCCTTTATGAATAAGTTAATGCAAAGTTTTGATGACTTACAGTTAGCATCTAATAATCATGGTAAAGAAAAGGGTAAATCTATTAGAGAAATCGTTAAAGATATGAGCTTTTGGATTGATGGTCATGCTAAACCTCAAGTAAAAGATAGAGCAACAGCTAAATTTGGGTATGATTATAGTAGAAACTTCTTTAATTCAGTAGATAATTATGTTGGTGATATAAATAGATTTAACTATATATCTTTTATGGATAGTTATATGCTTGATGGTCTTACATCTGTTGAACGTATATATAAATCAGATGGAGCAGCTAAAGGATACGCTCAAAACTTAGTAGATTATATATCTGATATGCATAGGGCAACAAATGGCGACCCTAATATTAGTCCTAAGACAAGAGCATGGATGAGAAGTGTACTAGGATTTGAATTTATTTCAAAGTTAGGTATCAATCCAAGAGCAGCTGCTAGGAACTGGTTTCAGAGACTATTAGATTATGTTACTTGGGGGCCTGTGCAAGTAAAAAATTCTAAAGATTATTTAAAAACTATAACATTAGGAAAATCTGGAGATGTACAGGGAGAAAATTATATTGATAATGTATTAAAGAAGAATGGATTATTGTTTGAAGAAGTATCTCCTGAATTTTTAGAGAGTCAATTAAAAGCTCCAGCTTCTGCTTTTAAAATTATTGAATGGAATGATGGTGCAGGTAAATTTGAAGCTGTAAAGAAATCAAGGATTGAAAAGATTGCAGATGGTATATCTACTGTAGCTGGTAAATCATCTTGGCTTCATAGGAAAGCTGAGAACTCTAATAGAAAACATACATTTAGAGTTGGATATGCTCAGTTACATAAGTCTTTAAACACATCAGAGTATAGAGCAAAGTTAGCTGAAGAAGGAAAGTCAGAAGCACAAGCTGACGCTGCTATTAGAAAAGCTGCTGAGAACTATGCAATAAGAATGGTTGTAATGAATCATTTTGATTATTCTGATTATGCAAAGTCTAAAGCTTTAAGAAGTAAACCCGGTAGATTCTTTGGACAATTCCAACACTATACTTTTGAGTTCTTTGAAAGAAATCAGAAAATACTTAGGGAATCTAAGTATGATATTTTAGCAGGTAAGTTAATGCCGGGCAAAGATGCTCAAGGATTAGCTCAAGCATATAGAATGTCTGTAGCTTACTTCTTAGCACCTGTCCTTGCATCTATCTACACTGGTGTAGACTGGAGTAACGTAATAGAACATGACACTGCACAAAGGTTAAAGCAGTGGTCTACTTTGATGCTCGGAGATGAAGAACAAGTGCAAGAAGCATTTTATGGTAAGGGGCCACTCATATCTACCTTTGGAGGCCCAATCACATCAGATATACTTGAGATAGGTCAGATGTTAGATTTAGTAGATTTAGATGAACCAAGTTTATTAACTCTTATAACTGGTCTAGAACAATATGACCCATACTCACAATCAAGTGATGTAACTAAAAAGATTCGTATCTTAAATACATTTGCTGGTAGAGCGTGGGAAAGACACATCCCTCAACTACAAAAAGGTAGAGTAGGATGGGCAATTCAACAAGAGCTTGGTTTATATCCTACGGCTGAAGCTAGGAAAACTAAGAAACGAGCTACTAAACTTAGAAAACAAATCCTTCCTCCAGAGATTGAACGAGCATTAAGGCAACTAGAACAATCAAGATAGATTGTCTGTTGGCTTAAAAGCTGGGATACATACATCGCATAAATTCCTCAACTCTACCATCATTGGGTATAAAATATCTTTTCTTTGTGTATCATTTAATCCTTTTTGTATCATTTTAAATACTTGAAGGTTTGCCTCTAAAGCTTGTATAACTATGTCTAATTCTTGTAATTCTTTGTTGGACATCATTTCTCCTTTCTTTTTGTTTCTTGAATGAATCCATATACTGATATTAATATAGCATCTGAATTATATAATGTTACTGACTTGTCAGTATATTGTGATGCTATCTCTTTTAATTTTCTTTTTCTCTTAGGTTTTTCTTTAGGTAATTTAATTTTAAGTTTATCTTTAAAGTATTTCATCCATGTTTGTGGAGTTACTAATATAGTTTTAATTCTCATTGCTCCTAGTATTCCAAGCCATTGTCCATAGTTCATCCCAAATTTAAACGCTGATGACCTTGCATCAGTAGGAAATGCATGAACTCTCTCCACATATGCTATTGTATTTCTTTTATCTTTTATTTTTCTTATCTCATCTGCCATATTAATTACATTAAGAGGACATTTAACTATTCTATCTATGCCTCCATTCCATATGGCTATTGCACCGCTTTTTCCTGGGTCTATTCCTATTATATTCATTTATAACGAAAATTCTTTTTATTTTGAGTTTAACTTTGTAAAGTTAAGCATAAAGTCAATTCTGAGAAATATCTATATTTTGTTACTCCACTTGGTCACTTTGCTCTTTTTCTTCTCATAACGCTTTTACCATAACTTTGTTGTTGTCTTGCTCCTTGAAACCACCACCATCCATTTCCATTTTCTTGGAATACAGCATTTCTGTCTTTTATATATTGAGGGTCATCTATATCCCCTTTATATGGCCATCCATTGCTTGGACAATGTTTCCAATTCCCAAGACTTTCTATTTTCTTCATTAAATAATTTCTCCATCGAATTTATCAATCATATATGCGACTATTTTTGTCGTATTTATTTGATTATGTAAAGGTAATCTATATTTACATCCTTTGCTCATTGTTTTTAGTGGTATAATCTTTGGTCTGTCAAACCAATGACAATATCCATTTTTATTTAATGAACATCCCTTACAACTTTTTATTTTGCTCTCTACAATCACGCACCATTCTTACGATTATCTCCTTGCGCCATATCTGAGTTCATGTAGAACTTACATCTACCACCATTAAATCCTACTTTATGTGTTCCTATTTTGCCATATCTGCTTTTAGATACTATTATTTCACTTTTATATGGAGAATATCTTTCACTATCAAAATTATGTCCATAAAATACAAACATAGCTGACTCTGCAGTTTGTTCTATTACTCCAGATTCAGCATAATCGCTCATTCTTGGTCTAGGGTCTAGTCTTTTCTCTATTTCTCTATTTAATTGCGATACTAATATTGCACTACAATTCTCTGTTTTACATATCCACTTGTATTCTTGCATTATTTTCTCAATTTCAAATCTTCTACCTTCTCTTACGTTGTTTACATTAATTAACTGTATATAATCATCTATAACTACATCTGGTTTATGTTTTGCTATTTCTCTTAATGAGTCTTCAAGGTTTCTAACTCCATCATACATCAATAAATTACCATATTCTTTCTTTATTGTGTTAGATGTTGATTCAAACTGTTTCTTATCTGTCTCAGATAGGTCATTTCGTCTTATATTTGCGTATTCTAGAGACTTACTCTCCATAACCACCATCTTCTTCAACATTTCAGTATTGCTCATTTCTCGATTGAATAACATGACCGTAAAGCCTTGCTTTAATAGACCTCTTATCATATTAATAACAAGAGTTGTTTTACCATGTCCTGGTCTTCCACCAAGAACAGTTATTTCTTTCCTAGTCATTCCACCTGCGAACATATCTAGATGTGCTAAGTTAAATGGTATTAAGTTTGTGTCTTCTTTTACTACTTCTATCATTTCATCTACGAGGTCTTCAATTTTTCTTTCTTTAGAAGGTTGTATTTCTCTTAATTCAGATATTAGTTTAGTATGATTCTCTAATATACTATCTACTTCTTTATAATTCTCATGACTTGCATTATATAATTTATATGCTGATTCAGCAGTTTCTCTTTGTATATACTTTTCCCATACTATTTTAGCATATTGTTGTACATTTGCTTTAGTTGGTATTGACTCTGCTAATCCAGTTATATAATATGCCATACTTTTACCAGTCATATCTTTCACTTTATCATTAACTGTTACAAAATCTATAGTTACATTGTCTCTATACAGTTCTGTAAAAGCTTTCCATATAATTTTATTGTCTTCTGTATAAAAAGCATTTTCATCTCTTATCCATGCTAATCCTATTTCTTGTTCTCTTTCACCACCTGTTATAATACATCCAAGTAAAGCTTGTTCAGCTTCTCCAGAACTTGGAGGTACTTTTACATCTTGGTCATTAGTTCCATTATTCATTATTCCTCCTTAAAACATTTCAACCTGTGTTACAGGCTCATAATTCATTATTATATATTCTTTTCTTTTTTTATCTCTCGCTTTATCAGTAGCTCCACTATATTTTAAATCTAAAGTTTTTATATTATAATCTTTATATAACTCTTTTACTTCTTCTCTATAATCATAACTTACCATAAACAATCCTCCGTTTTCATCTATTTTATTAACACAATCTCTTAGTCTTGTATGGTCTTCAATAGTAAAATTATTCATATAATAACTTCCTTTCTCCGTTGCTATAATATATGGTGGGTCAAGATACCAATAATCTCCTTTTCTTGGTTCATATTTATCAAATAAAGTTCCAAAATCTAGATTCTCTATTGTTGCACCTTTAATATATTCTCTTGAGTATCTCAATTCTTCATCCCAATTTTTATTCATATCTTTTTGCATAGAAAAAGGTGTGTGTACTAGTTTATTAAAACTATACCTAATACAGTAAAAGTATTTAGCAGCTTGTACTGGGTCTGGTATCTCAATCTCTTTATTTACCTTAATTTCCTCTCTGAAATCTAAGAATAATTTTCGAGATTTGGGAAGCCAAAATAAACTTTCTACCAGTTCATCATGCTTTTCTATGACACACATATATAGATTTATTATATTATTATCTATGTCATTTAAAACATTCCATTTAGCTCTATCTTTTCTAAAGAACATTGATAGACCGCCAGAAAAGACTTCAAAATATCTCTCATGATGGGGTATGAGAGGAACAAGTATTTTGCTCAACTCATACTTACCACCATAATAAGGTATTACTATAGGACAGTCATACCAATCTAAACTAGGCACTGGCTATTGCCCATTTCTTAACTGTATTATATAATGAACTTTCAATGTTATGAGTAGATTCAGTATTTCTATTCATATTATGAGTTAACACATTTGTTCCTACATTAAATAAATCCCAATATGTTTTAGGTTTATCAGCGATTAATCTTTGTGTTACTATTTCATTTGCTTGTAATGGAAACAATTTTAAGAAACTAACAATATCTTTTTGAGATATTTTATTATCTTTAAGAATTGGAAATTCATCTTTGAATATCAGTTTTGTTTTCTCTATTGTTTGTTTTATTACAGATTCTATATCATTTAGAGCTATATTATACACACTATGTTTATTTTTATAGTCTTCTGCTACAATTCCTACGATTGCTCCATTACTACATACTAACCTAAATGCACCAGCAAGAATGTTTAATCCTATTGTTCCATCATAACTATTCTTAATAATTATTTCAGGTGTTAGGTCATCATTTTTACCAATGTTAACTTTTTCTTTAGGGAAGTTCCATGTCATAATAGACTTAGCACCACCATTTAAAGACTTTACTTCTTTAACTTTGCCACCATTTTTCTTTATAATAGGACTTGCATATTTTAATACTGTTTCATTAGTTATTAATCTATAGTCATTAGTCATGCAACTGAGTATATTATTTGTATCTTCTCTTACTATAAATTTATGACCAGTACTATCATTGTAGTTAAAACCTATTCCCATAACAGCTGGAACTTCTTTAACTGGGAACATTACATCATTTAATTGACTCATCTTACTCTCCTTAGTTTTCTGTTTCAATTACAGGAGGAGCACTACCTAGTAATCTCCTCTCATTTTCTTTTATTTTATCTATATTCTTATTACGATTTTGGGCAATACTTCTTAAATAAGCAAATCCTTTTCCATGCAAAAAATGTTTAGATTGGAAGAACTGTTCGATTGCCCAATCAACTACATTATCTTCAATATCTTTTAATGCATGTAAAAACCTAAAATAACTTAATCTACTTTCTGAGGGAACATTATTTGTTATCTCAATTGCTATTTTATTAAGATATCTTCTAGTTTTTGAACCTCTTTGTTTCAACAGTTTGCTTATTTCTGGAGAAAGGTTATAAGGTTTATTGAGATTATATCCACAAGCAGGACATTTACTCATTTTTCTTTTTACCTTTTACTTTACCTTCTTCTTTCATTTCATCAAATGCTCTTAAGAACTCTTGACCTCCTATTTCAGAAACAGACTTTCTCCATCCCTGTTTACCGAAAAATTCTACCAATCCTTTTTCATCTCCTTTTTCTAATAGCATTGCTATTTCAGACATTTTACCCATTTTCTTCCTCCTTAATGGTTTTATTTTAAGACCTGGCATCAATCGCCTATTTCTTTCATAAGTTTTACGCTTCATATTCAGCAGCCTCAGCCATCCCAAATTTTTTATCTTTTGAATTTAACCATTTTTCATATTGTTTTAAATCTCCGTCAAATAGAACATGGCCTTTATCATATGTATCTTCAACTTTAATAGCTAGTTTATCTTTATTATATATATATAGTGTATAGATAAATTCTTCACACATATCTCTTGAACCAGCTGCATTTAAATAGAAGTATCCCGGCTCTGTCTTAAAGTGAGCAACTATTTGAGCTGCTAGACAATCCATACCATTAGATATTTTTTTGCCATCAGAATTTGAACCTATTCCATTTACTATACTCATTTCTTTTAGAAAATCTAATAGGTCTGTGCCATGACCTTCTGGATATCCATCATATTGTCTGTATAATACACATATTTCTGAATCATCCCATTCACTATTTATTACTGTCAGGCTTCTTGTCCCCATAATATATCTCCTTTAACATTTTATTTACTTCTACTACATGATTATTACAAGCATGACCAATAGTTATTGTTTTGTATTCACCTTTTTCGTCTTCTTGAGCATCGGTAAACTCATAATTAGCTTCTTTACAGCAAGATTCGTGTTTACAGTACCATGGAATTAATTTTTCTATTTTTATATCCATGTTATCTATCTCCTCTTAATTCATCTTCATCTGGTTCTGGAATATCGAATTGTTTTCCACAGTCTAAACAATAATAGTCTTCACCTACATTGGTATCAGCTTCAAATGCTTGATATTCCATATTTTCATGTACGCATATCTCTTGAACTGTTGGTCTAGCATCAAGCTCCATATCATATTTATCAGGCATATTATTCCTCTGCTTTCATTTCTAGATATCTATCTTCTGGCATTTCAGAGTTGCTAGGATATAAAGTATATACTTTCTCACCATTAAATAATTTTCCTTCAGATACACCTTTACCTATATCTCCAAAACTATTGCCTTCTTCATCAATAGACATATCTATTACCGCATCTAAATCATCTAAATCAACTAATAATTTTATTAATTCTTTAACTTTCATATTTATTCCTCTTTAAGTTTATTATATTCATCTGCTGTTGTTACATCTCCAAAGAATCTACTTAGAACGCTCCATAATCGCCGTATTTCAGTATCTTTTAATTCACTTAATACAGCAACAGGTAATCCAAGAAGATGTAATGCATCTGTCATCCATTTTTTATCATGTTCATCCATAAAATTCCTCATCTCTTATGTTTATAAAATATTTAGGACTCAGCATTGGTGTTAATTCACTGTCTGCCACATACCCAGTTACAGAACAACTAAGTCCTTGCCAACCGGTTATCACTTTTTCAACTGACAACCTCTTTAACTTCTGTATACGAAGAAATAATATGTTTTCCTAGATAATAATTTTTATCTTCACTACTTATGCTAGGAACATCTGTTATTACTACATTCGCATTTATTTCAGCATTTATTAGAACACCTCTAGTTCCACTAGGTGTTTCAAATAAAGAGCCTATTTCTATATCTTTTAAATATTTATAACCTTCAGCTGGCAATACTTTAGGTTTATCTTTTAATGCTTTATTCACAAGTGTCGCAATGCGCCGCTTCGTAAGTGGTTTCCCCGTTCGATTGAGTGCCATTTATAGTTACCTGCCTTTCCCCCTCTGTTAATTGATTTTGTATTTTTATAAAATCTTCCTTAAGTCTTGTAAAAGATTCTTTATCCCCATTATCATTATTATAATCAAACATTTCTGCTGTTTTAGCAGATAATACTAAAGACCTTATGACTTTATTGACTTCTGATTTAGTTAATTTAATTACTGCCGTTGGTTCTCCACTCATATTATTATTTCTTTCTTGACATAGGGAGTTTTCCTATAGTCGTCTAATCTTTTCATTATTGATTTTGGCATATACCATTGTGTTCCTTGACCAAACTCATTCTGTTTGCCATTTGATACAGCCGCTCTAATCCCAATTTTAAGACTAATTCCTTTTATTGGGTCAGAAAATATAAAAGATTTTACAGCATTTTCTTCAGCATATTTAAGCAATCTTTTATCAAAGCCTAAGTTTTTATCCTGCCATAAGACAGCTTTAGTAAAAGGAAACTCACGAATTATTTCATTATTTATGTGTTTTCCAAGAAATGTTTTTCTACCATTTATATCTGTATAAACTGCTAACATGTCTTTCTCCTTGTTTAAAGATTTGAGGGCGGCTTCTCCGAGGTAGTTAGGAGAGAGATGAGGAGGAAGAAGAAAAACTAATAAGAAACCACCGCCCTCATCTCTAATTTATGATTATTATATCATTTAAAAAATACTTTTTATTAATATTTTAAGGCGAACTCTGCGTACCGCTCTGGTTATTTTGGTTCATTAAGCTGTTTCAACCACGTCTGGAATTACACGCTTCAACACCTTAAATTAAATGAGACTAGAGTTATAATCCCGTTGCAAAGGGTCTTAACATCGGAATTGGCTTTGTAACAAATTCGGAGGAATTTATACGATAAACCCTAGCCTCATATTTT
>Ga0098061_1001701_pt1 | contig 10613 bp, 7 predicted proteins | sample 22_taG_FD_92579 | JGI IMG/M metagenome (GOLD analysis project Ga0098061, IMG submission 92579) | Marine viral communities from the Subarctic Pacific Ocean - 22_ETSP_OMZ_AT15343 metaG | ecosystem: Environmental > Aquatic > Marine > Oceanic | place: Subarctic Pacific Ocean | collected 2015-01-20 | reverse complement strand
ATTTTTTAAGGACTAATACTTTTTGAGCTTTATTTAACTATTTACTATAGTAAAGTCTGATAGGAGAGATGAATACATGAGTGCGAAAAAATTTAAATTTGTTTCACCGGGAGTGTTTCTCAATGAAATCGACAATTCAATTCTCCCAAGAGCGCCAAAAGATGTCGGCCCCATGGTTATTGGTAGGTCCCTTCGCGGACCAGCAATGCGTCCCGTTACGGTCGATTCTTTTGAAGAGTTCGTTAATATTTATGGTATGCCCGTGCCGGGCGGCGATGGATCGGATGTTTGGCGGAATGGCAATAAGCTTACGCCGACTTACGGGGCTTATGCTGCTCAGGCATGGCTGAAAAATTCGCCAACAATTACTTTTTTCCGATTGGCCGGCACGCATCACTTGCGAAAGGCCAATACTGATGGAGATGCTGCTGCGGGCTGGCGCACCACAACGCTTCTGACCGTCAGCGAGGCCTCGACAGACTGGACGCAGGCAGGCTCGCTCGTTGGCACGGCCCATACACGCAGTGCCACCCCGGGATTGTTTGGCACTGATAACCGGGGCGGTGCTTATGGCCTCTGGGTGTTTCCTAAAGATATCACTGGTTCTGCATACGGAGGAACTGCGCCCGAAAAAATGACGACGGGATCGTTGGCTGCTATTTGGTATCTTGATCACGGCAGCGCCGGTCTTAAGGGACTGTCAACACACCAGCGGAAAGGCGAGGGCGGCTTGGCCAGCAAGACTTTCGCGCAGGCAGAGCCGATTGCTTCGGACTCATCAGGCAACTTTACAGTTGTTCTCACTTCCAGCAATGCTCCAGCAGTTGAAGTTTCGTTTAACTTTGACCAAGGTAGCGACAGGTATATTAGAAAGGTATTTAACACTAATCCAGCGTTGTGCATCTCCCAGAAGTCCGACGCCAATAATCTCGTTCCATCCGACGCACAAGAGATTTACTGGCTTGGTGAAACTTACGCAAACGTATATCAGAATCATATTGCTACGACATGCACGTCTTCTGTTTTTACAGATGGGATATACACCAAAGCCACCAAGCCAGACGACACCAATGAATTGGACAATGACTCTTGGGGAATTATACTCGCCATCGTTGCCAGTGAGGAGGACGGTCCCAATTTCAACCACGCTAATCAAAAAAGACAATTCACTGATCCAAAAACAGGCTGGTTTATTTCGCAAGATCTTACGGCTCAATCTGCAACGGGAAGTTTTGATCCGAGAGACAAGCAAAAACTATTTAGATTGTGCTCTCTGGGCCATGGCGAGTGGGTTCAAAGGAATTTAAAAGCTAGCATCCAAAATATCAAAGCGCCGTCAAATGATTTTGTGAAACACCCAACTTTTGATCTTGTTTTGAGAAATATTGCTGATACTGACAAGGCACAACAAGTTGTCGAAAAATTTAGTAATTGTAATTTAAATCCAAAATCAATAGATTTTATCGCTAACAAAGTTGGTACGCAATATTATGAATTCGACACAGCTAAAAGAAGGCTCGCGCTCAAGGGCGCATTCGCCAATAGATCAAATTATGTTCGTGTCGAGCTTGATTCAACAGTAGAGGCTGGAACGGCTAATGAGGAATTTGTTCCCTTTGGTGTCTTTGGTCCTCCCAAATACAGGGATTTCCACGTCAGCAGCAGCGCCGTTGGCTCGGAGACTCAAGTGTTGCGGTTGTCCACAACCTCTTCGGCCGTCCCAACGGTGGCAGATGGAGAGCAGATTATGGCCGCCGGCGGGCCGATGAGTGCTCAAATTTACCTTGAAAACTTCAATGCACAGTGCTTTGTTACATGTTCTCATACCGATTTAAATTATAAGTTTGTTTTCCCAGAAATTAGATTAAGACAACATTCTGATCAGGATGGTTTGACAGATACTTCCAAGGTTAACTTTGGTGTGTGGACCGGTGAAGCAGATGGAGCTACTAATTTCAATAACGACATCCTTGACTTAGTTCGACCCCCCAGCGCTGACATTTCGGAAATTCATCATCCTGCTATGGCGAACCTCCACTTGGATAATCAATTCGTTTTTACTCTTGATGATATTATATACGCAGGCGCTCGCGAAAGATATGAGTATTTAGTTAATAGTCGCAGGGGTGACGAGGGCGTCTTTGACGACCTTGGCCCAGGCAGTTCCATTACTGCTGAAGGCACAGGTTGGACAAGTCTCCTAAACCACGTTTCTGGAGGCATCTCGTCTTTTACAACTGTGTTCCACGGCGGCACCGATGGTTGGGACATTACTGAAAAGAACCCAATTAGGAATCGGTTCCATGATGGTACAACTGAAGTATCAAACTATGCTTTTAATACAATAAAACAAGCTATTGATTCTGTTAAAGACCCGGAATTCGTAGAGTATAATTTAATTACTATTCCCGGCATCACCAATAACAGCCTTACAAGTCATTTGCTTGGGGTTACAGAAGACCGCGCCGACGCGATGGCCATTATTGACTTGGAGGGTGATTTCCAACCTTCGCACGAAGGTGGTTCCACCGGAGGTGCTGTTACTTATGGCACCCTTTCTGATGTGACTAGCAATCTAAAGGACCGAGGCATCAATAATAGCTACGGCTGCGCTTATTATCCATTTGTTCAGGTTAGGGATTCTATAACTGGCGATCTGGTTTATATGCCACCCTCAGTTTTGGCCTTGGGGGCGATGTCTTATACTGATAAGGTCAAAGCTCCTTGGTTTGCCCCAGCAGGATTTAACCGAGGTGGACTGTCTAGTGGTCTTGCCGGTCTTCCCGTTGTGGGGGTCACTGATAAGCTTTCCTCTGAGGACCGCGATAGCCTGTATGACAACAACATCAATCCAATCGCGAGTTTCCCAAGCGAGGGCATTGTAATCTTTGGTCAAAAGACATTGCAGGTTACTAGAAGCGCTCTAGATAGAATTAATGTCAGAAGGCTGCTCCTTTTTGTTAAAAAGGGCATATCTAGAATTTCTAACGAACTTCTATTTGAGCCGAACGTACAAGAAACTTGGGATAGATTTATTTCAAGAGCTAATCCTTTCTTGGCTGATGTCAAGGCTCGGTTTGGCTTAACTGATTATAAATTGGTTTTAGATAAAACGACTACAACGCCAGATTTAATCGATCAAAACATTATGTACGCTAAGGTTTTCTTAAAGCCGGCCAGAGCAATTGAATTTATTGCAGTTGACTTCATAATTACTAATACAGGGGCTTCATTCGAAGATTAATAGGAGATATATAAATGGGACAGCCAACTAGTTTACCACCGTGGCAGGCCGCCGGAATCGAGCCTAAAAGAAAATTTAAATATATTTTAGTTCTTGGCGACGTTCCGGCTTGGGTCGTAAGAACCGCCGGAAGGCCAAACATCACTGTTTCCGAAGGCGGCAAACACAACTTTTTAGGACATGAGTTTAAGTTTCCCGGCAGAGTAACTTGGGATAATATTGAAGTTTCTCTCGTTGACCCAATTGACTTTGATGCATCCAGAAGACTACTAAATATTATTAGAGCCGCCGGCTATAGAGCCCCTTCTACGTGGGCCGGTGATAACAACAATCACCGTTTTTCAATTTCCAAGAAAAACTTTGTTAATGGCAACTTGGGCACCATCCAAGTTCAGGTTTTAAATGCCGATGGTGTAGTCGCAGAAACTTGGACATTAAACAACGCTTGGATCACCAAGATTACTCATGATGATTTAGATTACTCTTCAGAAGAACTGTTAAATCTAAATCTTACAATTGTGTATGATTGGGCAGATCTAGAAATCAACCAAGACTTAATAACAATCGGTTAAAATTTCTTAAACTATACCTAATTACTTTAGATGTTTTGGGGAAGTGCTTTAGGTATAACGAGATATGGAGTCTTAGCTGGCTCTGAAGAGGCCCTTGTGGGTCCGGATGGTGGCCGCCCAAGAGCTTTAATCACCAAACAGGGCGTCTTACAAGCTACTCATAGATTTTTTTTAGAATTGAGGGGCATTGACGTTGCTTACATTATAAATGTTGACAGGCCCTCGTATAGAGTCCAAACTCAAGATAACAAGCTTCTAAATTGGACTTTTTCAACTCCGGTTAGCATAACTTGGGATCCGATTAATTTTACCATAAGAGAAATATTTGATGGCTACTCTCTTACAACTGTTCTGGGTTATTTTTATAATAAGCTGACAGATCTTTCTTGGGATCCTCCAAACGAAGTTAATACTGCCTTTTTTAAGGATTTGGCAAAATTACAGTTAACAGAAGCTTTAGGACCTGTTAAAATAAAGTCATTAAACGCCAATGGGGAAATTGTTGAAACTTGGGAATTGCACGGAGCGTATATAACTTCTATGAAGCCTTCACAACTAAGTTATGACCAAGACAGCTTAACAAATATTTCTGTTGCTGTAAAATATGACTTCGCCACACTTGCGGTCGCCGACGCCGCAGCGGCTTCGGGAGACCCTTTCGCTGCTTGGAAGTCGGATTGAGACCAATATCAACAAAATTTAGAAATTAATAAGAGTTAAAATGAATCAACAAGATACACCGCAGATTGATCCGAATCTGCTTAATATGATGGCTAGTGCACAGAGCCAACAATCAAATAGTGTTTACACAGTGCCCACCATGCTGGTGGATTTGCCCTCTAGAGGACTGCTTTATTCAGAAGGTCACCCTCTTTATGGAAAAGAAACTATAGAAATAAAATATATGACCACAAAAGAAGAAGACATATTGTTAAACTCTTCTTATATCGAAAAGGGCGTTGTTTTGGATCGGCTTCTTGAAAGTGTCATTCTTGACAAAAGAGTTAAAGTCGAATCTTTGCTGAGCGGCGATAAGTCAGCATTACAAATTGCCTGTAGAATAAATGCTTATGGCGAACAATATGAATTTAATTATGCCTGTAGTTCCTGTGGCGAAAAAAATCAAGCCTCAGTAGATTTAGGAAAACTTCGCCATTCTGAGATTGATTTTAAAAAAATTAAATCAGATGCCGGAATTTTAATTGAACTCCCCGTTTCAAAGAAGATTGTTAAGGCTAGAATTTTAACTGGGTCGGATGAAGAGAAAATTTTAGAAAGAATTAAACAAAAGAAGAAACATGGCTTTTCAGAACAATTCATAATTGAAAGATATAGACAAATTTTTGAATCTATAGATGGTAATGAAGACCCAATGTTTGTCGCTTCTTTTGTGCAAAATATGTCAATCCGAGATTCAAGATATTTTTCGAAAGAATACTCAAAGATGCTTCCCGCAGTGGAGTTTGTTTTTAGCGATACTTGTAGTGAGTGTGGTGATGAGAACAAAGGAGGTATCCCTGTTGGGTTGAGCTTTTTTTACCCTGAGTAACGAATATAGTGCGGCTGTATATAAGACGTTTCTTATCTTAATGAAGAATTTTAATTGGTCTTTTACTGAACTATATTGCATACCAGTTTCTTTAAGAAGGTGGGTTTTTGAAAGATCATCAGAAATGATAGGAAATGATGATCCCTAACTATTTACAATATGGCTGACGCACCCAAAAAACCAGAAGAATCAGCAGGATTAGATATTGGCGATGATCTAGTCGATATAGCAAAAGATGCAGATACGGCTACTGCGGCTATGTCTGGGTGGATAGAGCAGCTTGAAGGCACTTTCACTAGTATAAATGCGCTTTCTTTGGCATTAAAAAAGTCTAACGTCGTCTTCGGCGACACCCTTACAAACATATCGAGCTTAAACGAGAGGCTTGTAAGGTCAACCTCCAATACAGACGCTCTAAGAGGGTCCAATAAGGCACTATTGGATGACTTGTTTAAGCTTTCTGCCCAATCTAGAAAATACGGCATCAGCGTCAAAGACAATTATGGATTTATTGGGCGATTTAGTCAGCAAAATGTTAAGTTGCTGGATATTTTTAAGAAAAATAAAGTCGAACTCGCCGATTTTGCAGGCCGTATGCAGGCACTAAAGGTTCCTTTGGAGACCTCTAGCTTGATGGTCGGTGAATTAACTAGTAAGCTTGATATGAATGTTGCGCAGCTTGACTCGTCAGGTCGAGCTTTAGTTGGTTTTGCCAAACGAACGGGCCAATCAGTAAAGGAGGTTGTGTCGCATTACGCCAAGTCTATTAAGTCTTTTATGGATTGGCTGGACCCAAAAGAGATGAACCGCTCGTTTATGCAGTTTCAAGTTATGGCCCGCCGCATGGGCACTGAGGCGTCTTCGCTTTATGCCTTAGCCACCAAGTTTGATACAATTGAGCAGTCTCAACAAATGGGTGCCAAAATGAATCAAATCTTTTCTACGTTGGGCATAGAATTTAACGCACTTGCCTTACAAGAAATGGACCCGAAAGAGAGAATCGATTATATCGCCAGAAAGACACGGCTCGCCTTGACGAAGGCAAAGGGTATGGGCGGTAGAGAAGGCCGCTTGCTGGTCAGGGCGCTCGGAGAGGCCGGCTTAGGTGACATTTCACAAGTCAGGGCGCTTGGCTCTGAAGGCGGTGGTAGAAGGGCTACCACTGCTTTTGAAAGGGGTGGCGGTAGAGCAGTTGAGGCCACAAAGGATGAAGAGAAACAGCTAGCTGCTAGGTTAAATTTTTACAATATTGAAAAAGCTAACATTAAATATGCTACTGAGATGGCCTTCAGGAGAATGAAGTATCATGAAAAAATTACGGATTTAACACTGAAAGCTCCGGAAATGGTCGTGTCCTTTGCAGAGAAGCAAGAGGTTTTTGTTGATAGAATTGCCGACGCGCAGGCCGTTATGATGGAAACCGCCGCCAAAGAAATCGAGGCGTTGTTCGAAAAAGTAAGAGAGGTGCCAATCCCGAAAGAGCTTAGAGCCGAGATGAATCGTCAAGGGATCACAAACGCCCGACGAATTAAAAAAATAATAGATGTTCTTGAAGCAATGGCCGAGGCTGAAAAACGCCGCCAAGCTGCTGGCAAGCCGGGCCGATCGCTTGCGGAACACACGGCGCTGACAAAGGGCATGACGGATCTTATAGGAAAGGCGGCTACCACTTTTGGCCAAGCTGCGGTTACTGCGATAAGGAATGCCACCATCAATGGGGGATGATCTATAAAGATAACAATTATTATTTTTTTAATAATCTAATTATGTAAAGGAGTCATAAATTATGTCAATAGGAGATTGGGGAGCTAGTTTAGCAGAGTCAGGATGGGATAACTTTATTGCAAATACCGATCCTACGCTTGGTACTTGTGACAAAAATGTAGCGGCAATCCGCACTCAGCTTCCTTTTGCAGATCTTATTTTTACATTTCCGGTGACAGATAGAAATGCAGTAATTAGATTGCCGGCATTTTTGGCCGGTCATAGCGAGACTTTTAGTCCTTCTTGGAGGCCTAATGAGGTATATGGCAGGCCTGATCCAATCCCGATTTATTCGAACACAACCAGAAGTATAAGTCTTTCTTTTAGAGTCCCTAACCACGACAGCGAAGATGCTAACGAAAATTTAAGAAAATTAAACAGAATCATTCAGAATCTTTATCCTGCATATAAAGCTTTCGGCGGCGGCGGCAAGAGCGGCCTAGCTCCTAATTTAGCCATTGTGGGCGCTCCTTTGGCTAGACTGAGGTTCGCAAACCTTATCTGCAATTCAGACAACCCAACGAAGGGTTTGCTGGGCTATGTCAACAATCTTAATGTCTCTTTAAGACCTGAAAACGGCTATTTTATGGCCTCTTCATTTTTAGGTATAGGTGATCAGCCAACTCTATTTCCTAGAATGTTAGACTTTGGCCTTAGTTTTAATGTTCTTCATGAACACAATGTAGGGTGGGACGAAAATAATAATTGGCTTGGTAGAAAGAGAACTAATTTCCCGTACAAAAGCAAACTAAACCCGGGAGATGTTGTCGGCGCCGCACTCGGCGCCCTCGGTGCTGATTCTGGCGGCGCAATGACTAATCTATTTGGGACTTAACTATGGCGCTTTCTAGATATTCTAAAACCGAAGAGGTCCAAAATACTGATATTGGTTATAAAAAAGTATTTAAAAGTCGTTTCGGCTTAAGCGAAAAGATTATACAACTTCGCAAAGCCAATTTGCAGTATCCCGATTTTGAAGCGCACAATAGCACGCTTTTTAAATTTGAGGTTTGGGGGATGGGCAGTCGGCTTCACAAGCTCTCAGAAAAATACTATAATAGTCCATATTACTGGTGGGTTATTGCTTGGTATAATAAAAAACCAACAGAGGCAGATTACTCTCTTGGTGATGTTGTTAGAATCCCTGTTCCTCTAGAGACGGCGCTAGAAGACATGGGCTACTAATATGGCTAGAAATATATTTTTTCCAGAAAATTTAAGTCCTCAAGGTTTCGTAACGGACTTCTATACATCTCAGATGTATTCTCCCGACTTTGAAGATGCTCGTAAATTTATACTTCATAATGATTTTTCAAAAGAAACCGATGGAAGGTTATTTTTTATACATTCTGGGGCAACAAATCTTTTTGAAAAGAGGGCGCTTCAAACCACCCCAAAAGTTTCAACGGGCAACAAAGCAAAAGACAGGGATAAGATGAGGAAATATGTTGACTTCCTTAGTCATATGAAGCCGGCCCAAATTGCTGCTTTGGTGCCGTACATAAGACTATATGTTATTTATAAGAAAAATGGCAAACCATTATTCGGCCCCAGCGGGAAAAAAGAAATAGTTTTTTCTAAAAAATATAATTTAAAAGATAGAAAGCCAACAAAAATGGGCGTTGTTAATTATGGCGGCAGCAACGCCGGCATAAAAGATCTGAGCGTTTCTAGAGATTTTCAATATTATGGGATGTTTAATCGATTTAGTGTTAATATTTCTTATTTTTTTGAGAGCTTCGCTACTTTTGCCAATGGATCTCAGTATGCTAAAGAGGGCACAGCAGCAGCCCTTCTTCAGCAGAACGGAATACCAAAAGGATCTGATTATATAAGTTTAATTAAGAAGGGCTCTTACAAAAATAAAGATGGTCACACGATCAGAGAATATCTGGTTTTAGAATATGGCTATAAGTTTCCAGATGATATTGACCCTTCTATCGTTAGCCGAGAGATGAAAACTATATTTGAGGAGCAAGAAAAAAAAGAGCTTCGATTAACATGCTTTAAGCACGATTTTAAATTTAGCGAAAAGGGAGAGGTTAATTTATCTGTTTCTTACGTCGCCGCCCCCGCCGCCGCCCTTGCTTCCAGATCCGAAGAGAAGAGGAATGATCCGTTCTCTATTTCTAAAGAATCTGTGCTTGAAGAGATTTTTGATGAAACGTCGGAAAGTAACCTTGGCCCGGCCATTCCGTTAAAAATAAAATCTCAATTACTTTTTCTCAAGCAGTTGAACAAGATGCGAGAAAAGCTTCTTGCCGATTATTGTCCAGAAGAAGATGAAGACAAATTGGCAATGAAGGAAATCGAGAAAAAAATTCAAGAAACAACTAGAAATATCAATTCGACTAAAAAGGCCATTTCTGGTTATGTTGATTATTATTTTTTGAGATATTTTATTTCCAAGGGAAGTTTGTTTCACACTGAATTTGAAGCGCCGGCAAATGACTTGGAAGCTGGCGCAATTATGGACAATCTTTATGTTGGCACCTCGACCGACCAAACGGTTCTTGCTAGAATAAGGAGGGTCACCAAGGACAAGCTATACTTGACAGCAACGCCGCCCGAATTGCCTGCTCAATTTAATTATCTTAAAATTATGTCAGAGTTAAACGATTCAGGCTTATTTGAAACTAGTGTTAACATGTTGCAACAGTCACCTCCGGATACGAAGGAAGATATTCTCAAAAGGTTTGACAACAGGATAGACTTGGGTAATACCCCAGAAGAAGTTCATAAGAATCGTGCTTTTTACGACTTGCTTCAAACCTTTACTTTGGCTAGACTAAGTGCTGGCCAGTATTTAGTGAAAGGTGGCTATTATGATAGCGACCGTCAGAAAGAAATAGACCCAAGTACTGTTATTAACGCTTTTACTGGTGAAGATCCTGTGTCCTTTAATAAGAACACTTACGGTAATTTTAACTTCTTTCCTTTAAAGGCTCTCATCGCGGCTATATTAGATTTTGCGATGGACAATAAAGAAGATGTTGCCAACTTTCCTGTGATTGGTCTGGGAAATGCCATTACAGATTCTATGGGCAAGGAATATTTTGTTAATTTGGGAGATATCCTAATAGAAGCCAATTTTTTTAAAGAGTGGATTTACAAGAATTTTATTGATCCCGAGAAGTTTTCACCAACAATAGAGCAGTTGTTTACTTCGATTTTTGAAAGTTTGGTCCCTTCTGTTCTGAACGCTGGCGTCGGCCATTTTACAAAGAGCAGCCATGGTTATATTACAAGACAAGTGTTCGATTTGTCCGAAGATTTTCTCAAGGTCGCTGCGGATCTTAATAGTTCAGACCCGAAGAAACGGGATGCGGCAATAGCAAAATTAGCGAAAGCGGTTAAAAGGCCTTCAAAGAAAAAGGAAATTAAGCTTCCTTTTGTTTATTATTATCAAGAATCTCACAATGACCCCTCAAATAAGAAGCAGGCCAAAGCTTCATTCTTGAAGGATTTTGGAAAAAGAAGCTTT